>Ga0308160_10002356_pt1 | contig 23172 bp, 43 predicted proteins | sample PhyFR1_FD_201036 | JGI IMG/M metagenome (GOLD analysis project Ga0308160, IMG submission 201036) | Phyllosphere microbial communities from UC Gill Tract Community Farm, Albany, California, United States - DLSLF.R1 | ecosystem: Host-associated > Plants > Phyllosphere > Unclassified | place: USA...
CATCTATCTGAAAGACGAGGCGGCTATTTTGGAGCACGAGAAGCGAAACGGATACGACCTCGACTACGGACCAAACGGGGTCATGAGCTCTCAACAGGAAAACACGAATGATACCCCGGGCTCGGATGTCGACGCCGTCAGAACCAAGCAAACATTCAGAGTGGGCCGTCGTGGTTGATTGTTTTTCAGATCTCGTCGAGAAGACGTCGCAATGGCTCCAAGGCTAGCTATTCCAAATCGTACAGATACGCATGAATCGCGACATGACTTGTTCAATACTCGCAGTCCAGCTGGTAGACCTCCCGTCGCCTTGCTCGGCAATGAGAGGGAGGTCGATTTGTCAGCGGGATCGATTAGTCCGCAAAGCGCCTAGAATTGCATCGCAAAGTACAAAATATATCGTTGTCATTACGATGAGCTTGTAGGACCGCATTGACGCTTTCGCAATTGGAGAGGAAGGCCAGGAACTTCCGGTGCGAGAGCAACACCGCCGAGGAGGACAAGCATGCCTTCCGTCCAAAACCCCTGCATCAAAGCCGGCTAGCGTCGCAACATTGAATCGACCGCACCCAAGCGTCGGGATCCCACCGGTAATAATCACCGATGCGGGTCCCAGTGCGTCGTCCCGGTCAACACAAAGCTCTCGTACGGAACGCCCCGGTCCCGGATCGACGGTGTGAACTTCTGAACCTCGGCGTACGCTCGCAGCGCGTACCGATAGTAGCAATCACTGCATTGTGAGCGGCGCCTCATCGAGACTCACTTTGCAGCCGGACTGATATAGCCTTCACGTAGGACGTTCCACGTGTTGTCCAGTATGCGCTGTATCTTGTCCTCGCTCTGAGGCGACAGCAGATCCTCCATCACCCGAGCGAGATTCTCCTCAAACGGCATGTCTACTGTGACGATGTTTTGGTTCGCATCTCCGTCGATACCGTTCAACAGGTGGTGGTAGTGCTGGATGTACTCGAGTGGATGAGTCACAATGATCGAACGACACTGCTGGAGGTATCTGTCGTAAGTAGCTTTCAATTCGCGACTCACTTCAATCGCCCGCTATACGCCCAGCCCTCGACGTGCGCCAAGAAGGCGTACTGACAGTGCTCTGCCGGGGATTTTAGGTCTCCGTTGTGCGCGTTCCTCCCCTTTTCGTCTTGGTTTACCGCTCCCCAGTCAAGCTCTTTCACGTCGGACCACTCCTGGTCGCGGCTGGCTCGAAGCAGATCCTGCGATAAGCGACGCTTCGACCTAACCCACCTGTCGGACTTCCACCATTGGCACTCCTCGCCACATGAGTTTGGGAGTTTTCGCCTGCCAGCTATCCACCAGCACCTCATTCACCTCGCCGTGGACCAGTCCAAGCCCCTGCTCATACGCCAGAGACTTGGCCCGGACTTCCGAGTATGCCCCTACGCCCGGCTCAGGCCATGAAAAGAAGCCAAAGTCTTTTGTAAGCAAAGCACACCGCTCAACCCACCAGGCATGAGCCAAAGATTCTCCTGCGACGGTTTTCTGTCTAGAACAAAGTGCGGGAAATCTCCATCTCCCGAGTCGCCGGTTTGTATCACAAAGCTAGCGTCAGTCTCGCTCGACACAGCACGCACTCGACATCGGGCATTGGTTCCGGGCTGGTAAGCAGCATGGCATATACAGCAGCAATCGATGCTTGCGTCCGCGAGTTGACTCCGCCATTGAAAGCTTTCACATAGAGCTGGCCTCAGTGCCTGACTGCAATCTGCTCGCGGCACGTACGTGGTTGTCGAAAATCGTCAACCGTGCGTTTCCCCCTTGCTGTTCCGCCGCGTCCACCGCTTCTTCCGTGATTCCCCCTCGAGAGGCGTACCACGCTTTCGCTCGATCTGCCTCGAAATACAAATCGGGATACCGTTCGATACATTGACTGCTGTTAAGTTGCCGGTTCTCGCTGTCGCGCGTCGACGGGCGTGGTGTGGAGCTCGGAAAGAGAAACGCCGTCGATTCCGGAGGGGCGTAATACAGCACGCCGACTACGATGGAGCAGGTCAGCAGGGAGACCCACACCGTTCTCCGCGAAGACGTAGACATGTTGGATGGAGACAGATGCATGGCAAGAATCACGCTGGAACGCGTGAAAAATGTTTGGTGACAACACCATTTTCCCTGACGTCACCGGTTGTTCCTGGATGCTGGACGTATCGTCCTCTTGCATCTGCTTCAAGGCGAACACGTGACATGGCGGTCAAGCTTGAGCGACGAGCTATATGTGGCTTAGGGACATCTACAGCTTCGAACCACAGCGCACATAGCACAGGCGCGATATGGCGCTACTTTTCGCTCTGCGGACCGAAACTCCCCGTCAACCTGCGAGTGCAACGATACTGCGAACGGAATGACAAGCAGACGTGGCGGCTATCCGCTGCGCAGTTGTAAAGCAGGTAAAATTACATATCCTGAGGCCAAGGGGTGCTAGAAGCTTAAAAACCGCCGGAGGATCCAAGCCTTACGCTCAACAGTACCGATTTGGCAACGATCCATCTGTGAACGCCGCAACGAGGTTCTCCACCATGGCCCGACAGGTGTCCTGTTGCGCAGCTTCCGTAGCTGCTCCGAAATGCGGGCTACACGTTAGCACCCTGTTTGTGCGGACTTTCGGAACAGGACACCACTCACACCAAGACCACGCGGTCGCTAGCGCACAATTTCGGGTACTTTTGTAGCGAAGGTGGCTCGCTGACAAAGGCGTCCAGTCCCGCACCGAAGATCTTTCCGGACGAAAGCGCGTCGACCAACTCGTCCTCGTCGACGATACCGCCTCGTGCGGTGTTGATAAGTATCGCAGTCGGCTTCATCATTTCAAACTCTCGGCGACCAATCATATTCGTAGTGCTAGGGGTGAGAGGAACGTGCAGAGTGACAATGTCGGAAGCTCGCAACAACTCTTCGTACGTGTCGACCTTTCGAAAGTGACCGTTTGGAACAGCACTTTCCCACGCATCGAGGGATTTTTGGTACGGGTCGAAGAGAATGACGGGGCCCTGGAATGCTGCGTGGAACATCTTCCCGACGAGTAAGCCGATATTCCCACCGCCTGAAGCGCGCATCAGCTGGCGGTCTCACGACGACAAGGTAGCAAAGGGGTGCTCACCAATCACCCCGAGGGTCCGGCCGTGCAGTGTCTACGACGTCAACGAGATATTACGGTACACGTGAGACGGCCGAAACTTACCTGACCTTCCCATCCATCCAGCTTGGTAACGCTGTCTCCTCTGCGAATACGTCGGTCGATCGTCGTTGTGAGTCTAGCAACACTTTCGTTAGCCGCGGTCCATGGCGTGGAGCTCGACATCTACTCACGACATGATGAGGCCTAGCGCCAGTTCAGCGACAGCCTGGGCCTGATTGGCTCAGCGAGCGCCTTCTCAAGCTAGGCTAAAACTCACATTGACTCCCGGAGTGTTCATAAGGGGCACGCCGTGCGCCTTCAAGGCATCTGCCGCGATGTTGTCCACTCCCGTACCTTGCTTCGACACGTATCTCAGCTTGTGAGACGCCAAGATCTTGACATCTTGTTCTGACATGACAGAATTTCGGAGAAGAACACCTTCGGCGTCGTGTAACCAGTTCGACTGGGCGGGATCGTCATGCAGAACGAGATCGAAATGCTTTCTTGCCAACGCAAGACCGTCCGAGTGCAGCGCTTCGCGGGTGTAAACGCGCGGCTTGCGTGAATCGCCGTTGGCTGTGCTTGAGCTGTGTCCTACAGAGATAGGCATGAGCGATATCGTGGGGAAGGGGTGAGGGGACCAAAGCCAGCATGGCGCGGTTGATAACAGGAGATGACAGTGAACCTAGAGAAAGCGGACCGCTCGCCGAGTGACTGCGGACAGCGGCCGCTCCGCGCGGAATCAATTGGCGACTGCTCCCAACCCGGCGGCCCCCGTACCAGCTACACGTCGGGAACGGCTTCGGCCGTCTTCCCGCGCTCATTCCAGCCGCGGAGCGCTCTTCACGCCCAACCATCAGCATGCCAGCCCATCGTACCGAATTCAGCGTCGGCCTCGAGCGACTGAGCCCCGGGGAGCCCTCCGGACAATCGCGGAGCATTACCAAAGTTGCCTGCGCCAAATGCCGAGGACGCAAAGTCAAGGTAAGCTGTTCCACATTCGGTTGCGGCCCCTCTGACGGCAGTGTGACGGCGACCGACCGAAGTGCGCTCGATGCGTCCGGCTGGATCTTGCGTGTGTGTATGAGCAATCCGGCTCGCAGGCTTGGTCGTAAGTGTCGCTGGACTAGTCCCGCTCTATCGCCCGATTGGCTAACGCTCTAGAGTCGTTGGCGAACTCGAGGAGAGGTTGCGAATTCTGGAGTCAGAGAAAGCAGAGCTCGTCGGTCTTGTCGGGTCAGAACGAACTGCGCAGATGCCGAGCGATGCAGGGCTTCAGTCCGATGATCAGCACCCTGATGTGGCGTCTCAGCGTGCTCCATCGGTCACTGGTCAACATCCATCCAGCGAGTCGCACCTTTCCCTTCGGCCTATGCCGACCGTCAACATTTCACCTGGTGCCATCCAACACAGACCGAGGCTTACAGACTCGACGATAGATCTCGACGGCGAACGTGTCTTGCGACACGTGCAATTACCATCAAACGCTCAGCTCCTCCACCAACTGCCCCCGACTGTGCTGATACCGTCTCCGCTACAAGAGATACAGACCGATTTGCGCCAACATTGCATACCCTTCGAGCGTCATTCGCTGCCTGATGATGACGGCATCGATTGCTTGATCGAACACTTTGCCATGTACACGAATGCTGCTTTCCCCGCTTTCCACCTACCGACTTTAAAGGCGACAGTCATGCGTGTGAGGTCGTCCATCTCCACGGTCGTCTGCAGCGACTATGTTATGATACTTCGTGAGCTCGGCGTGGAGGGATATGGCCTGACGGCTCAGACGTCTTGGCTGTAGCGTGTGCTTCCCTTCCGCGCTCTTCTACTTTACACGAACTGTTCTCGCATCGCGGTTCAGGCGAGTTCTCACATCAGCGAAAACGAGACGCTCATTGACGCTAGAATTCTACGACATCGCGCTAAAGGTAACGCGGCCCGGACCGCTCAATACATCCTTGCTGAGTGACAGGCTTTCGATGAAGCCAACCTGTCGCTGCAGCAGAAGTTGCAAACGCTGATTCTGAGAACACAATATGTGCTATACCGTCCGAATGCTGGCAGTAAGAGCGAGGTCGAATGTGGTTCTAACGGTACAGATGTGTGGGACCTGTCTGGTCAAGCAGTTCGAGCTGCTGTCGATATGGGTCTGCATTCTGACGGTCCTGGGTTTCAGAATGGTACCCTACTACAACGAGACATGGGCAGACGTCTATTCTGGAGGTACTATAGAGTCGGGAGGACAAGCTGACCGACTAGTGCGTATTGCGTCGACCGATCGCTCTGCATAGTACTCGGCCGCCCGCCCGCGATTTCAGACGACTGGGTCACAGCTGAGGTAAGTGAGACATCGCTGAGCGAGTCCCTCTCAGTTCTGATCGGCACAGATGCCATTGACAGAAGACGATAGTCTGATCACCGAGCACGCGGTCGTGCATAGTGGCTCGCCGTCGCAGCTCAAACTGGCCGCCATTGCCCACTTTCAGATTCGACGGTTGCAGAGCGAGATACAGCATAGACTCTACTCGCCTTCGCAGAAACCACACGGCCCGCCTTCGATTGAATGGATCGACGATGTTAGCAGGAGATTACAGGCCTGGCGCGACTCAAACCCGGCTGCTACTGGTTTCACAAGTCAACAATGGTTAAGCTTGAATTATCACCACACGCGCACACTGCTTCATCGGCCGGCTCCTAACGCTCCTCAGCCCGACTGTCAAGCTCTACGCGAAGCCCTATCAGGAGCAACCGGGGTGATTCAAGCGTACAAAGGCATGTACAGGGAGGGGCGCATCAATTACAGTCAGTAAAAGTTCCAATCTCCACGCAACGTGCTCATTCTCAGACTGGTTGGCGATGTACCAAGTATTCACCGCTGGGGTCACCTACCTCAACTCGCTGTGGCAAGCTCAAAAGAATGGTTGGGCCATCGTGTCGTCTCTCCTCGATGCGATCTTGGATATACAGGTCTGCGCGTCGGTCATGGAGGGTCTTGCAGGTGAAAGCCCGACTTCAACCCAACGCTGATATTCAGCTGTTACACCGGGCACCTCGGGCATCCGCGATGCATTTGAGACTGTCTCTGAGCGGATACTGCGACATCTCACCTCTCAAACGGGCGGTTTCTCCGCACCCAGCTCGCCGCGTCTGAACCAGCTGTTTGTGGACCGGAATAGTCACGGCCCCTACGGCAATACACGTACGACACACACTGCGCATTTTTCGTCTGACAACAACGACATGCCGGGATCGCAGTCTCCGATTCGGGATATCAGCGGACCGCAGGAGCTGGTCTCCGCCGACGGCCCGAATGTCATGCGCGAAGGCGATCAGACTATGTCGTCTTGGGATGCGGACGATCTTTTGGCGGCTCTTTTCGCTCATCCGCTGGGTGACCTAACGGCTCATGACTGGGAGCAGATGGCGGTTGGCAACAGTATTGATTATAATCCATGAATTTGTCGAATGGAAGCAAGGTCGACTGCGCGATTGCTGCGTGGTGTACTGGTATGTTCATCCTGGGTCGAGTATGACAGCCATGTTCTGGCTATCAATCGGTGTTTCGATCGGTGCTTTCCATCTTTATCATCGGGATGCAGCACTTTTTACCTGGAGCGCATCATCTTTGTCCGATGTACGATGATCTCCTCTGGCAAGCAAACAATTTGTATGGACAAGTGGCGTGAGACCTGGTATTAAGACTCAAGCCAAGGCCGATTTAAAGCATGCGATATCCGCTGGTCTTGTGAACTGATAACATACATGCAGAGCTATGGTTCGTTGGTCCTTTGACATATCCAAACTTCTCTCCCCCCCAGCAAGAGCAACACGCGCTTTTCACCCGTACCGACCTCGACGACTATAATTGATACCTAAAGCCAGGTGCGTCGTCGGCGTACGTAGACGTGTCGGGCTGGAGATCTTCTGCTGGTTTGCCCTCGCGAGTATCCCGCTTTCGATTCTCGCGAATGAGCATGAGTTGATAGACGAGGGTGACCAGTGCGCCCCAAGCGGACAAAGAGGTACAAATCGCATTGCCCTTGGTGTATAGCGGACTGTCGGTCTTGGGATAGAGATAGCCCGAAGCAACGCTATCAAAGGTCAGCACCTGTCCTGTGGTCTGAATTCCCGGACTCACGCGACGGCCTGAGACACGCTATTAGCGAGTGGGACTGCGATCGCTCGTCTGGATTCATTGCCGCAGTTAGATGCGAGCCACACCAAGATCAACGGGGTCGAGACTGCACGGTGAGCTCAACCCCACCAGTCGGCGAGAGACTCACTGTAATGTCCGGCCTCGGCAAAGATGAGGGCGACGAATCGAGCTGCATGATTGGATGCGGGAACGGCGAGATAGATACCAAAACCGGCGATCATGAGGATGTATCCTGCCTGGACAAAGTACCCTCGGTTTTTGTAGTAATCAGAAGCGTATGACAGGGCGATCATGGACTGTTGTCAGAGATTTTGACTCGTCAGGCTTTGAGCTTACAACTGCTGCAGCACCATACGGGGCCAAGGTGGCGATCTGCGCATTGGCGCCGGTGAAACCGTTCTCGCTGGTGAAAGTAGGCAGAAACGCGGACAGCGCGGCACCGCTGATCTGTTGACTCTGATACATCAAGCAGGCTTGCTATCAGCGTGCGTCCATGTGGTGTCTCCTGGATACTCACGAAGGATGACCTGCCAGCGCCACAAGGTCTGTCGGACGTGCTTCCAATTGATATCGTTGCTCTCTTCGGAGATCTCCAGAGATCTTCGCTTGATGACTGAGGGTGTCAGCTTGAAAATTGTCCAACTCTGACATCCTCACGTAGGGCTCTCTCTTCGTCGGTGAACCAACGAGCGGTTCTAATGTCGTCGGGTAGCACGATCAATGCGATCGTGGCGGTAGTGATCGTGGCAAGACCTTCGATGAGGAACAAGACACGCCACGACTCGAGGTGTGAATGAATGAAGGATACACCGTATGCGATGATGCCGTTGAGAAATCCGCTGTCTCATAAGCCTTTACCGGATATAATAAGCCTACCCCATCGGCGCCATCGCAAGCCAAAAGGCGACTCGCGCTCCGAGATCCTTTCTGGTATACCACCGAGCCAGGTAGAACGGCACGAGCGGTACGAATCCAGCTTCTGGAGCCTTGTCAGCGTTTTGTATATGATTCCGCATGCGGACCCCAACTCACCTCCGAGCCCGACGAAAAAGCGACAAGCAAAGGCACCGGGATAGTTTTGCACAGCGGCAAAGCAGGTCGCAGCCGTACCCCACACAATGCCAGCGATGCCGATGACCAAGTTGACTTTCGTACGCTTACCCAGCAAGGTAAAAGGGACCACTGGCTGTGAGCCGATGAAAGCGTCAGGACGACTTGACTCACTGAACGGGGCGTATGCTACGAAATAAAGCGAATTCAACAATGCATACACACTTCCGTCGGGATCACTGCCGATGTCCTTCATCATTCCCAGGGCTCTAGCGTTGCCAAGGTTTGACTTGTCCAAGGAGGAGAAAAGATACATCAAAACGATGACAGGCATAATCATTACGTCCATCTGATCGTCAGCGAAAGACACTGCAAATTGATAACCAACTAACCTTGAACATTGCTCGCTTGAGCACTTTGGGATCGAGCGTTGTTGATGTAGCTTCGACATCTTCGACAGTAAGATTCTCTTCTTTTGTGTCGAGGGGAAACGAGTCCGATGTGTGGGTCATGGGGAGGGGATTCATGTCGATGAATGCGATGTGAGCCGAGACTTTGTTAGCCGGGGATGGATAAGAACATAAGGTAAATACGGTTATATATGTCTGCAGTTCAAGCCGCACACCTGACGGGAGCCCCGAAAAGCCGAAGCGCGGGGTGAAGCCGAACAGCGGGGTGCTGCCCGCGAGTCGCGATGCAACGGAGAAGCCCGCGATATGGTCCTGCGCGGCGCGGTCGCTTCTCCGCTTGTCACCAATATGGGCCGGCGCGGGGTCCGACACACGGGTCATACCCAATCGAAATGAGCAAAGAACCGCTAAGATCAATCGAGCGGTAACAAGTCAAATGCATGATGCGAGCCTAACGAACCGCGCGTGCTACAGCTTGGAGATATCCACGTGACTCGCCTTGAGCTCCTTGATATCGCGTACGCCCAGCAAGCGCATAGAAATCTCCATCTCTCGGCGTAGAACTTTGCGATGTCAGCCGCCAGTCGATAGTCCAGATATGCCTCACTGTGTATCGCCTTCTCGACCCCTTCAGGACCCCAGCAAGTGGCCGCGTAGATGAACGGTCGGCCCAAACCCACCGCGTTCGCCCCCAAAGCTACTGCCTTCAACACATCAGTTCCTCGCCTCACTCCACCGTCCAAGAAGATTTGAAAATCTTCCCTGCCGATGAGATGCTCTGCATGAAGCCCGATATCTCGCAAGGTCTCAAGTGGGGCTTGCGCGCTAATCAGGGTCAGTGACGGCCGCGGGAGATGAACGGTACACACTAGTCAAGCTGTCTACCACCATGGTTGGACAGTACCACCGCATCTGCACCATATTCCTTGGCTATTAAGGCGTCCTGGAGCATGAGTTCATTAAAAAACGGGGTATATTCACCTCCCAAGCGCCGATGCCTTTGACGACCACCGGAATGCCAGGCGCGAGTGACTTGATCCAGCTGAGATCTTTCCATGTGATGTCGGGGTCGTGCCTCCTGATGGTCAGAAATGCGCAGAATTATGACCGTACGAAGATAGTGGGGGACCCGTCCAAGGGGATGATTCTGTAGTAAATGACGGCTGTTTTGAGCTGGTCTCTCGACATATACGTACTGTCGCTCGCGCTGGGTCATTTCGAACGCTTCTGATATTGACATTCGGCTGAATTGAGCTCTTGAAGTACCTCAGGGGTCATTATTCGACCACGACTCACAATGGTAGTGTCCACTGTAAGCCAAATCGATTGAACTCCAAGTGAGACAGCCTGGAGAATGTCTGTCTCGGCCGAAGCCCTGTCGTGAGCAGGCCACACATCGGATTGACGTGAGCCTACCTGTCCATATTGACATACAACTGCCAAGCGACTTCTTGACCTGCAATTCTAGCTTGTAGCACCTCTTCTAAGCTCTTCGAAGCGACGTGACTGAGCACTTGAAGAATTCCGCCTTTACCAGAACCGAGTGTGACGGCTACTTCCCCCTGCGATCGGTATCAGCACATGGCGGACCGGCGTCTGAGGGTACAGTAGCCTACTAGCTCTTGAGACAGACCGTTACGCGCCGTTGGCGACACAAAGATGGGGAGAGTCGAAGCATACCCGAGGACTGAAGCCGAAGTGTCCACATCTCGGACACCCCTCATCACCCTTGGGCGAAAGTACACCCTATCGTATGCCGACTCGTTGTTTCGTAGACTGGATTCGGTGTCACTCCCAGATGAGTAGTAATTCCAAGCCTTAGCAGGGGTCAAGGGTCTGGCCAGGCGCTCACATATAAGCGCAACCCGAGCAACAAGCGGACTCTTACCTCGAAGTCTTCAAGCTCAATGATGGAGTCCACGTCTCCGAGCGATTTCCGCTGTTCTTGGATGCGTGCGATCTCCTGTTCACACGTGTCGTCCGATGGCAATTGAGCTGTAATCAGGGAGTTATACTGTGTAAAAGCGCGAGGTTTACCTCCATTTGACAGACGGCCGATGTGTCGCACAGTCCCAGAGACTGAATCAAGCGTACCCGCTGGGTGTATGCCGTGGAACAAGGCTCCGATCTCGGCGCCTGAGTTGTCGAGTATAGCCTGACATCCGCCCGGCTGATCGGAGATCAGCCTTTCCACGCTTTAGTATCGTGAGCGACTCACGTGTGAATTGACAAAGTCGGTCACACTGTCCCATCAATACTTGGAGCTGATGCTGATACCTCAAATACTCACTCCCACACAGTTCCGTTCACTGCGACCCAGCAGCTCTCTCTCGATCGATGCTGTTCGAGCTCGGCAGTTGAGAGGACAAGCTCGCCGGATGGCTCATTGTCCGACAGTTTGTGCACGAAAACTTGACGCGCAGATATTGACTATAGATCAGCGGCGATCATACCCTAGCAGACCGTACCGTAGCCAGTACAAGTAATGCCGAAAGAGCTCGTCGTGATCGTTTGGTCCAGAGCGGCTTTGCCCTGGCGGTGGCAAATCGCCGTGTCCATGGAAAATGCTCCAGAACCGCGTTACGCTGAGACGATAAGGCTGATCTCACACACAGCTTGTTCGATAGTAGCATTCTGATCATGATGAACCGGGTGAACGATTGCAAGAAACCGGCATACAGTGTACTTTGGACCAAGGTCATTCGTGACGCCAGCGACACAAATGATCGGCTGAAAGGCCGCGGCGCGCGGGGCAGCCTCCGCTTCTTCGCGCCGCATGAATACGCGGTATTGCCCTGACGGGAATCTGTTTGCTTCGTGTGCGGTGTGCTTGCGCTTCACGTAGTTCTCGATGACAGCACCGCTTGCATCTGTCCGAAGTAGCCTGCAAGGCTCCGCGAGGAGTCTCCCAGGGGTGAACGAGGACAGGACTCCCAATTAATCCTGGTGTTGCTCGGACATCTATCGCCGCCGGCTCAAACATGCATGCCGTCTCCACTCGTCTATGTCGTTTCTCGGGCTACGCGAAGGTTCGTGGTCATAGCCTCCTGTAGAGCTCTCACATCTGTACCTATAGCAACCCATCTCCACGAAGTACTCAGCTCTTTCGCATGCGCCGCGTTCCGGGCAAGGATGCCGACGTGTTTGCCGTGTCGCAGACCAGCTTGGCGAACTTTTTCAATCGCTTCGAGAAACTCCGGCTCATCCCACCTGGCCGGAACGTAGCCCAGCAGGGTGAGGGCGAGATCATTGGGTCCGATGAACAGGGCATCCACCCCTTCGATCGCAGCGATGTCGTCGACGTTCTCCACAGCTTCCGGTGTTTCGATTTGAACGGCCGTAAGTAGGCACCGGTTCGCGCTCTGCAAGTATTCGGGTATCGTCAACCCCGAAGCCATACCACAAAAAGACGACCCTTGGCCCCGAACTCCCATCGGAGGGAACTTGGACCATCGAACGATTTCACGAGCGATAGCTGGTGTGTTGACCATGGGTACCATGATCCCGCTACACTCAGTTTGATCCAAGATTCGCACTCACTGTGCCCCACAATCGAGGGCCCGTTTGATGAGGCCGTATTCTGCCGCCCGGATTCGGACTATCGGCGACACGTTCTCCGCTGCAACGGCGTTGACTGTGTCGTGCATATCACCATCGTCGTGATTACCATGTTCTTGATCGATGATGACACACTAGAAGATTAGCCCTACGCCTTCAGCTGCTTTACACATACGTCCCAGCCGCATCCAGCGACTATTCGAGCAGCCCAAGCGGAAGATAGTGAGGAAAACGTGGACAGCATGAATTGTCCAGCCTCCAGACCGTTGCGCAGACGATGTCTCGGGATATGGGATATGTCGCTAGCTGGAGACATTGTATTCGTTCAGTGACAAAGCATCGGCTGACTCCGAGAACTGGCAGTATATGACAGATTGCTGTCGGACCACGCCGTGCCCGCGGAACTGATCGCGGGAGGTCGGGTAGGTTGACTCCCGATCATGCCTCCCGAAGCGGAGCGCTCCCGCCGCGGACCGCAAGACCGCTGGCCGCATACATATTCTGCTATTCTGCGGAGCGCATTACTTCACTCAGAATGGCTATCATGACAAAAGCTGACTACAAGTACGATTTCATCCTGAACCAGCTGATATACGTCCCAGGCCAGAATTCGGAGATGTTCCAACCGCAACAACCGAAATCATGCTGGAGCTGGCCGCTCGATACGCCAAAGATCCCGACCCAAGAAAGGTGACTACTACTCCGGGAAGTGGCTGAGCGTCAGGTGTCCCTGGGCGCAGGGACATACCGAGACGAGCGAGGAAATCCTTGGGTCCTACCGTCATTCGCGAGAGCGCGGCAGCTTCTGCTGGATTCGGACAGCTACGACCACGAATACATTCCCTTTTCTGGGTGTGATCGATTCATCGGACACGCTCAACGACTGCTACTCGGTGAAACCACAAATCAGCACATAGCCAGCATACAGACTGTTGGGGGCACAGGAGCGGTACATCTAGGCGCCGCTTTTCTCAAAGAGTTCTCCGATCGGCCACAGACTGTGTTCATCCCAGCACAGACGTGGGAGAACCACGAGGCGTGCTTGAAACATGTTGGATTGAAGACGGCAAAATATAGGTACTGGTCGGCCAAAACAAGAACATTCGACTTTGATGGAATGTGCGAGGACCTTGCCCATGCGCCGCACCGTAGCATCGTCATACTGCATGCTTGCGGTCATAATCCCACCGGCTGCGACCCGACCATCGAACAATGGCAATATTTGCGCGACATCTTCATCCGCAAAGACCTTTTCGCCTTCTTCGACTGTGCGTATCAGGGTTTCGTCAGTGGGAACTTGCGAGAAGACGGACAGTAAGTTGGTCATCTGGATCGAGCTCATAAATCAGGAGCATTGCTCTATTCGCTGGAAAGACCGCGATGGCAGTGGCTCAAAGCTTTTCGAAGAATGCTGGTTTATATGGCGAACGTGTCGGAGCACTGCACTTCTTATGTGCCAATCAGCTGGTTATTGACGGAGTGCGGGGTCAATTGATCCGAATCACCCGACGCGAAATCTCCAGCTGCCCAAAATTCGGGGCGAATCTAGTGTCCAAAGTATGCGAAGATGACGCCCTGTTTCACGGCTGGATGAACGATATACAGGTTATGACCACACGTATCAACAATATGCGACGAGCGCTTGTCGAGAGGTTAGAAGAGCTACAAACACCTGGTGGATGGTCAAGTCTGTTAGACCAGAAGGGGATGTTCGGGTAGGTACACTCATTTGCTGTACTGATCCGCAGCTTCTCAGGATTATCGCCGGGTCAGTGCCATCTCTTGGAGACAAGGCATCATGTATACTGTCCTCCGTCCGGGAGGCTGAGTATTGCGGGTATCAATACCGACAACTTGGATTACGTGGCTGGAGCGATCGATGATGTTGCACGCAACCCCGTATGAGACTTATGCATCGCATCGTGTCGATTGTATTACTATATGCGCCTGATGGAAGACTATTTGAGCACTCGGGCGTCTGATTGGAGCTTAAAAAAAAGCAAAGTTTTTTTTTGGGTAATATCCCCCTACTTTCAGAAGAATCTCAAGGCTACCCAGCGGGAACCGAAACGGTGAGAGACCTGAGTTGCGACGAACCCTACTTGGACATTGCCATACGGCTAGGCTGTGCATACCGAACAACGATAACAATCACTGTATGAACTTGGCGATAAGGTCCACTCTCCAAACAGCGCAAAGTGTGGAAGTCGGGGGTCGATTGAAAGCCAGACCACTGGTTGAGCCAATTTGACGTCTTATCTCTAATCATAGGTTTCTTCACCGGCCAAGCGAGCTCTGGGAGTGCTAGAGCTCCCGACTGTATCGGGAGGCAACGCAGCGAACCGGGAGGCAATCGCAGCAAATCGGGAGGCAAACGCAGCAAATCGGGAGGCAAATGCAGCTATCGGGAGGCAATGTTCGGGACGCGCTGCCGGCGTTTTGTTTTCCGCACGACTGACGGCTCGCTATATGGGCGAGACATCTTTCGTCAACCTTCTCCATCAATCCCCAGTTATGAACTCGGCAAAGGAAACAAGCGGTGTCGATATCGAGAACGAAAAGGAATACGAGGTTACAGCGGTGCACGAAGTCGAGCGACAGGGTCCCGCACACCAAAATGAAACAATTCGCGCCCTTAAAGGCCGTCAAATGAGCATGATTGCCATCGGAGGGGCTATCGGTGAGCAATCACGCATAGTACTACTGATTTCAAGGCACGGGATTGATCATTGGCTCTGGCACAAGTCTCTCCCGCTCTGGGCCGGGAAGCCTCTTCATCGCGTATCTAACCATGGGCGTGGCGTGAGTCGACGTCAGTGCGGGACGGCACTGATGCTTTAGCTGCCTTGGTGTGATGTGTGCCCTTGGTGAAATGTCGACTCGGTACCCCACCAAGAAAGGCTTTGCTGGTCATGCAACTCGCTGTGTTGGTGAAGCGTTCGGATTTGCGACAGCCTTGGTGTATCTTTTCAAAGTAAGTAGCTGCTATCGAACCCAGGCCACTCTGCTCAACATACAGTATCTCATCGCCAGTCCGGCTCAAATCGTGGCATTCTCTCTGGTGATCAGGTTTTGGAACGCAGATATCAACGGTGCAGCTTGGGTATCCGTCGCGATCGTTTTCGTAGTCGTTATCAACTTGCTTGGAGTGCGTGTCTTTGGAGAATTAGAGTAAGTCGAGTGATTCCTTTGGAGAGCGAGGATCTGACCTCAGATTCTGGTTCTCCTTTATCAAGATTGTCGCTTTCACTGGACTCATCTTGTTGACCTTGATCATCGACCTTGGAGGCGTATCTGGTCAACCTAGGTTAGGTTTCAAGTACTGGAAGCACGGGAAAGCGTTCAAGGCGTACAAGGTTGAAGGTGACGTGGGGAAATTCCTAGGATTTGTCAACGCGCTCGTTCTCGCCTTGTTCGCCTACATGGGTTGCGAGATTGTGGGAGTTACCGTCGGGGAGGCAAAAGTGACCATCTGCCACGATGATCAGGTCGTCGGCTTACGTGACAGAATCCCCGTAAAGCCGTGCCCGCTGCTATCAAGAAGACGTTCTTGCGCATCGCCATCTTTTACATATTTGGGGTATTTGTCGTCGGTATGGCGGTGGATTCCACCTCGTACGTTGCATCTATCTCGTCTGGGCTGGCGCTGATGCGAAATAGTCCTCGGCTTACGGCTGCTGCGAAAGCAGGTACTGCGGCGGGTGCTGCGGCATCTCCTTTTGTCGTTGCCATACAAGCAGCCCACATCAAAGTGGTTCCCAGTATCGCCAATGCAGCGTGAGTCCGGACGCCGACGTGTGGTTGAAGAGCAGATTGATTGTCTTCACCATGTCCTCCGCCAATTCGGATCAATACATCAGCTCTAGGACCTTGTATGGAATGGCTATGGATGGCCACGCTCCAAAGATTCTGACCCGCTGCACGAAACGCGGAGTACCTTGGTGGGTTGAGTGCCGCGATGTAGGCAGACCACTTATGATAGGGTCGCCTTCTGCTTCACTGCGCCGTTCATGCTGTTGGCGTTCTTGGTCTCCGAATCAGGAGCGCTGAAAATCTTCAACTATTTGACATCGTGCATCACGTTGCTCGGTGGTCTTGCTTGGGTGAGGCAAGCATCGCATTTGATGATGATTTTGCTGACCGTGCAGATTTGCATCCTCTCCAGCCATATTGCGATGATGCGCGCCATGAAGGTCCAAGGTGTCTCCCGTGAGACATTACCGTGGAAAGCGCCTTTCCAGCCATACTTTTCTTATATCTCACTAAGTTTCACGGTGGTTGTGTGCGTGTTCAAGGGCTTTGACGCTTTTATGCCTTGGAATCCAACTTCTTTCGTCACCAATTACATCGGGTTTGCACTCTTCGCCGTCGGCTACTTTGGGTACAAATGTGAGCTCACGCCACGTCCTCGTGGACGTATTAGACTGATGCGCAGTCATTTATGGCACAAAGACTCTAGCACTCATCGATGTCGATCTCGCCAGCGGAGGGGTGGAATTGATCGATACGCCAGATATAGACGAAGTTGATCCCGCGATTCAAGGACTTCCTTGGTACTTGCGGGCGCGTCACCATGTGGTGGAATACATCAAGAATTGGTAGACCGGTAGTTCAGTAATGAGATTTTAAAAGAGTATGAGATTGTAGAACTCGATGCAAACAATATTGAGAGATGTAATCGGTGTCAATGGATTTGTATGAGATGCATCCGAATATATGGTCCGTCGGAGTCCGCCGCCGAGCCGCGGCACTACATGGCTCTAATCTTCGAACCGATCCTTCAACGACGCTGCGGATATCTGGCCACACAGATCCTGATGTCTGTAGTAGAATCTGCCAGACGACGTGCGGTGCGAGCGTGTGATGCGTGCCGTAGTAAACGCTTGAAGTGAGTCCAGTCGTCGGTTGTAAAGTGATCTTGCTCATACCAAACAGATGCAAATGGGGGGACGACTCCGATACCTGTGATCGATGCAGGATTTCGACTCTCAATTGCGAGCAAGTCAGACCACCGCCTCTGGATACGAGGCATAGAAATAAGCGGAAAAGGCAAAAGACACGATCAGAAGCTCGCTCGGAGGATGGAAGAATTGAATGGGACAGGTTAGATCCTCGTTACTTAGGTGGGACGCTGGTGTAAGCCTGGCTAATAATAGGATCCACCTCCCTATCGGGGCTGGTAGCCACATCACATTCCTCCATACAAGCTGGAGTGGAAGGGTTGCAACAGTTTGACGAGGTGCACGCGCACAATCGGGTTGGACTCGCAACAACGGGGGAAGACGTCGTTCTCCTCGGCAGGGCCGGCGATACCGTGAGAAACGGCGTCAAGGACTGGAATGATCATGTCGACGAGATGATGCCTATCCTTCTCAGAGGACAGCATTTAACGACGTCGCTCGCCTGCCAGACTGTTCCTCACCCGTACAAGACTTCAGGTTGTGCACGAGCGCATGCTGATTTCAGTCATGCAGTCGTTTGCCGTCAACTTTCTGCCATACTATCCAGTACTCTCCCTCGCAGAGCTGAGTACCTTGGAGCCAGCAATGGCGTTGGCCTTCAGCTCCACCGAGATGCTGCCGCCGACAAATACTCTGCCTAAACCACTGGCCCAGCTGGTCGTGTGCTCGATCGCGGCGCTGTCAAAGGAAGTCCCCCGGCGAGTCGCGCAATCGCTTTTCAGGTCGCTACGATTTCGTCTGGATGGTGACGAGGGTAACAGACTGATGAGACGTAGCTGTATGGGAAACGTCCAAACTCTGCTTCTACTTAGCGTGAGCGCGGAGTTACACGATAGCTCTACTTCGGAGGGAGGGAGTCGAAGCTGGTTGACTTTGGGGACGGCCGTCCGGATGGCTTTCGATCTGGTGAGATTGTGCCAAGCTCTGGGGGGAGACAATTCACTGTCAGGGCTTGCATCGCGACATGACCAGTTCGGATCTCCCTCGGCACGAGCTTCGCCGGCGGAGCCGTATCTGGGCTGCTGTTCTCATTGCCGACCGCTGGTGTTCGATATCTTTCGGACAGCCTCTATCGATTAACCTCCTCGATTGCGATGCGCCTCCGCCCAGCCTGCACCATGACACGTACATGGGAGATGACCGGGATGACACTGGCCCCTACGAGATGCACGTCGAAATGTCAAAGGTGATCGAACGAGTCTGAACGCCTCCGCTGACTCTGGCAGTTAAGCACCCTGCTCGCCCGGATTAGTCAGTCCATCGACCATGATCCATCGGTAGTTCACTAACGCAAGATCAATGCGCATACACGCCACTGGGCATGCGCAACGCTTCGGACTGTATTCTCCTGGACATCGATCACGACATGCGGTCCTGGCACCAACAATTCTCGCAACGGCTCACATCCAAGACATCGACGCATACACACGCTGCGGGCCTCCTCTTGTTGTTCTACAGCTGTGTCGAGGTAGGTCATGCCGTCTTGGGATCCAGGGCTTTTTCGAAGATGCAAAGCACTGATATCGCCAGTTTGCTTTCGTGGGTCTATCTTCCGAATACGTCTATCCTGTGACCGCACTGACGCCTCAGCTGAAAGCTTTCGTCAGGCCCAAGCGACCCATCCCGGAACATGTCTCATTCAGACCCGGTATCGCCGCATGGGACGAAATGCGACAGCGGTCCGCGCAAGCCATCAGTTGGACCGCCTCGCATGGTCGCTTCATGATGGACTCTTGGTTTACAGGTCAGTCTTTATAAGCGATGACGCTGAATCTCCAGTGATGTACTCCATGTGCTGCTGTTTCTTTGCACAGTTGCACGTCTATATCGAGGTTGGAGACCCTGCCGCGCTCCAAAGTATGCAAGAGGCAAGTCGCTGCTTCCAAGAATGGTCCACAGGAGAGATAGGCGTACCAGGCGGGCAGAGGATGCTCCGAACAAAAGTGAGCCGGCTGTCACGAGCGTACACTCATCGGCAGGTCACTTCGTCGATCATATGTATCGAAGAAGCGGTCGCCCGATCGCGTCATGATTTGTCTCGAGACCGCCCATTATCCAGTCAAGCAGAAACATCGAACGTGCTCGACAGCGACAGTCGCATGATGGATTCGATCTTCCCAGGTGATCTCACCGGACTGAACCTGTTCGGCACCAACAATTGGCCTTGGGACGGTCTGATGACGGATCTATCTCACAGTTCATCGGATCCGATCGGTGCCGATAGAGTTGGTGGCAGCGGTAATGTTGATCACTTCAGTCCAGACTGGTTCACAGACGGTCTCGACAACACGTTTGGGTCTGTGATAGACACCGACGTCTTGCATAGCCAATCGTGGCAATAGACTCTCGGTCGTATATCCTCCTGAGCGCCGTGAGATGTTGCATGTTTTTGGGGTGATCGTGATTTTTGGGGTGATCGTGATGTACTTGAATCCCACGAGACTTTGATAGGGCTTCTTCGTGCTCATTGCCTTGCTGTTAAATCGTGCGAACATACTGCTGCGTTACGACTCCAGCGACGAACGCAGCAGGAGTCTCGGGACCGCTTTCAACGTAACATATACTGCATGCAGACTATCGACTTTGACATGCTACAGCGAGGAACCGCGACCGGACGGCACAACCTATCGGCGGAGAGGTGGACAGGTGGCGCTTTTGTTGAACAGGACGTAGCGCTTGAACCACCACGGGGCGACCTTTGTCACTTGGTAGCGTGCGAACACTGGAGTGGGGACGTCGAAGACGTGGTCGAGTTCTTCCAGCGTCAGTTGCTTGGTCTGGGGTCAGCGGTCGGCCACGGGATTCGTCACGGGACATACCTCTCGGAAGACCAGGAACAGCATGACAAAGGCGATCGCGTTCAAACCAGCGTAGAAGCCGAACGCGCCGGGCGCGCTGAAAGCACGCAACAGACGCGGGAAGGTCAAGGCGAGAACTGAACTGAAAAAGTTGGTCACTGCCACGGCCCACGCGACACCTTGCTCTCGTTGGGCCAAGGGGAAGACTTCGGCGGCGTACATGTTGCTGAGGTAAGCTGGCGTCGACGGGGTGGAAGCGGGTCTCAGAGGGTTGAAGCGATCACTCACGGAACGGGTCCCTCGCCGATGGAGTAGAACGCGGTGAAGATGTAGATGAACACGGCGACGAGGGTGGTTCGCAGCCCTTGGTTCTCGATGAAAAAGCACATTCCAGCGGCGAGCAACGTCCAGCACATGTTGGGGAAAGTGAGCAGTAGTAAGGATCGTCGTCCGACTGGCGTCAGCTTATTGCTTAATCATAACACCTACAAGTGTCAATCGTGAACACGGCGGGGAAGGCAAAGACAAAGTTGACAGCGCCAAAACCGATCGAGGCGTAGAGTGCCTGCGTGGCAGTGTAGCCACCTTCAACGAAGATTGTCGAACTGCTAATCAGCGCTGCCTTCCCTCGTCGAGCTCGAACTCACCTGTAAAACGCCATAATGTTGATACCGCAGAGTTGCTGTGCCAACATGACCGCAGAAGCCGCAATATTGGCGGTCCTGCATCGGGGAATGGTGAAGAGCTCGGTGAAACGGGAGAAGAACGTCTTGCCCTGGATGACTTTTGACTCCTCGACGTATTGGACGTAGGCGTAGTACAAGTCGCGGGCGGCTTGCAGCTCGGTCTTTCGGATCTTTCGCATCGATCCCCAGGCGTCTTGCATACGGCCCTTCTTCATGTACCATCGTGGTGATTCGGGACACATGTAGATGAGGATAGCGAGGGGCACGGCGGGGATGAACGCGGATCCGAGCTGCAGTCGCCAAGTGATTCGGCCGGCGTCCTGTGGGTCAGCGGGTGGTTATGACGCCGTGTGCGGCTACATGCACGATGGACATACCTTGACGACGGCGTTGGCACAGAATCCGATGAAAATACCGAAAGCGGTCCAAAGCTGCCATCCCATGACGAGGGCTCCTCTGATTCGCGCCGGGGCCATCTCGGCAGCGTACATCGTGACCGTGGCAGCTGTAAAGTCAGCAACAAGTTGGGTAGCGCAGAGAGCTGGTAAAGCAGAGAGCTGGATATCGCAGGAAACTGGCTACACACCTTTAGCACCCAGACCCAAACCCATGATCAGTCGCACCGCCAGCAGAGCCTGCCACGAGTGTGTGAAGCCAGAAGCGATCGGAGTAGCGATAAGGATGATAGCCGTGATGAAGATTTCTCCTCGACGTCCGAACCAGTTGTTCAAAGGGTCAGACACTGCCATTAGACTCGTCGAAGCGGTAAACTCACGCCAGACACCAGCGAGCGCGGCGGAAATGTAAGGAGCCGAGTTGACAAAACCGACTTTCCACTCGGCACTGCCTCCGCCAGGCTGGCCGAAGGGGATTGCAATGCCGAATTCCGCTGGGAATGACAGGTCTACGATCAGCCGCGCGCAGGTCCGAGACGGCCTATACTCACTCGCTCCGTTCGACCCGGTCTGATCCCAGCCTTGACAAGCGGCACCAATAGCGCAGACGAACACTACTGTCAGATACGGTCGACGAGAATCGCCCACGACTCACCGGTAAAGTACAGTGGGAAAGTCTGCTTCCACTTGTGGTCCAGCTCGTAACGCAGCCCAACTTTATCTTCTTCGGACAACTCTGCCATTCCGTCAAACGCGAGCGGAGCTTGTGCCACGAGGGCTCCGCGCTGGAACACATCGGTGTACTCTTCCAAGCCGTGTTCCTGGGTAAACGCCTGGACGTGTTCGAACAGATTCGCCTTCGAGATGCCTAGAAGCGCGTTGACATTGCCCTCGTCGGCACTGCCCACATCGTACTCGAGATCTTCGTGGTGGCCGACAGTGTCGCCTTTGAGGTCGCGTTCCGTGGAGAGGTGCTTTTGGGACATGTTGTGGGAATGCCTTAGCGATGGGGTCCCTCTGGACGCCTCGCGGGGAAGCTATATAGTCGACGAAATTTGACTCGGGCTCGATCGGCCCCATTGGAGGATCTCACGTACGCACGCTTACTCGGGCTAGATTGGTTTACTCGGGCCTTGGCGGCTTGATCCTTGGCGTTGCAACAGCCGCCGGTGGCTTGGTCGCACATCGGTAAGCGGCAAAGGTGCGGGGGTTCGCTACCAAAACACGAATGTCTTGCGGCAACGCTCTGCCGGCAGATGGGCCCGAGTCACGACTCGGGTTTCACTACGCCTCTTTATTTCACGCGACTCGGGTTGCCAACGGAGTGACTCGGGCGCGAAATAGTCATTCTTAATACGGCGCGAGGCACCATGGGGTGCATGTAGAATGGTGCAAATCGCAAATGACAACCCCAGCCTCGTCCTGCATGGCATCGACGACTTGCGCATTGTGGAGGTGCGCCATCGAATTGATCCCGCTAACGTCAGCGGCCAATACCACAGATCAGCGACAACGAGGCGCTGGTCGCTGTGACCAAAACTGGCATATGTGGCTCTGACGTCCACTACCTCAGACATGCGCGAATCGGGGACTATGTGATGGAAGAGCCTATGTGCTTGGGCCACGAATCGGCTGGAGTCGTGGTCAAGGTCGGCTCGCGAGTGGCCGGTGTTCGCGTAGGCGACCGGGTGGCGTTGGAACCGGGTGTGAGCTGCGGGAGTTGCAACATATGCAAGGAGGGAAAGTACGAGGTAAGCGAGCTCGCGGGTTCTGACTGATGGAGAGTTGTGTCGCGAGATGAACTTTGCTGCCACGCCGCCGAGTACGCTGGGCACGCTGGCGAAATACTACGCGCTGCCCGGACATCTGCTGCATCTGTTGCCAAAAAATGTCGATTTCGAAGACGGGGCTATGATGGAACCGCTGTCGGTCGCGGTTCATAGTGTGATAACACTCGGACAATGCTCGACGAACCAGACCGTGCTCGTCTTTGGCGCTGGACCGATCGGGCTG
>Ga0308160_10002357_pt1 | contig 23160 bp, 30 predicted proteins | sample PhyFR1_FD_201036 | JGI IMG/M metagenome (GOLD analysis project Ga0308160, IMG submission 201036) | Phyllosphere microbial communities from UC Gill Tract Community Farm, Albany, California, United States - DLSLF.R1 | ecosystem: Host-associated > Plants > Phyllosphere > Unclassified | place: USA...
GATACGTTCTCGAGCTCGAATCTTTGAAAGGCTCCATCTCCAACGACACCTTCAAGGAGCCCAGTCAGCGTGAGGATGCCAAGAAGGCCATCAAGAAGGCATTCGAGGAGAGGTACGCCAAGGGAAGTAACAGGTGGTGCAAGTCGAGTCTACTTCATGTGTTTGGGATTTATCTGACATGCAGTCTTCTCCAAGCTAAAGTTCTAAGCTATTCGCGAGGGATTGGTGGACTGGAAACAGTTGGGGATGATGTACATTTTGGTCCGACTACATTGATAGTATGGATCATTGCACGACACGGCTGGATTGTTTAGCACTACTGATGGTCCCTATGGGTTCTTGCCTGATCTGCACCTCTTACTGAGCTATACCTGCTAGCACCTGCCTGTATGATTCTGTGTCTCGTTCATGAACCCCAAATCCTGGTGCATTTGCCGTTGCACCGCCTCCTTGTGCCGCAGAGATCCGCACAGTACTTAGTGTGGGACCTTAAAAGGGTAATTAAGGTGAAAGGCGATGACGTCCGGATATACCGACTTATTTCACCTACCACCAGCGAAAGATTCCTCTTTCATGCTGTATCAGGACAGACAGTAGTATAGTATAGTATAGCATAACCCTCAAGACACCTTCTAAAGAAAACACGACCTCGAAACCGAATGGAGTGCAAGTGGAACACCTGTACCTAAGGAACCGAACGCACGTCCCCACTCTATCTGAAAAGAAGGAAGGTCCTTTAACAAATGTCAATGTTCAAACGTAAATCAACCCCTCCAACAATCTCACCACTCCCCCCTCCTCAACCAAGTGATCGTCGTTTATCACATCTCCAAACTCAACCCATGCAACAACAACAACAACAACAACCGAATTACAATTCAGGTCATCCAGTGGATAGGGTTGGAAGTGGGAATTACGATTCTAGGTCTGTCAAGAGTGATAAACGGCGTAGTGGATTCTTTGGGTTTGGGAAGAAAGATAAGGACAAGGACGCCAAAGGGGAGAAAGAGGTATGTGCATTTCTCTTTGACATTCCTTGGGTGTGATTGGATTCTATCAATCTGAAAGGGCGTGGTAGGGGCGTAATTGATCGATCATTACGCTTGGGCCTCTTTCAACATTTCCCACACCATAACAACTATCTTCCATCTTATTCCCTGATCCCCACATCTCCCCTCTCTATTCATTCAGAATGTCGGTAGAGAGCTACGAATACCCGACCCCCTCAATGATACACGAGCTAACATGGCCTCTTCCACAGCTCCCACCCACACAAAACCGATCATCATTCGCAGTAGAACGAACCCCTCTCAATCATATTCCCGAAACTTCCGCCCATCCCAACGGTCAGCCTCAAGGCCGTCCACAACAGGGACAAGGACAAGGACAAGGGTTCCAGCCATATCAAATGCATCAATTCCCACCTCCTCCACCTGGTCAAACACCTCCTGAAATCACTTCACCACTCTCTCCACTCGGTGCGGGGGGATTGAACCCTCAATCACCCCCTCTACCTGCGAAACAGGGACAACAACAACGAGTATCCTCAAATCCAATGTCTCCACCGGGGAATAACGATTTTGGCCCATATCCTTCTGGAGGTGGTATGCCCAGGTCACAGACTATGGGTTTCCAAGGCCAAGGACAAGGTCAGAATCAAGGTCGAGGATCACCTGGAGAGAGAGGAAATGTGGGTGTACCCGAAAGTCACCCTTATCGAGGTCTTGTGGATCAACAAAATAGAGGAGAACAGAGCCAAATGTCCAGGTCGGGAAGTATGCCCCTCAACCAAGGCGCAGGTAGACCAACGGGGATGTCGAATGGTACCTCCTCGCCAATGCGTGGATCAGGATCTGGATCAGGATCACCTCTCGCTGGCCAAAGCCCAAATGGTAGCCAAAATCATATCCGACAAGCTCCTATCAACCAACTTCAACCGATTCAATCGAATACTCCACCTATCCACTCGAGCAATTCACCTTCGAACATGCCAACTCCCCAGACTGTTCAACAACCACCCACACCTTCTTCCCAAGCTGCTGCCCATGGGTTACAGAACAATCAACCTACTTGGCAGAGGGAATTCAACAATATCGTGGATCTCATTGGGGCACAGCCTAATAAGCATTATGTCGCTAGTCCCCCTGAACTCGAGATGATCCTTGCCAGGACCAGTGCGGGAGCGTTACCCAAGTAAGTTTCCTCTATCTCCGTCTTGGGAACAAGCTGATAAGTAGACAAGGCCAACCTGGAAGTGTTACCAATGATTGGGATGCTGTTTGGTTACAGTTATCCGGAATCTCACTTTCAATGTGGTCGATGAAGGAAACCAGAGCTGCTGCTGCTAAAGGTGAAAAAGTCCCACCTACTTATTTCAACATTACCGATTCATCCCTCGAACTCCTCGCTCCTCTACCTCCACCTCCTCATCGACCAAATTCCGCTTCGCATCAATTCGTTTACTCCCTCAATACCGCTGGATCGAATCGACTCCTGTTCTCCTGCCCGTCCGATAGGGATCTTGCCAAGTGGGCGACTGGTCTGCGATTGGCAGCGTGGGAAAGGGCAAGGCTTGAGGAGATATATACCGGCCATCTCATCAAAACTGGTGGAAGGGAACCTAAATGTGAGCTCGTCAAGGGTAGGATGGAAGGATGGGTCAGGGTCAGAGTAATGGGTGGAACGGATTGGAAGAGGCTCTGGCTGGTTTTATCTTCTCCATACGCCGAGGAAGTTGGAAAGGAGGAAGAGAAGAAGAATAGGAGGAGAAGTATCTTTGGGTTTGGTGATAAAGAAAAGCCTGAACCTGTTCAGGAACCTAATACGGGTGTTAGTATGGCTTCATTCTATAATGAACCGAGGACACAGAAGAATAGGACAACTCCTGCTGTACTTACTATTACCGATATCACTCAATCGTACGTCCTTTCCAGCCTGCTTTGACCTTGCTAATGTCAGATATGCGGTCTTTCCTGAACGACTGGAAGTCATGTCTCAGTCAAACTTGATGAAGGTTGTTGGAAGAATCAATGGTGACTTGGTGACTATCGAAGGGAGGTTGAGGGACTCAGGATGGGCTTTGATCATGCCTGAAGCACCTGGAGAAGGAACCGCTTCACCACCCCCCGCGAGTCCACTTGCAAGTATGATGCGATGGGTCACTGGTGAGCTTTCCCTGATGTGTCCAAGTCAAAGCTCATCATCAGCCTTCCACGACGTGTTCAAACTCTACGGCCGACCCGAGAGGTATATCTGGAATCGATCTGATCCGAAATCATTCTTCTTTGCCTATCCCGAAGGACCCAACCGAGACAGCCTATTCCTCGACACGGACGAAGCTCTCTTGGCCGATTTCCGAACGGCCAGTCTCCCAGCTGTCCGAGCGAACTTTGTCAAGATCGCCCTGAGGAAATTGAGTGAACCCGTCGTCGAACCCACTTATCGAGATGAAAAAGCTTCGACGAGCTCTATACCACCACCAAGGCCTGATGGGGAGTATCGATTACCGCCTCTCTCATTCGGGGAAAGCTCGCCTCATACGAGTGCCGAATCTCAGCCGAGGTCACTTACCCCTATTACCGAACGTACCGACGATGCTAGCAGGCAGAATTCGACACGAACAAATACTTCGGAAATATACGAGAGGAGACTGAGTGGAAATTCGAAACAAGGTAGTGGATCTTCAAGGATGCCTTCCGGTGAAGAGCGATTGGCGCCAATTACCGATGAAGAGCAATTGACAGACGAGCCGGCTAAGGCGACAATGGTGACTTCGCCCGAAGATACTGCTCCGCACAGCGCCGCTATCGTTCGTGGAATGGGAACCCAGGAGACGTTGGATTCACAAACTGGTGAAACTGTTTGGTCCCAGAGTTCTGCATCTGCAGGGGATCAGAGTGGAGCTTCAACTCCTACTACCAACCAGAACCATGGTATCTCGAGATTACCGCCTATCGTCACTTCTGCTGGGAAACCTATGGAATTGGAACGACCTGGTCAATTGCCTGATTTACCCGCACAAACTCAACCTGTCGATACTCGGGGCTCAGCTGCCTCCCCTCCACCATTCAATGGCGCGCTAGCTACGAGCCTTGCTCCGCCTGTTGATGCTGGTTCCGATCAGACTCATCGCGACCGATCGATCACTCCCCAAGCCCAACCTCAAGTCGGTATTACAAATCAACAGACTCCTGGACAAGGCCGACCTTCCGATGACCGGATGCACGCTCCTACGCCACGAAAGGTTTCGCCTGGGGATCATGTTTCCACTACCGATAATGCCTTGGAGCATGAACCAGCTGCGATCTATCTCCAGAATATGGTAGATGAACCTCAATCATCTGTCTCAACCCAGCAACACCATCAACAGCTCGCTCCCGCTCCGATGAACACTCGAGTCAGGTCACCTAGTGATTCTGGAAGTTTGAATGGTATTGGTCGAAAGCCTTCCGGAGCTCGTGCTCCACCACCGAAGAAGACTAGTGCCGGTCCGCTTAGATCACTTTCGGCGGTAGATGAACATGGTCAACCACTCTCGCTCTCGCCACCTGTCTCTGCTGTTGGTGGTCCTACACTAGATACTACGCCCAAGCAAGCCGATCAGAATTTACCAAGATCAACTACCCATGATGATCTAGGAGAAGACGTTTCTGCTTACGTCGCATATGCCGAACAACCATCTCCGGAAGTCGATAGGAAGGGTAAATCCCGGGAACTCCCTCCTCCAATCAAAGAAGAAGAAGGCCCACGCTCTTCATTCGCCCTTTCAAAAGCCGCTCAAGAGAGGCGAGCTAAAGCAGAAGCTCTAGCTGCTGAGCAGGAACGGGCCAAGAGAGTACCGGGTGGTGGGAAGAGGACTGGACCAGTAGTCAAGAAGGATGAATGGATGGAGAGTGATAGTGATGATGATGAGGATGAGGAGGATCAATCGCCTGAAGTCCCCCTAAGGACTTTGAGAGACGATCAGGATGGATTGGATAGGTCCGGATCTAGGGCTAGGGCATTACCTACTATCCCTGGCCGAAATGTGGTTGATCACGATCAACAACGACCTCACTCACGATCTCCCAACCCCCAAGTTCAGGCTAGGGATTCGTATATCGACCGAGATAGGGATAGGATGTCGATGGCTCCTCCTCGATCTCAATACGAGCAGAGGCCTGGTCAAGGTCGAACCCCACCTCCCAATCAACAACAGCAACAGGAGCTACAACAACGCCAACAGCAGCAGCAGCGAGTACAGCAACAACAACAGCAAGCTACTCAAAATAGGCAATCAGTCTGGAACGCAAATTTCGCAGCCGATCACGGAATGACTGAAAACAAGACTGGCAAATTTGTCGAAATGGAAGATCCAGCTACTCAACTTACGAAACCGTTTGCTCCTCATGGATTGTTACAAGCTGGTCTTCAAGATCGAGAGGATCGATCAGCGAAACGACAAGAGGAGCTTGCTAGAGAGACGGGAACGAGTTTGATCAATGTCCCTTCTAAACCTCCTCCTCCGCAGACTGGTTTACTTGGGGCTGTGGCTGCTCATGAGAGGGAGAGAAAGAATGCTGGGGGTATTGGAGCTACATTGACGGATCGAGAGAGGGAGAGGAGGCAGAATGTAAGCTTTCTTTTGCTTGTGATATGTGCAAAGCTGATTAGGTAGGAAGATCGACAGAGAGAGATTGAGAGAATGCAACGACAAGGAGGTGATCAACAACGACCATTTAGTGGTGGTGATCCCTATGCGGCACAGCAATTCCCATATGGAATGCCACCTATGATGATGGGTATGCCACCCATGTCGCCTTATGGCGTAAGTCCATCTCTTCGTGTCTTTGATCATAATCGAGACAATGGCTGACCATCAGCAGGGATACCAGGGAGGCTACAACCCCTACGCTCAACAACAAGCAATGATGGCTGCTCAAATGGCATATCAACAAGCAATGATGATGGCTCAACATCAAGGAGGTCAAGGAGGGCACACACCCGACAGGCCCTCTTCACCAGCTTCAGCCGCTGGCCACGGCCAACAATTCCCAGGAGGGGGATATGGGTTCCCAGGGTACGGTTGGCCAGGAATGATGCCTCCCCCTCAATGGGGTGGTGCGTCGCCTGGATTAGCTCCTCCCGGTCAATGGCCCGCCCCTGGAAGTGCTAGGGGAAGTAATTATGGGTATTCTGATGATGGTCGTGGAAGGGATGGGGGGGATAGGGATGATGGAAGGGATAATAGTAGGGATAGGGCTAGTTAGGTCATCTCACATGCTTGATAATTCATAAAAGTAGTCCATAGTACTCTACATAGGACAATGCGATTGGTACTCTACATCAATAATTACTCCCCCACTTTACCCCATATCTTACCCTGAACTATGTCCCTGAAGTGATTATCGCTGCGCGAATTGAAAATGGCTGGAACGTGGAGCGATTTGCACCTCATACCATACTTTACCTCGATTTATACACCATATACCAACGCTCAGTAAGACAACTATAACGATCTAAAGGGTACAGGCAGGACCATACCCATCTACATTTCGAGACCACGCTCTTCCGAAAATTCTGAAAGATCACACGAAACCCATCAAACGATTACCACAATGACAGAAACTATCCAACCCCTCCCCCTCCCCCAACTAAGGAGCAGGTCCTCCAAGTCTACTCGATCAACCCCAGTCAACCCCAAATACTCCCCCTCCGCGGACTCTACTACTTCCCTCAGTTCCCTCCCCTCTACCGAGACCGAGTCAGAGTCTATCGAGGAGCAGGAAAAGAAATATGATGATCCCTACCCCGATTTCCTATGGATGACTACTGAGGAACCACATCGATCTAGGCGGATGGCTATTTTGAAAGCTCACCCGGAGGTATGTCTTTTCTAGTATGGGATCTTATGATGGTAGCTGATATGTAGATCCGACAATTGATGGGTCCAACACCATACACCTTTCCCCTAGTCCTCCTTGTCCTCACCACCCAACTATCTATTGCAATTTACATGCGATCCCACCACCCTTTCTCACTCCCATTCATACTCGCCGCCTACGTGTTTGGGGGTACTTTGAATCAAAATACTTTCCTTGCGATTCACGAAATCACTCATAATCTCGCGTTTAAATCGTTAAGGGCAAACAAGGTTCTTGCTATTGTATCGAACCTTGCTATTGGGATCCCTTATGCTATGGCTTTCAAAGGGTATCATCGGGAACATCACAAGTACTTGGGTGAGGAGGGAATTGATACGGATTTACCTTCTCGCTTTGAAGCGCTTGTTTTGAACAATGTCGCTGGCAAGACATTCTTTGCGTGTGTTTCCTTCTCCTCTTCTCTTTAGATCATCGGAGCTGATCCATAGTACGTTCCAGATCTTATTCTACGCTCTTCGACCAGGATTCATTCGAACACAAAAACCAACCGTCTGGCACGGTATCAACTTTGCAACAATCCTTACTTTCGATTACCTCCTCGTCCACTTCTTTGGCTGGCGACCACTAGTCTACCTTATCATGTCTTCCTTCTTTGCTGGAAGTCTTCACCCATGTGCTGCGCACTTTATCGCGGAACATTATCTCATGAACGGACCTGTTGAGGGGGATGCAAACGCCGCTTTAGCTCAGGAGACGACGAGCTACTATGGATGGTTGAATGTTTTGTGTTTTAATGTACGTATATTTCACAAATGTTAGGGAAAGGGCTAATAGTAGGTGGGATACCATAATGAACACCACGACTTCCCTTCAGTCCCATGGACCAACCTACCCAAACTCCGTGAGGTCGCAAAAGAATATTACGAGCCTCTCCCATCTCACAAATCATGGCCATACGTTACATATAAATTCATCACGGATCCAAGTGTAGGTATGTTCTCAAGAGCCAAGAGGACTGGACACGGAGAGAAGATTAGTGAGGGTACTTGGACACCTACCGATGATGAGGTCAGTGAGGCTAGTGATGGGGCTAGTGAGGATGAAAAGATGGGGGCGAGGATGAAGGAGGCGACCGAACGGGGATATGGTAGTGAGCCCGAGTAGGTTGTGTTGATGTATCGCTTGATTATTACGAGTGGTTGCATCTAGTTTGGCAAAATCGATTAATGCTAATTGAGGCGACTACCGCTGATCTCCCTCCATTTCGGCTTCCCATTGCTCGTTCTCTTCATCAGATTCCTCGGCCTCGATGCCTTCCTGCACGGCCCCATTGACCCGCTTTGGTCTCCGTCGCCTTCTCTCTTCACCTCTGCCTTTCAGCCTCCAATTCCTTCTCTTTCTCAAAGCCACCTCATAAGATTTGCAGACCCATTTCAACCACCCCAACTCCTTCCTACCTTCCCTAACAAGCCTCTGGTGCAAGACGTCAACATCCCCAAAAAGGATGTTGGGTGGGATATCGGATTCTGCTAATCTCGTACGGTCCGTCATTCGGATTTGAAATGGTGTAGGCGGGGTAGCGGAGTACCCATCGAGGATGGTTGAGGGTGGGTAGAGGGAGTGGAAAGTGTTGAGGAGGGAGATTGGATCTTCGACTGGGGTCGAGGGGGAGAGGGAAAGGGCTCGTATGATTGATATGTATGATCGTTCGATTTGTCGGGGACCAAGGCCTAGAGTGTACATCCGATCCTTTCCTAAGGATTGAGATCTATCGAGATTCTCCTCGGTGAAGATGAGGTACTCGTCCCAAATAGCCCGAGCCCAGGCAGTAGCTCCATCCCGATCTTTCCCTTGTTCACCAGCTGCACATCTCTCTAGGACTTGCATCATACTCCATCCATTCATCTTCACTCCCTTTTCGGAGAGCAAGCTCCAAGTCTCATCCCACGCTTCCTTCGCAGAAGCAATCGAGGGAGCATGAGCAAGGTGCACAGAGAGGTACGAGTTGATGAGACGAGTGATGAGGCGGACGTTTGTGAATGGCCCTGATCCTTCGTGGAGGGTGTCATTGATGATTTGGTCGAATAGGACTTTTGCTTCCCTAATTGCGTCTGCTGATGTTTGTGGAGCGGTGTGGGTCGGGGATGAAGGCTCCATCACGGAGTTCGGGTGGTCACGTATTTGGTCGAGGTCCACTTCGGGCTCAGCAGCGAGCGGCGTCGTCTCCGATCCTTTTGGGATTTCGTCGATTGATTCCTCCATTGTGGCCTCGACACTGCCTACCTGTTCGGATGCCGGTGCAGCTCGCTTCACGAGCTGCCTCTTGACAACCGGCTTCCAACTCGCATAAGTCATAAACACCCCACTCATCAATTCCTCATTTACCCCCTTCCACCCTCTGGCCCCACCTTGCAATTTGACAACCTCATTCAATACCCACCTGGCCCTATTTAGATCTCCAGCTCGTTTAGTGCCTTCCAACAATGCATTGAAAGTTTCAGAGGTGGGTATGAATCGGGACCATCTCTCCATATCTGAGTTTATCGATTCGTCGAATGGGATAAAAGTCGCTTCGGTATGTTTCGCTAGCATTTGGCGGAATAGGTCGAATGCTTCCAGGTATGTGGTCTTGGTGCTTGATAGAGCTTTTATGATGGCATCGTATTCCGTTCTTTCGGGTGGGGTGGACTCGTTGAGTTCAATCCATAAATCCCTTGCTCGTTCGGGTTGGGGGTCTTTGGAGGAGGAACAAGCTGAGATCATGGTTGAGTAAATGGCAGGCGTGGGTGTGGCATGAGCTGTTAGACGCATATTCGCGAACAGATCCCAAGCGAGCGAGCGAGTCTGAGATGTTGATTGAGTCGAAGTTAGGTGGGTAAGGAGGATATTGTAGGAAGATTGGGGGAGGGGTTTTCCGGTAGTGGCGAGAGATTGGATGAGGTTGATGGCAGGGTAGATTTGTGGTGGAGAATGTTCGAGGTGAGCTTCAATCAAGAGGTCGTGCTGCGTGTCGGACATTTGTACCCCGGCTTCGTATTAGCGCTGGTCAATGTTTGGGTATGCGAGACCTACATTGGGCTAGAAGAGTGTGAATACGGACAACGTCCTCTATACGACCATCTCTGGCGTAGGACTCCATGACTTGCGTGACTTGCTTTCCGTCCGGGTAAGTACCATGTACCTGCTGATCAGCATAATCCATGCACATGCAACATGACTCACACTCATCAAGTCCATCAGATTCTCAGCATCCCGCCCGTCCCTCGCCGCCATCTCATCAAGCAGCACACCCCACTCGGTTCTACTGACCAATCCAAGGGGTACTTTCGCTCCCCCTTCTTCTGAGATTGGCGGCTGGATAGCTCTCAGTTTCTCCACGATATCAGAGACGACTTTCTGTCGAAGACCGGTATTCAAAGCAGGTAATTTAGAAGGCCCAGCTTCCATCCCGATAAATCGTCTAGCCAATCCCTCAATCACTCTACTCCTTTCCTCCACCGTCATCTTATCTTCAATCTGAGGTACATCATTCTCGATAGGTCGGCCAGATTCCATGACGGCCGCATAGAATGATCTTAGGTCCTCTTCTTCGAGTTCGGGGAGATCTTGAATTGCTTTTTCTGTTAATTGGATCTTGGTCGCTTTCCGTATCTTCTTGTCGGACGGGAGGGAGTGAGGGTCGGTGTAAGAGTGTTGATGGGCTTGAGATTCGTATGGTGCTTGAGGTGTCGAAGATGGCCTATAGAGAGGGAAAGAGGGTGGTGGCTGATCATCATATGCCGAGGAGGATAGTGGTCGTAGACTACCATTAGCTTTGCAAGACCAAAGGTATGAACCTTACCTAATAATATTGCGAGCCCGTGGCCCAGAGCTCCTGAGGATCCCAGCCCTATATACTGCCGAGCGCATGATTTATGTCCAAATCCAAGATGTATAACGTACGGATGATTGACGTCGATAATTTCCGTGTGGGGCACCATTCACTCTTTGGACGCGAATGATTTCTTTGTTGACACCCTTATCTATCCATACTCGCGAAATATAAGAGGGCGTCATGGACTACGAAGCTCAAAGGCTCCAGAATATCAAGTGAGACCATTTGCGAACGGCAGGAATCAATGGACACTGATGATAGGGACAACCAGGCCCTTCTCTTGTCGCTCGGACTTGGGGAACCATCTACCAAACCCACCAAAAGTGCTGCATCACTCCAGAAATTGAACATAGCAGCCAAGAAAAAGAGGTTGCAAGATGAGCGTGCTTTCAAGCCTGAGGTAGAAGAAGAAAAGGAAGACGATACCCCGCGACGGAAGAGGCCTAGCTTGGCTAGTACCACCGCGAGTCCGAGCGCTACAGGTCGTGACGGATCCCTACTTCGACGAAGCTCCAGATCGGTACAAGCTATCAAGAGGCTTGCGGATGAGGTCTTTGCGGAAGCTGCTGAAGATGACTTTGATGATGAAGAAGGTGTGAAAAGGAAGAGGAAGACCGGTGGAGAGCCCCAGAGAATGGCTAAGAGTCTTGGTAAGAGAACTCAGAATCCGTACGTGCCGTATCGACCTGGAAGGGACAGTCAGGGACTGATGTGCAGGAAGCAATTTGGACATATACCTGGTGTAGAGGTCGGCAGGACCTGGGCGTCTCGAATGGAATGCTCGACTGATGCTATTCACGCGTAAGTCTTGATTCGACTCGGAGAGATTCTTGGCTGATGGGCAGACCGACAGTCGCTGGTATCTCTGGAAATGCTCAGGAAGGCGCTTGGTCGATTGCCCTTTCTGGTGGATACCCTGATGAGTGAGTACATGGAATGCTCTTGTAGCCTTGGTTGCGGCACATTACTGACTCCCAGCGTCGACCTCGGAGTAGCCTTCACATACACAGGCTGCGGTGGACGAGATCTAAAAGGTACAGCTCAAAACCCCAAAAACCTCAGAACAGCCGAACAAACCTCCGACCAAAGTTTCGACTGGCCCCTCAACGCAGCCATCAAGCGTTCGGCCGAGACAAAGAAACCAGTAAGAGTGATTAGGGGGTATAAGCTCCCATCCCCCTATGCTCCTGTTGAGGGATACCGTTATGATGGGTTGTATGTTGTTGAGAAGGCTTGGATGGGGAAGGGTTTGACTAAAGGACTGAATGTTTGTAGGTATGCTTTTAAGAGAGTTGAGGGACAGCCTGATTTGCCTGTTCGGGATTTGGATAAGGAGCTGGAGGATCTTGAGAAGGAGTAGAAACAGCAGTAGAGTTGTGAGGAAACTCTTTTTGAAATTCATACTCCCTTTGCTCGCTTCGAACGTCGTTAAGATACACTGCTGGTACTCGCTGGATATGCAATAGCTCTAGCTTGGCTTGATTGGGTTTAGAGGGGAGCTAAGATGTATGGATGCTATTATTTACTATTTGCAGCTAGTGATCGAATGAAACCTGAAACCTTAAATCTCACAACCCTGCCCCACCTGACCTGGTAGACGTAGATCACTTGTTATTATTTGCTACTATCATATTATACTCTGTGCATACACTCTATATAGTTCACACTTCACTCTCCCGCCCGCTCATACCATCTATTGAACTGTTTACTCGGACACGGTCACCAATCGCCAATCCGAAACACAGACACGCTTTGACCCCCTCCCTAGCTCCCCTTGGCAAAGTTGCGATGGTGGAAACCTTAAATCACACATCTACATTCACATATACCTCTACTTCTACTTCTACATATGAACACAGCTCTCAACTACACAATGACTATCGCACGCGAACAATACCTAGAGACTACAACTACGATCATTCAACTTTAGAAGAGGACGAAGACCGAGACGAACAACCTCCCATACCACCTCCTAAGGATTATATCGAATCACCTCGACGCGGTCTTGGAAGTACTTCAATCCCTGCCTCCTCTCCAGATCAAAGCTACGGTCTACCAGAAGGGATGGACGTTCGAGAAGCATTGGCCCAATGTGAAGATCCAGCTCTAGGCTGGTCACTCCAATTTTGGGCAACCATAGCGGATCCCGTCGTAAGTCTTGTTCAGCTGTTTTCCCCTTGTTTAATTTTTGAATAACAACGGCGATCGATCGATGCCCCCCTCTGTATATATGTTATGACATAACTGATGTATCAGACGGGCCATGTATTCTTCGCTTGTCCTGCGACAGGTATGTCTTGTCTCACATTTTCGACATTTTGTCTCCAACATGTCTGATATGCAGGAGCATGTAGTTGGGAACCCCCTATTGGTGCTTTCCTGTTACCGAGGCAAGCTGATGGTGAATGGTGGGAACTTGCGGATTCCACAAGAAGTAACAGGAGTTATTATTACAGTACGTCGATACATCAGTGAAAGAAGGATGGAAGGCTAAGGTGTCAGATACATTGACTGGAGTAACGCAGTGGACTCGACCTGGTGGTAACGCTTTCGTTATACCCTTGGGACTCATTCAGCAAACAGCCCTCCCACCCAGACCTGTATCGGCCGCTACCCTCGAACCCAGGGGCGAGACACCAGCGCACTTATCCCCAAATAAACGGAATCTAGCACCCCCACTATCTCCCGAAGGACCTATACGCGCCGGTCCTCGTCCTCCGCCTTCTCCAAGACGACCCGAGGCGAATGGAAGTCCATCTAGATCTAGGGGTTCAAAGCAGCTCAAAACAGTTGATGAGGTCTCGACCGACGATATGTCTACTCAGATCTCTACCAGGGAGTCGGCCCCTCGCAGAATTGGGAGTGGGACTTCTATGGAGGAGATGGGTGAGTTTACTTTGTGTGTAACTTGGGATTTGTGCTGATTTTTAGATTCGTCCTCGTCTAAATCACCTACTACCCCTCCTACCACTGTTGTTGGCCAGAGCTTGTTTAGCAAGATTTCTCCCAAGGATCCTATCCGGATCGAGTCCATCCGAACCAAACGCCTAAGCACAGGGTATGTCCTTATCTTCGTCGCAGAGACTGATACCAGTCTGCATCCTCTGCTACCACTCAATCTAACATCCCAAATCACCGGACTCCAGAACCCAGACTCGACAAAACAATATTTCGCGACTCGCCGTACGGGTCTCACGCGACAGAAAGTTCCAGTGAACAGGATAATGGAATGGCAGCGTTCTCCCATCTCTGCCCCTATCCTTGTAATCTCCCATCCGGCAAAAGACGCAGTCACTACATTCAAGATTATCCAGCATGTAATGGGCGAAAGGCCGCGTCCGGTCGATATTCCTCGTCCTTCCCGAATATCATCTACTGGAGGAAAGCGGGACGGAGAGGATCTGGCGGATAAGATGGTGATTTTAGAAGAGATCTGGTGGACATTACAACTTGCCGTGACCCACAAGGAAATGAGGGACGAGGTGTATTGTCAACTTGTCAAGCAGATGACCAAGAACAAGTATCATGATCAGTAAGCTTTGTTCGCCTTCAGAATCAAGAAGCTGAGACAAAAGGGAATCAATGATTTTGGGCTTTCAGATGTTCTGTGTACTCGTCAATTCCTTCGCACCCTCTGCAACTTTCGAGCCACTGGTCAAGGCTTTCCTGTTGGTTCACTCTCAGCAAGAGGAGACTCCGGTGGGCATCATGGCGAAGTGTGAGCTTGTCGACGCGCAGCGCCACAGAAGCTGACAGGCATAGATTGTTCAGCCAAGCTCGACGTCCTCATTACCCAAGGAGCTAGGGGAAAAATTCTGACCGTCGGCGAAATCGAGACTGCCTCTGTAAGCTATGTCACCTTGAAGAGTTGAATAGATAAGCTGATAAATTAGGACGCAGCATTCTACCCGTCAGTGTATGGCGAGAGCTTAGATAGGATTATGAACCTCCAACAACGTTCTTACCCCTTATTACCTATTCCCGTCATTCTTCCATTCTTGGCGGATGGGATTCTAGCCTTGGGAGGGACTCAGAGCGAGGGTATATTCAGGATTCCAGGGGATAATGAATCCGTCAGCGAACTCAAGTCTCGAATGGACAGGGGCCATTACCAGCTTGTGAGCCTACAGCACTTGGATACAGAAGCTAATAATAGTCCGGGATCGATGACCCCCACGTCGCTGCTTCTTTATTCAAGCTCTGGTTGAGGGAACTTGAATCGCCTATAGTCCCTGTTCAGCAATACAATACCTGCTTATCAGCTTCCAAGTCTGTAGCGAAAAGTATCGATTTCGTACGACAGCTCCCCGTCTTGAACCGAAGGGTCTTGGTTTTCGTCATCAGTTTCTTCCAGATCTTCCTCCAAGACAATGTAGTCGAAGTGACCAAAATGACCGCTAGTAATTTAGGTATGTCTCAAATCCCTTATACATGGTGGATGATATGCTCATAGTAGCCCTCGTCCTAGCGCCCAACTTGTTGAGGACGACAAGTGATTCCTTAGCTACGGTATTCACGAATTCAGCATTTGAATCGAAATTCGTATTGAACCTCCTGGAGCATCTAGATCCCAGGCTAGTAGATCCAGATTATGTTCCAGAGCATGGGAGGGTCTCCCTCTAATCTGTCCTGTCTAGTAGTTTGTTACATTTCCTACATGTCTATCTCACAAATCAATGCATGTGCAGCGTATCATCCAATCATTAGTCATGTCGCTTATCTTTTCCCCGCCGGTACTTGAATTCAGGCACTATAACCCCAACTTGCTCCGCCTCTCCCTCCGCCAATTGACTAATTAATCACCTTCTTATACGAATACAACGAAGCAAAGATGACAGCTCCAGTCGCTCAATTCGAGAATCGTCTTTCCGCTACTGCCGATACACCCCATTCGCATGATCATGGGGATGGACATGCTGGACATAGTCATGATCAAGCGGCTGAGGAACATGGACATACTCATGAACATATGGAGCATGCTGGTGAGTCTTTCCCGGCTGCAGCAGACTGTGATCAGTATCGGACGAGTTTTATTTGCGCAGCCTGACAGGGGAAAGAAGAGCTGATGTATAGGTAAATTCGCAGAGAGGGATCTACCAGACTACTCTGGACGAGATTGGACAGATAGGGCCTTCACAATTGGTATTGGAGGGTACGTCTGCTCTCTCACCACTTGGAAATTCCACCGTGATATCTGTAGGCATATGGGCAAGAATATTGACGACTAGACCGGTCGGTTCGGGAAAGACAGCTTTGTTGCTAGCTCTCTGTCGAGCTTTGAGGGATGAGTACAATATCGGTATGTCTCCCTTACTTCCACTCCACGCCACAGAATTTCCAGTCTCTCAGAGCCCTGCAGCCTTTGGAGTCGCTTTGCGACCAAGCTGACAGGTAGCAACCGTGACAAACGACATCTTCACCCGTGAAGATCAAGAATTCCTAATCCGAAACGAAGCTCTCCCGGCCGAACGAATCCGAGCAATCGAAACGGGAGGTTGTCCCCACGCAGCCATTCGAGAAGATATCTCTGCAAACTTACATGCTTTGGAGGAATTACAAGCGGTCTTCGAAACTGAATTATTGTTTGTCGAGAGTGGGGGTGATAATCTTGCTGGTGAGCCTTTCTTGCCAAGGGCGAGGTAACGGAGAACAGAGGGTAGATACTGACTGATAGCCAATTATTCTAGGGAACTTGCCGATTATATCATTTATGTGATTGACGTTAGTGGTGGAGATAAGATCCCTAGGAAAGGTGGACCTGGGATTTCGCAGTCGGATCTCTTGATTGTCAACAAGGTATGTCTCCCCCATCCCCTCTCCTTTTCCTACTTCCGCCTCAGGCAATCATCTTCTTATGCCTCGCAAGCCTCACGCCCTCATTGGATAGCTTACTGATTCCAGATCGACCTCGCACCATACGTAGGCGCCTCGCTAGACGTCATGCGCCGCGACGCAGCCCTTATGCGAGAAGCTGGACCTACATTGTTCACTTCAGTGAGGCACAACGACGGGGTCAAAGAAGTCATCGAAGCAGTACTAGGAGCTTGGAGAGCTAGTGGTGCTCAAGGAAAAGGCAAGAGTGTGGCTCAGGGGGGAGGCGTTGCTGGAAAGGGCAAAGCCGTTGCTCAATAGAAGTCAATAGATACCGGGTCAGGTAAGATAGATGCATCACGTCTGAAGTAACCCATGCGTCTGGACAGCCGTGCAGCATGATCAACAACGGAAGCAATTTACAGACGCGACACGTCAAATCCGGATTGGGGGCAACATTTCTCACCATTCACTTAAAACAACTAGATATACCACAATGGAGTACGCACAGCAATTGGCAAACGTCGCAAATGTACAGAACTATGCTGCTGGACTGAAGAACACGCGTCTGGCATCTTTGAAACACCCTGGAGAGTTCTTTGATTGGCAACGGGTTTGTTCTATTTTATCATTCCTCGTGCGTGACTGATGATAGGTCTCGCGACCTAAAGATACCGGAGAGTATATGAAGAGGGCTACTTATAATATGCACGCCACACGCTTTATATGGAAGGGAAGGAGCTGACGAGTAGCCGATACTTTTCCGCAAACTATGCGGTCGTAGTAGCCCTCCTAGGAGTTTACAGTCTACTCACAAACCTCCTCCTCCTGATCGCAATGGGATTCCTAATTGGTGGTTTCCTAGCTATCTCTCGATTTGGTGCGTCTCCTCCGGCTTCGAAGAGGATAGAGCTAACAACAGTGGTGGAACCAATCGAATTCGCAGGCAAAGTCATTACTCCCCAAAACTGCTATATGGGTTTATTCATCATTGGGATCCCACTTCTATGGTTCGCTGCGCCCATTTCTACTTTCTTCTGGTTAGTCGGTTCGAGTGGGTGTGTAATTGGGGCTCATGCGGGATTGATGGAACCTGGGGTTGAGGCGTGAGTTCTCTCTATTGTTTCATTGAGTTTATGCTGATTTGAATAGCGAGTACGAGGGTGTTGAGACTGTCTAGGTGGGGTCATATGGGTCCGATTGGTTAGTGCGGTGTGGTTCAAGTTGGTTACCTCATATCATAGATGCATACATTATCTAGAAGGCTGCGGCAGGATTGAAATGGCGCGAAGAGTGAGGCTAGCTGTCCATGACAACATCCTCCTGAGTGGCATCTAGTGCCTCATCAATAGCCTCGTGCTCACTTCCCTCTCCCTCTCCTTCTCCTTCCCCTTCATCATCCTCACCCTCCCCAGTCTTGGGTCTATTCCCACCCCTCGCCTTCTTCCTATTGAAGTGCTGATTACTTTCCGCCTGATAAGTAGAAGGGAAGATCTTTGTCGCATGGAACAAATACCCCCCCGTCCCACTTGTCATCATCAGTGGATGGGTCCTTCCTGGTAATACCTGATACGTTCTTGACCATGATTCTGTAATTGTTGGATTTAGGTATTCGGTTGATTTACGAGTGTGGGCCAAGACTTCGGATAGGATGGGGAGATAGGGAGAGTAGATTACGATTTGGGATGAACCCATTAAGTAGGGTGATAGGCGGGCTAGGATTGATATTGGGGATAATTCTGTCGCTAGGACGATTCTGGTTGTCAGCTACGTCGACGACGGAAGGGTAATTGCTTACCCGTCCCATCCGCCCAGGTGAAGTTCGTCTCGCTTGGCATTCAGCTCGGCGACTTGTCCATGCGCCTTTCGAAGTCTCTGTAGACGTTTGTTCATTGCCATTGCAGGCATGTCATCCTCTGGAGGTGGAGGTGCTGTGCGTCAGTGAGCCACCAGGAGAAGTGATGTGGACATACGCCTCTGATATGCCTCATCCGCCTCCATCCAGTTCAACCACCTAACACAATCAAGTTCCCTCTCACTGAAATTCATGACTCCCAACACACCCCATCCAGGCGGTGAATCATTCTCTGTAAACGTCATGATACGCCCTTCACATCCCATCCTCTCCATCATTGCTGCCGTAACTAATCCACCTGTATCATCGACTACAAGGTATCTTCCCCCTGGTCTGATGTTGGCGGATGTGAGGAGTTGTGATAGTGTATCCTCTCGTAGGTGAAGGATAGATTGAGGTGATCGGGCGGCATTGTGGTTTGTGATATTATTCGCTGTAGGCGCTATTGGGTGGATTGTTTGACGGTACCTACTATCAGCCTTTGCCCTTTTCAAGTGAATACAACTCACTTTTTCTCCTTACGCTGCCTCCATTTCTCTTTACTAAATTCCGTCTTTAGCTCGAATCGATCATGTCGTTCAATCTGCCTCTGAATCAACTCTTCTGCTGATACACCCTGTTCTCTCAAAGCTGCAATCTCATCTTGCGACAACAGATCCGAATTGTTGATCTCCGTATCATCGATAAATTCGTTCGTCTCTTTGATATCGTCTTATATGTCAGTACTCGCCAAACAGGTCGAAGAGGAACATACCGACAACGGCATCAATCAAAGCTCTCTCCTTCAGAGGCTTCAAAGCATTCTTCCATCCGGGATTACTCATGACATTCCCTTTACCACCATTCTTCCCACCCCCACCACCTGTGGCCTTCTTCTTCTTCCCTTTCCCCTGTCCGAAAGAAGCAGCTGCCGATGCCGAACTACTAGCCTCCGGAACGACAGCTGTTGCAGATTGATAGATCTCGTAGGTGACGTCGTAATGTCGTCCCAAGAGTTGTTTAGCTGGGAAAGCCCCGAATTTACCCAGTTGTACCAATCTACAATCAGCTTGACTTGGAGCACGAGCTAGAGCGAGCTTACCCATCCTTGGAAGCTACTACTGCTTTTACCATATCACTTGGCATCCTCAGTAATACGTTATCGCCCTCTTTAATAGTTGATACTCGTCGTAGGAGGGATTCCGATAGCGGTACAGCTTGAGGTGTCGGTTTTGAGGATTCCCCATTCTTTACCGTGTTGTCGGTAGTGGGCGCAGCTCCGGCGGTCGAGCTGGCTTCCATATTTGCGACAACTATCTTCTCGGTTGTATCGGATGCCTCGACTGCTGTGGCCTGCTCTGGTACCTCTTCAGGCGCGGACATGACTGTAGATAGGTAATTTATCACTACTCTATCATTCAACTTTCCGAAGCTACTCCTATATCCAGGCACGATGGGATGGGATAAATTGATAGAATTCATAAAAAGTAATTAATCAGTTGAGTGCAAGTAGCTCTGTGTCTATCTTCCTTTCCTCACTGAATCATATATCAGCAATAATGGTAAGCTATGGCACTCAGAAGAGGGGCAGATAAACTAACAGGCAGGCGGCAAATATCTCAATTCAGCCAAGTGCCATGCGCGACGTCACGAAAATGGAACGTATAGGTAAATTATCCTTTGTCCACCTTAACCAACCCAAAGCTAATCTCAAGGTGCCCACTCACATATTCACGGTCTAGGACTTGACGCGAACCTTGAACCCCGCGCGAACTCTCAGGGGATGATTGGACAGGGAAAAGCTAGGAAAGCTGCGGGAGTCATTTTGAAGATGGTCCAAGAGGGACGAATTGCTGGAAGGGCGATATTGATGGCTGGACCACCTAGTACTGGAAAGACTGCTATTGCTATGGGTCCGTCTACCCTACACGTCGAAATATGATGGGAGCTGATGATAGGTATGGCACAGACTTTAGGGACTGATGTACCTTTTGTGACGCTTACTGGTTCCGAGGTATTCTCGCTCGAGGTCAGTCATTATTCGGGCAATAGTGAGGGAGCTGATGGCAGATGTCGAAAACGGAAGCTTTAACTCAGGCTTTCAGGCGTTCAATCGGTGTGAGGATTAAGGAGGAGACGGAATTGATCGAGGGAGAAGTCGTCGAAATCCAAGTCGACAGGAGTGTTACTGGTGTATGTCCGCCCTGCTCGCGACGAGATACGAGCTGATGAACAGGCAACCAAGACCGGACGTTTAACCCTGAAAACAACAGATATGGAAACCGTTTACGACCTAGGTTCCAAGATGATAGATCAATTACAGAAAGAAAAGGTGCTAGCTGGGGATGTTGTCAGTATAGACAAGACAAGCGGGAGGATCTCAAAGGTGGGAAGAAGTTTCGGAAGGGCCAAGGATTACGATGCCATGGGTGCCGATGTGAGCTCCCTGTATTTGTGGAATGGGCCAGCTGACACGTAGACTCGATTTGTCGCTTGCCCTGATGGAGAATTGCAGAGACGGAAGGAGGTCGTCCATACGGTCTCATTACACGAGATTGATGTCATTAATTCGAGAACGCAGGGTTTCCTTGCTCTCTTTGCGGGTATGTCCACCCGATGTTAATAGAAAGGAGCTAATTAGTAGGCGATACTGGAGAGATCAAGCCTGAATTACGAGATCAGATCAACACAAAAGTCGCGGAATGGAGAGAAGAGGGAAAAGCAGAGATTGTCCCTGGAGTAAGCTTCGATTGTCTCGAAAGTAATCATCAGCTGACGACTAGGTCCTCTTCATCGACGAAGTCCACATGCTCGACATTGAGTGCTTCTCATTCTTGAACCGAGCGCTTGAAGGTGAAATGGCTCCTCTTGTGGTTATGGCTTCCAACCGTGGAATCTCGAGGATCAGGGGAACGAGATACAAGTCTCCACATGGTATTCCTGTTGATCTACTGGATCGGTTATTGATCATTTCGACTAAACCATATGATCATGCCGACATGAAGGAGATTTCTAAGATCAGGTGCGTACGCACTAGTCGCGCCGTATATATGGCTGACAAGTAGGGCGGATGAGGAAGATGTCAAGCTCGCACCCGACGCATTAGAATTAATCGCTACAATCGGTCAAGAAACATCGTTACGATACTGCCTCAATCTCATTGCCCCATGTCATTTACTGGCACAAAGGCGTAAATCCCCAACTGTCGAGGTCGAGGATATCCGGTTGGCATACACGTATTTCTCGGATGTGGCGCGTAGTACGACATATGCCAAGGAGACGGCTGGGATGATGTTTGGAGAAGAGGAGGTTGCTGAGAATGGGAATGGGGGTATGGACTTCACCTCATAGGTGTAAGCTTTGAAGATTGGATGAAATATAGTCACGACGAAGTATGCATCTATGTAGATTACAACTATCATCTAGGGGCTTGCGTGCCAGATAGGATTTTACGCTTGATATCAAGATGGGACCCTCCAGCAGCTAGGATCCTTTCCGTCGCTAATTGATCTAAAGCTTGTAATTTCGGCAGACTCGTTCGTTGTTCCTCTGGGACTGCTGAATCAACTTTTGCACCAGCCTTTCGTTCCAGTAGTCGTCTCGTTGACTATTTGTCAGCCAGCTTATCAGGTGGAGAAGGGGACATACAAGTTTGACACCCCACCAAGTCCTCGAATTTGTCTTGTACAGCTCGAGGTGTTCTGGATCTGTCTCCATTTCCACTGCCCTCAAAAAGAACTTCAACGCGAGGTCATAATCACTATCATTAGCTTACCGCCCATTCCAAGCGGGGATTTGAGCTTACCCAAGAGTGTAGGCGACTTCACCACTCTTCCGAACAGCGGCATTATCCCATGTTTGCAATACCATCACATGCCCCAGTGCACTCAGTGATTGGGCGTACATTCCCTGATCGGCATATAGATCTGCTAGTAATGACCAGGCGGATGGATCAGAGTAGAACGTATCGAGGTAAGAGAGGAGGTGGGTTATAGTCTGCGAGATGGGTAGGGTGGATTGTGATAGTGCTATTAATCTCTGATGTGCCGACTATTCATTAGCTCATATTGCGGCTGAGACTTGATCTGACACACGACGTTGGTCTCATCCTTAGCCAGAAGGGCCGAATAGACTTTCTGAGCTCCTTGGAGATCATTCTCCGCTTCTAGCCTTAATCCTTTCAAGACATCAACCCGTGGAGAATCCGGGAATCTACGTGCCAGCAGATTCAGCTGTTCCTACTTCATCAGCTATAATCCTTCGAAAAATCATCAGCTTACCTTCGCAATTGATATACGCCCCATGTCCATTGCTGCGATAGCCAATTGTTCTCTCACTCCCCATTCTGATTATCAGCTTTGACCTGGGTGTCCTAACTGAGGAAGCTTACCTTGTTCACCGAGCCCCCCGCTCTTCAGAACTCGAGGTGCTAGGTCTAGGACTTGCTCTGAATACCTCGCTCCGATCGTACGCCATCCTGCTAGCTGCTTTGCGTCTGATACCATCTTTACTGTATGTATATGTATCTGTTAACGGTCGAGGTGCACGGATCAATTGCCAAGGGACGTGGTGGAGACCCCATTCGAGTGGTTTGTTAGGTACGCTGATTTACGCTGGAAGGCGCGCTACTTTCGCGCTGAATACAGCAGTAACCCATATTTCAAGTCACCCTCTCTCTTCCATACTTGATTTTGTTATTTACATTACACTAATATCGGATTGTACATCCATCCATCTTCCACATCCCTCCACTTCGACTCCCTCTCTGATAATCAAGG
>Ga0308160_10002358_pt1 | contig 23158 bp, 20 predicted proteins | sample PhyFR1_FD_201036 | JGI IMG/M metagenome (GOLD analysis project Ga0308160, IMG submission 201036) | Phyllosphere microbial communities from UC Gill Tract Community Farm, Albany, California, United States - DLSLF.R1 | ecosystem: Host-associated > Plants > Phyllosphere > Unclassified | place: USA...
GGACAAGAACGCGGTGATCAAGGCGCAGATTCCGACCGCGCTGCCGCTGCTGGCGGCGAACATCGTCCTCCTCTACTTCCTGATGAATCGATAGCGATGAAAAAGACTGTCTTGCTGACTGGTTTCGAGCCCTTCAACGGCGCGGCCATCAACCCGGCCTGGGAGGCGGTGCGCGCGCTCAAGGGCTGGATGGACGGCGACTTCCTGGTCGAAGTGCTGCAGCTGCCCTGCGTGTTCGGCCAGGCCAACCGGGTGCTGTGCGGCGCGGTGGACGAGATCAAGCCCGACGTCGTGATCTGCGTCGGCCAGGCCGGCGGCCGCGCGGACCTGACGGTGGAGCGGGTTGCGATCAACGTCGACGATGCGCCGATCGTCGACAACGACGGGCAGCAGCCGGTCGACGCGGCGATTGCGCTTGACGGTCCCGCAGCCTATTTCGCGTCGCTGCCGGTCAAGGCGATCGTTGGCGCGATGCGCGAGCGGGGGCTAAAGGCCTCGGTGTCGCAGACGGCGGGTACCTTCGTGTGCAATCACGTGTTTTATGGCTTGATGCATCACGTGCAGGGTAGGGAGGTGAGCGGTGGTTTTATCCACGTGCCTTACCTGCCGGAGCAGGCGGCTGCGATCGATGGCGCGCCGTCGATGGGGCTATCCGAGATCGTCGAGGGATTGAAGGTGGCGGTGGAGGTAGCTGTGCGGGGTGGTGCCGAGCATATTGAGGTAGAGGGCGCGACCCACTGATGTAGGGTGGGCTATGCCCACGCGGTATCACCGGTCGATCTGCGGCGACGGCTCCCGAAAATGTAATCGCATATCGACCACCGTACCGCGTGGGCGGAGCCCACCCTACAAAACCTTAACCACCGTCCGGATTCAGGATCTTAAGGAACGCTCGCACCACTGGCGCATCGTCCTGGCTCGGATAGCTGATGTACAAATTCGCCGACGGCGTGTTCTTCACGATCGGCACGAAGACCACGCCCGGCCAGCCGATGCGGCTGGTCGTCTCCGGCATCAGCGCCACACCCAGGCCCGCGCCGACCATGGCCAGCAGGGTCTGCGGCTCGGCCGCTTCCTGGAAAATCATCGGCTGGAAGCCCGCATTCACGCAGCACTGGATCAGATAGCGCGGCTCGGCCGACTGGCTCAGGTGCAAGGTCAGCATCGGCTCGCTGGCGATGTCGAGCAGGTCGATCGCCTCGCGCGCGGCCAGCGGGTGATGCTTGTGTACGGCCACGCAGACGTTCTCGCGGAAGCACAGTTCCTGGTGCAGGTGCGCCGCTTTCAAGGCTTCCTCGTCCAGGCGCGGCTCGCGCCAGAAGCCGACGTCGATCTGCTTCGAGCGCAGCGCCTCGAACTGTTCGTCGGGGCCGAGTTCGTGGATGGTCCAGGTCACCTTCGGGAATTCGCTCTGGAAGCGTTCCAGCAGGCTCGGGATCGGTCCCCACATCGCCGAGCCGACGATGCCCACGCGCAGGCGCCCGACTTCGCCGCGGTCGATCTGGCGGATGGTGTCGATCGTCATGCGCATGCGGCCCAGCAGGTCGGAGGCTTCCGCCATCAGCGCCTTGCCGGCCACGGTCAGCTCGAAGCTGCGCGTGGTGCGCGCGAACAGACGCACGCCGAGTTCCGCCTCCAGCTTCATGATCTGCTGGGACAGCGGCGGCTGCGAGATGTGCAGGCGCTCGGCGGCGCGGCTGAAGCTTTTTTCCTCGGCCACGGCGAGGAAGTATTTCAGCTGTTTCAGATCGATCGACATGTTTTATTTATGCGGCGTGTGTGTTCAGGGCCACGGCCAGGCGCGCGCCGATCAGCGCGTTGTGTTCGACCAGGGCGATGTTGGTGGCCAGGCTGCGGCCTTCGGTCAGTTCCTTGATGCGCGCCAGCAGGAACGGCGTCACTTTTTTGCCGCTGATGCCTTGCTGCTCCGCTTCCTGCAAAGCCTGTTCGGTGATGCGGTCGATTTCCTCCTTCGGCATCGCGGACTGCGCGGGCACCGGATTGCTGACCACGACGCCGCCCTGTAGGCCGAGCTGCCACTTGGTGCGGATGAAGCTGGCCTGGTCCGCGGCGCTGTCGATATGGAAGTCGGCATTGAAACCCGATTCGCGCGTGAAGAAAGCAGGGAAGCCGGGCTGGCCGACGCTCACCACCGGCACGCCGTGGGTTTCCAGGTATTCGAGGGTGAGGCCGATGTCGAGGATGGACTTCACGCCGGCGCAGACCACGGCGACGCTGGTCTGGGCCAGTTCCTGGAGGTCGGCCGAGATGTCGAAGCTGGTTTCGGCGCCGCGGTGCACGCCGCCGATGCCGCCGGTAACAAACACTTCGATGCCGGCCAGCTGCGCGCAGATCATGGTCGCGGCCACCGTGGTCGCGCCCAGCAGGCGCTGCGACAGCACGTAGGCCAGGTCGCGCCGGCTCACCTTGACGGCGTCGGGTGCGGTGCCCAGCGTCTCGAGCTGCTCGTCGGAGAGACCGATGCAGATCTTGCCGTCCATGATGGCGATCGTCGCCGGCACGGCGCCGGCGTCGCGGATGATCCGTTCGACCTTGCGTGCGGTCTGCACGTTCTGCGGGTAGGGCATGCCGTGCGAGATGATGGTCGACTCGAGCGCGACGATGGGGCGGCCGGCGTTGCGGGCGGCGGCCACTTCAGGAGAGAACAGCAGGAAGGAATGCATGGTGGTTCCAGTACTTAGATAAGGGCGCCGAAGGTTTCGGGCGTCAGGTTCGGACAGACCGTTTCGCGGCAGGCGATGGTCATGGTGGCGAGCGCCAGGCCGCGGCGGCAGGCCAGCGCCAGGTCGACGCTTGCGCCTTGCAGCGACAGGCAGACGGCGGCCGAAAAGGCATCGCCGGCGCCGGTGACGTCGACGACCTGCGCCGGCGGCGCGTCCAACCGTTCGACGCCGCCCGGCGTCGTGAACAGCACACCGCGCGGCCCCAGGGTGACGACGACATCCAGCGCGCCTTGCGCCTGCAGTTCGCGGCAGGCGCCAGCCAGTTCGTCGTCGCTGTCGAGGGTGCGTCCCAGCCGCGCGGCCAGTTCGCCGCGGTTCAGGATCAGCAGGCGCACGCCTTGCAGCGATTCCGGCAGGCGGTTCATCTTCGGCTCCGAGACGGCGACGATGACGAGATCGACGCCATCGCGCGCGGCATCGATCTGCAGCGTCTCGATGGCTTCGCGGTTCAGGTTCAGGTCGGCCACGATCAGCGAGGCGCCGGCGCGCTGCTGGCGGCGCAGGTCGAGGAAGCTTGGTGTGATGCGGTCGTAGAGGGCCATGTCGGCCAGCGCGACGACCATCTGGCCGTCGCTGTCGAGCACCGCAGTGTAGGTGCCGCTGGCGGCATCATCCAGTTTCAAGGCGCCGTGGGTATCGATGCCGGCGCCGTCGGCGTGGGCGAGCAGGGCGTTGCCGGAAGAGTCCTTGCCGACCGCCGTGATCAGGCCGACCTTCGCGCCCATCCGCGCCAGGTTCTCGGCGATGTTGCGCGCCACGCCGCCGAAGGATTCGACCGCGCTGGCCGGATTCGAGCTGCCCATCGCCAGCGGACCGGCGGCGCGCAGCTTGCGGTCCAGGTTGGCCGCGCCGATGCACAGGATGGGGCGGGCACTTGGCAGCACGTAGGCGCGCCCGAGCAGGCGGCGCTCGCGCACCAGGGTCGCGATGTAGTTGGCCACGGCCGAACGCGACAGGTTCAATTCGGTCGCCAGCTCGTTCTGGGCAATGAAGGGATTGGCGCGGATCAGCGCGTAGAGCTGTTCTTTTTTCGAAAGGTCGGTCACGTCTGCCTGGTTTTAAACAAATGTTTGTCCATGCTAGACAAATGTTTGGTTGGAGTCAACCGATATTGACGACCGAGCACGTGTCGCGGGAGGCCAACGGCCGGCTCAGCCATTTAGTCGCTTCTCATATAAATGAGCAAGAGAAATGGTATTTGCCATACATATCCGCGATAATGCATAGTTATAATAATTTTTGGCTTATCTGCGTCCACTCTGCGACGCCGGGCCGCTCCACCGTACAGCCCGCACCAAGCTCCCATCCCAGATTCACTAGAAGGAATTCTCATGTCCAGCAATACCCCATTCGAAGCCGCCGAGATCATTCGCGCCCGCAAACCAGGGTTCGAGCCGCGCGTGGCGATGATCCTCGGTTCCGGCCTCGGCGTGCTCGCCGAGCAGATGGCGGACGCGGTCTCGATCAGCTACTCGGAACTGCCGGGCTTCCCGATCAGCACCGTGCACGGTCACGCGGGCGAACTGGTGCTGGGTACGCTGGCTGGCGTGCCGGTGGTGTGCATGAAAGGCCGCGGCCACTTCTACGAAGGCTATGGCGCGAATGTCATGACCTCGGCCGTGCGCACCTTCAAGTTGCTGGGCTGCGAGATGCTGCTGGTGACGAATGCCGCCGGTTCCTTGCGCACCGAAGTGGATGCGGGCAGCGTCGTCGTCCTGTCGGATCACATCAACCTGCTGCCGGGCAGCCCGATGGCCGGCCCGAACGACGACCGCTTCGGCCCGCGCTTCTTCAGCATGGCCAACGCCTACGACGCCGACCTGCGCGCGCTGGTGAAAGAGACTGCGGCCGCCAAGAGCATCACGATCGCCGAAGGCGTGTACCTGGCCGCGCCGGGCCCGAACTTCGAAACCGCCGCTGAAATCCGCGCGTTCAAGACGATGGGCGCGGATGTCGTCGGCATGTCGGTGGTGCCGGAAGTGATTTCGGCGCGCCACTGCGGCCTGAAAGTGGTGGGTATTTCCGCCATCACCAACCTGGCCGAAGGCCTGTCGCCATTCCCGCTGTCGCACGAGCAGACCCTGAAGTACGCGGCGATCGCGGCGAAAGACCTGGTCACCCTGATCCATTCGTTCACCGAGCGCCTGGGTTCGATCCCGCGCGCCGCCCAATAAACCTCGAGGACTTCCATGTCACGCGCATTCATCCTCCTGCTCGACTCCTTCGGCCTGGGCGCGCTGCCCGACGCCGACAAATACGGCGACGCGGGCGCCAACACCTTCGGCCACATCGCGCAATGGGCTGCGAAAGAGGGCAAGCCGATGTCGCTGCCGAACCTGGAGCGTCTGGGCCTGGCTGCCGCCGCTCACAAGGCGAGCGGTGAATGGGCCGCCGGTTTTGATCAACGCGAAGGCTTTACCAGCGCCTGGGGCGTCGCGCGCGAACAGTCGACCGGCAAGGACACGCAGAGCGGCCACTGGGAAATCGCCGGCGTGCCGGTGCTGTTCGACTGGGGCTACTTCCCGAAGACCGTGCCGTCCTTCCCGAAGGAGCTGACGGATAAACTGCAGGAGCTGACGGGCGTGCCGGGGTGGCTGGGCAACTGCCACGCGTCGGGCACCACCATCATCGACGAACTGGGCGACGAACACGTCGCCAGCGGCAAGCCGATCCTCTACACCTCGGCCGACTCGGTGCTGCAGATCGCCGCGCACGAAGAGAGCTTCGGCCTGGATCGCTTGTATGAAGTGTGCGAAGCGGCCTACGAACTGGTCAAGCCCTACAACATCGGCCGCGTGATCGCGCGTCCTTTCCTGGGCGCGAATGGCAAGTACAAGCGCACTTCGAACCGTCACGACTACGCCGTGCCGCCCACAAGCCCAACCTTGCTCGACCACGTGAAGAACGAAGGCGGCGAAGTCATCGCGCTCGGTAAAATCAGCGACATCTTCGCGGCCCAGGGCGTGACCCAGCTGATCAAGGGCCCGGACAACATGGCCCTGTTCGACCGCCTGGTCGAAGTGGCGGACACCGCCCCAGCGAAATCGCTGAGCTTCGTGAACTTCGTCGACTTCGACATGCACTTCGGCCACCGCCGCGACGTCGCCGGCTACTCGAACGCGCTGCACGAGCTGGACGCGCGCCTGCCGGAATTCATGGCGAAATTGAAGGACGGCGACCTGGTCGTGATCACCGCCGACCACGGCTGCGACCCGACCGCGCCGGGCTCGGACCACACCCGCGAACACATCCCGATGATCTTCTTCGGCCCGAACGTCAAGCCGCAGGAACTGCCGACCGCGACTACCTTCTCCGACATCGGCGCCACTTTGGCAAAGCACCTCGGCGTCAAACCTCTCTCCAACGGAACCGCACTGCTATGACCCAGAACCTGGACTTCAAACGTAACACCGCCGTCGGCCTCGACCTCGGCTGGGTGAACCACATCAAGGTCAACCGCAATGCGGCCGACCGCCGCGCCGCCAGCCTGGCCAACCGCCGCACGGTCAAGAAGGAATACCAGGCCGCCTGGCTGATCCGCGCCGTGCAGTGCATGGACCTGACTACCCTCGGTGGCGACGATACCCCGGGCCGCGTCGAACGCCTGTGCATGAAGGCGATGCGCCCGCTGCGCGCCGACCTGATGCAGGCCCTCGGCCTGGAGTCGCTGACCACCGGCGCCGTCTGCGTGTACCACGAGATGATCACGCCTGCGGTGAAAATCCTGCAGGGCCGCCTGCCGATCGCCGCCGTGTCGACCGCGTTCCCGGCCGGCCTGTCGAGCCTGGAAACCAAGATCCGCGAAATCGAATTGTCGGTCGCCGCCGGCGCCACCGAAATCGACATCGTCATCACCCGCCAGCACGTCCTGACCGGTAACTGGCAAGCCCTGTACGACGAAATGCTCGCCTACCGCCAGGCCTGCGGCGACGCCCACGTGAAAGCCATTCTCGCCACCGGCGACCTGGTCACGCTGGACAACGTGGCGAAAGCCTCGTGGGTCTGCATGATGGCCGGCGCCGACTTCATCAAGACCTCGACCGGCAAGGAAGGCGTCAACGCCACCATCCCGGTCTCGCTGGTGATGACCCGCGCGATCCGCGAATACTACGAGCAGACCGGCTTCCAGGTCGGCTACAAGCCGGCAGGCGGCGTGTCGACTGCGAAGGCCGCGCTGCAATACCTGACCGTCATGAAGGAAGAGCTGGGCAACGACTGGCTGCAGCCGCACCTGTTCCGCATCGGCGCATCGAGCCTGATGACCGACATCGAGCGCCAGCTCGAGCATTACGTGACCGGCGCCTACTCGGCCGCCCACCGCCACGCGCAACCTTAAACACCGAACGGATTCGTCATGCCAACAATTAAAGAGATTCTGCAAACTATGGATTACGGCCCCGCACCCGAGAGCACCAAAGAAGCGCAAGCGTGGCTGGACCAGCACGGACGCCGTTTTGGACTGTTCATCGACAACGCGTGGAGCGAAGGCGCCGAGACTTTCGCATCGAACAACCCGGCCGATGGTTCGGAACTGGCGCAAGTCACGCAAGCCACGCTTGATGACGTGAACCGCGCCGTCGAAGCGGCGCGCCGCGCGCAGCCGGGCTGGGTCGCCATGGGCGGCCACGGCCGCGCGAAAGTCATGTACGCGATCGCACGCCTGCTGCAAAAGCACTCGCGCCTGTTCGCCGTGCTCGAGACCCTGGACAACGGCAAGACCATCCGCGAAACCCGCGATGCCGACCTGCCGCTGGCCGCACGCCACTTCTACCACCACGCCGGCTGGGCGCAATTGCAGTCGGAAGAATTCGCCGACTACCGCGCCGTCGGCGTCGTCGGCCAGATCGTGCCGTGGAACTTCCCGGTCCTGATGCTGGCTTGGAAAATCGCGCCTGCGCTGGCTGCCGGTAACACCATCGTGTTCAAGCCGGCCGAGTACACCTCGCTGACCGCGCTGCTGTTCGCCGAGATCTGCCAGCAGGCCGGCGTGCCTGCGGGCGTGGTCAACATCGTCACCGGCGACGGCCGCGTGGGCGAAGCGATCGTCAACCACCCAGGCATCGACAAGCTGGCCTTTACCGGTTCGACCGAAGTCGGCCGCATCATCCGCAAGGCCACCGCCGGCAGCAGCAAGAAGCTCTCGCTGGAACTGGGCGGCAAGTCGCCATTCATCGTGTTCGACGACGCCGACCTGGACGCGGCCGTCGAAGGCCTGGTCGATTCGATCTGGTTCAACCAGGGCCAGGTCTGCTGCGCCGGCTCGCGCCTGCTGGTGCAGGAATCGGTCTACGACCGCTTCATCGCCAAGGTCAAGGTGCGCATGCAGAACCTGCGCGTCGGTTCGCCGCTCGATAAGTCGAACGACATCGGCGCCCTGGTCGATCCGGTGCAGCAGCAGCGCATCCATGGCCTGGTCGAAGCCGCCCGTGCAGAAGGCTGCGAAATCTGGCAGCCGGCCTGCGAAGCCCCTGTCGCCGGCTCGTGGTACCTGCCGACCCTGATCACCGGCGCCTCGACCTCGGCCGCCGTCGCGCAAACCGAAATCTTCGGACCGGTGCTGGTGGCGATGAGCTTCCGCACCCCGGGCGAAGCCGTCCAGCTGGCCAACAACACCGTCTACGGCCTGGCCGCCTGCGTGTGGTCGGAATCGATCTCGCTGGCGCTGGACGTCGCGCCGCAGATCAAGGCCGGCGTCGTGTGGATCAACACCGCCAACCAGTTCGACGCAGCCTGCGGCTTCGGCGGCTACAAGGAATCCGGCTTCGGCCGCGAAGGCGGCAAGGAAGGCATGTACGAGTACCTGACTCCGCTGTCGGAAGATGCGCGTCCGGCCGCACCGATCGTGGCAGAGAAGGGCAAAGTTCGTCAGAGCGAGGGCGCTGGCCCGTTCGCTGTCGACCGCACCGCCAAGCTGTACATCGGCGGCAAGCAGGCCCGCCCTGACGGTGCCTACAGCCGCGCGATCAACGGCGCCAACGGCGCTTTCCTGGCCGACGTCGGCGAGGGCAATCGCAAGGATATCCGTAACGCCGTCGAAGCCGCCCACAAAGCTGCCGGCTGGTCGAAAGCGACCGCGCACAACCGCGCGCAAGTGCTGTACTACATCGCCGAAAACCTGGCGATCCGTGCCGAGGAATTCGCAGCGCGTCTCGCCGCCATGACCGGCGTGCGCGACCCGCAGCGCGAAGTCGCGGCTTCGATCGAGCGCCTGTTCTACTGGGCCGCCTGGTGCGACAAGTACGACGGTGCAGCACACCAGCCGCCGATGCACGGCATCACCGTCGCCCTGAACGAGCCGGTCGGCGTGATCGGCGTGGTCTGCCCGAACGAGAATCCGCTGCTGGGCTTCATCTCGCTGGTCGCACCGGCTCTCGCGCTGGGCAACCGCGTGGTGGCGGTGCCGTCGGAAGCCTATCCGCTGTCGGCGACCGACCTGTACCAGGTGCTGGACACCTCGGACCTGCCGGGCGGCGCGCTGAACATCGTTACCGGTTCGGCCGACGAGCTGGCGCGTACGCTGGCAACCCACGGCGACGTCGATGCCGTGTGGCGTCACGACGGGTCGGCCGAGGGCTGCGCCGAGGTCGAGCGTCTGTCGTCCGAGACGCTCAAGCGCACCTGGGTCGGCGGCGGCAAGGGCCGCGACTGGTTCGATGCGAAGCAGGCCTGCGGCCGCACCGTGCTGCAGCACGCGAGCCAGGTCAAGAACGTCTGGATTCCATACGGCGTTTGATTTTGATTTTGTAGGGTGGGCACTCCGTGCCCACGCGGTGATACGTAACGGCTCCGATTTCGTGATCGGGCCGGCATACGTTAACGAACACCGCGTGGGCACGGGGCGCCCACCCTACGTCGTTTTTCGACGTGATCGACATGGTCGCGTCCAACACAGAACATCTGACTGAGAGGCGAAAGCATCATGTTCCTCCCCCAAGAAATCGTCCGCAAGAAGCGCGACGGCGGCACCCTGAGCGCCGAAGAAATCCAGTTTTTCGTCCGCGGCATCCCTGACGGCAGCGTCACCGAAGGCCAGATCGCGGCCCTGGCGATGGCCGTCTACTTCAACGACATGAATATGGACGAACGCGTCGCCTTCACGCTGGCGATGCGCGATTCCGGCCAGGTCCTGGAATGGAAGTCGATGAACCTGCCCGGCCCGGTGGTCGACAAGCACTCGACCGGCGGCGTCGGCGACGTCGTCTCGCTGATGCTCGGTCCGATGATCGCGGCCTGCGGCGGCTTCGTTCCGATGATCTCGGGCCGTGGTCTCGGCCACACCGGCGGCACGCTCGACAAATTCGATTCGATCCCGGGCTACAGCACCGTCCCAGATCCCGAACTGTTCCGCAAAGTGGTCAAGGAAGTTGGCGTGGCCATCATCGGCCAGACCGCGCAACTGGCGCCGGCGGATAAACGCTTCTACAGCATCCGCGACACCACGGCGACCGTGGAATCGGTAGCGATGATCACCGGCTCGATCCTCTCGAAGAAGCTGTCGGCAGGCCTCGACGCGCTGGTCATGGACGTCAAGGTGGGCAATGGCGCTTTCATGCCGACCTATGAAAAATCGGTGGAACTGGCCGAGAGCATCGTCAGCGTCGGCAATGGCGCCGGCACCCGCACCTCGGCCATCCTGACCGGCATGGACGAGTCGCTCTGCCACGCCGCCGGCAACGCGGTCGAAGTGCGCGTCGCGATCGACTACCTGACCGGCAAGGCACGCCCGGCGCGCCTGCACGAAGTAACGATGGCGCTGTGCGCCGAGATGCTGGTCATCTCGCGCTTGGCCGCCAACGACGGCGAGGCGCGCGCCAAGCTGCAGGCGGCCCTCGATTCGGGCGAGGCGGCGGAACGCTTCGCGCGCATGGTGACGGCACTGGGCGGCCCGGCCGACCTGATGGACAAGCCGGACGCCTATCTCGAAACCGCGCCGGTCATCGTGCCGGTCCCGAGTACCCAGGCAGGCTACGCCACCGCCGTCGACACCCGCGGCCTCGGCCTGGCTGTCGTCGCCCTGGGCGGCGGCCGCGTGCGTCCCCAGGATGCGATCGACTTCGCCGTCGGCCTGACGAACCTGGTTGAACTCGGTGACAAGATCGACGTCGGCCAGCCGCTGGCGATGGTGCACGCCCGCACCCAGCAAGCGGCCGAGCAGGCCGTGCGCCAGGTGCAGGCGGCTTACCAGATCGGCGCCGAGAAAACCGCGGCCGCGCCGATGATCCATCGCACCATCCGTCCGGAGTAAGGCCTCATGAAATACGAAAAACTGATCGCCGAAGCGAAAGCCGCGCGCGAGCTGGCCTACACGCCATACTCGAACTTCCAGGTCGGCGCCGCCCTCGAATGCAAGGACGGCCGCATCTTCCGCGGCTGTAACATCGAAAACGCGTCCTATGGCTTGTGCAACTGCGCCGAGCGCACCGCCTTCTTCAGCGCCATCGCCCATGGTTACAAGCCGGGCGACTTCGCGGCCCTGGCCGTGATCGGCCAGACCGACGGCCCGATCGCTCCCTGCGGCGCCTGCCGCCAGGTCGTCCTGGAACTCGGCGGGAATGAGCTGCCCGTAGTGCTGACCAACCTGAAGGGCGATGTCTTCGAGACGACAGCGGCGGAGCAGTTGCCGAATGCGTTTGGCGGACGCGATCTGAACAAGTAAGCGCCTACACTCATCGGGCTGCAGAAGCGCTGCACACGGAAACGTGGCAGCGTTTTTTTTATTGAATGCCAGGCGGCAAGCTGGCTGATCTTTCTCAACAGCCCGGCGGTGATCTCGACGTGTAATCGCATGTTGTATGCGCTCATAAAGGGGATCACATGTCAGTCCAGGCAGATGCCTTCAGCCGGTTTACCCAGGATACGCGCCTGCTGCGCCTGACGACACCCCTGGGGTGCGATCTGCTGGCGGAATGCGTGCGCGGCGAGGAATCCATCAGCGGCGGCTATTCCTTCAGGGTCGAAGCCCTGTCGCTGGATGCCCATCTCCCTCTGAAAAGCCTGATCGGCCAGCCGGCGCTGCTGCAACTGCTGACCGCCACGAGCGGCTCCTTTCGCGCCTTTCACGGCCATGTGACTGCCGCCGGCATCAGCGGCGCGAACGGTGGCTTCGCCCGCTACGTCCTCACGATCGAGCCCTGGACCCGCTTCCTCGCCTTTGGCCGGGACAGCCGCGTCTTCCAGGACATGACGACTATCGAGATCCTCGACAGCGTCTTCAAGACCTGGACCGGGCGCGCCAGGCTGATGCCCGAATGGCGCTTCGAACTCGCCGACAGCCGCGTCTACCCGAAGCGCAGCCTCACCACGCAATACCAGGAAAGCGACCTGGCCTTCGCCGAGCGCCTGATGCATGAAGAAGGCCTGTTCAGCTTTTTCGAGCACAGCGGCGACCCGGACAAGGCCTCGCTTGGCGGCCACACGCTCGTGATCGCGGACCATAACGGCGCCTTCCAGCCGAACGCGCAGGCATCGGTCGAATTCACCCGGCCGGGGGCCGTGATGCGCGCCGACAGCATCGACCGCTGGCGCATCGAATCGCGCCTGATGACGGATGCGATCGAGATGGGCAGCTGGGACTATCGCACCGTGCGCCAGCGCTGGGTCGATGCTGCGGGTCCGCAAGGCGAGGCCGGGCTGACGAGCTGCGACGCACCCGGGGTCTACGCCTGGCCTGACCGCATGCAGGGGCAGCGCATTGCGCTCAACCAGATCCAGGCGCTGGACGCGGCGCGCCAGCTGCACGTCGGGGCCGGCACCGTGCGCAGTTTCACGCCCGGCACGACGTTTACGCTGGATGGCCACGCCCATGTCGATACGGCCGACGACCGCAGCTTCCTTATCACGCGCACCGTGCACCTGATGCATAACAACCTGAGTGCGGACGTCCTTGGTTCGGTCGGCAAACTGTTGGGGAGGGGAATAGTCTCTTTGAATGCGGCCGGCGAGTTCAGTCTGTCCAGCGACGCACGGCCCCTGTACCGCAACCGCATCGATGCGATTCCTGCACGCGTTCCCTATCGCAGCAGCGGGCGCGATGCACACGGCCGCCTCCTGCATCCACGCCCGACCGTGCGCGGCCAGCAGACGGCGGTTGTCGTCGGCCCGCCCGGCGCGACCGTCCACACCGACCGCGATCATCGCATCAAGGTCCAGTTCCACTGGCAGCGTGGCGACGCCAGCCACAGCCGGCTGGCGCACCCTTACCAGGAAGGCCACACCGGCGCGCCGGGAACCGATACCGCCGGCACCTGGGTCCGCGTCACAACGCCACTCGCCGGAGCCAACTGGGGCAGCAATATGCTGCCGCGCGTGGGACAGGAAGTGCTAATCGATTTCATCGACGGCGACATCGACCGCCCCGTCGTCATCGGCAGTCTCTACAACGGACGCGGGCAGCAGGATGCGCAGCACAACCAGGTGGGGCACGGCGCGGCTGCGGCGACGGGCAATGCGCCGGCGTGGTTCCCGGGTGAGGGCGGGGCACATGCGCATCCGGCGGTGCTGTCGGGTTTCAAGTCGCAGGCGATGGCGGACAGCCAGGGCGGTGCCGGGGCATACAGCCAGCTGGTGTTCGACGATACGTCCGGCCAGTCGCGCGTCGTCCTGCAGCGGCATACGAAGGCCCACGATGGCATGGCCGAACTGAACCTCGGCCAGTTGCGGCACCAGAGCGACAACGCGCGTCAGCAACCGGCCGGCTTCGGCGCCGAACTCAAGTCCGCCTGCAGCGCGGCCGTGCGTGCCGGGAAGGGCCTGCTCTTGTCGTCCGATGCGCGCAACGGCGGCACAGGTGCGCAACTCGACGCGCGCGAGGCGGTGTCGCAGATCGAGGAAAGCCACCAGTTGCAGGTCGCGCTGGCGACGCAGGCGCAGAAGCACAATGCAAAGCTCAAGGACGAGCCGGAGCCTGAAAAGCTGGCTGGGCTGGGGCAGATGCGACATAGCGCCGAGGTGATAGCAACCGCTTCTAATGAGGCCATCGCCTATGGTGAGCCGCAGCTGCAACTGTCGAGCCCTCCGGGGATTGTTGCAGCCACCCCGGCCGACGCGCTCCTCTCGGCAGGAACGACCGCCAGTGTCAGCGCGGGCCAGGACATCAACCTCGTCGCTCAGGGTTCCACGGCTACTGCGATTGCGGGCGGCATCAGCCTGTTCACCTACGGAAAAGCCAGCAACAAGACGAAGCCCAACCAGGAGGAGGGGCTCAGGCTGCATGCGGCCAGCGGCAAGCTCAGTAGCCAGAGCCAGTCGGGCGCGACTTCGCTGGTGGCGGACAAGACGGTGACTTTAGCCAGCGTCGCCAAGAGCGTTGCAATCTCTGCTCCGAAAAAGCATGTGCTGCTGACTGCGCAGGGAGCTGCGATCAAGATCCAGGGCGGAAATATCGAAGTGCATGCGCCGGGGAAGGTGGAGTTCAAGGCGAGTGCGAAGGAGCTTGCCGGGCCTGTCAGCGCGTCGGGTCCCGATATCGCGATGAAAATCTCCGAGATGAAGGTCAAGCGTGATCTTGGCATTGAATACGTGGATGCAGACGGAAACGTCCTTAGCAATGAGCCAATCGCGTTGAAGTTCACCGATGGTTTGGAAAAAACTGCCACGCTGGACGGTGCCGGCAAGGCGGTGATCAAGAACGCTCCGCTTGGCCCATTCGGAGCAAAGCAGCCACGACGCAGGTAAGGAGGTCTGATGAGTTCCAAGAGCGCTAACGCGGCAATTGTTCCGACAACCCAGAATGTGTGCATCGACTTACCAGGCGAAGCCGTGAAATGCTGGCGTTCGAGCGACAACATCCGGGTGATATTGCGAAAGCATCGCGACGTTATTTTCGACATCAACCTCCGCAAGGAAGCCATTTACACGGTCGAGTCGACGTCTGACTTCTACAGTCCACGAGAAAAAAAGTTGCTGCGGAAGACCACGTTTTTTGATGGTGAGCGTCTTCACATCTGGGTTGGGCGGGAATTCCGGGGGCTACTCACTCTCAAGCTGAACGAGACCGTCATTGGCAGGTATGAGGTCAACAAGCTCGACACGGCCAGCTACGGAGCGGATCCGAAAACAAAACCTGAGCCACTAATGATTGTCATGGGGCAAAAGCCGGATGCGAACGCTTTTGCATGCACGCTAGATGATCCCCTTGGAATCGGTCGTGCTCAATTGACACTTTCGCCGGTCATCGAGCCCAGGCTGCAGTTCCTGACCAAGCTGGGCAGCCAATTCGACTATACCTATTCGCAACAGCCTCCCGAGGTCAAAGAGTACGTCGCCGTGACTGAGGTCGGGGCTGCAGAGATTCAACCGCAAGTGTTGAAGCAGCTCGAAAATGGCCCCGTCACAGGCCATCCAACCGAACTGTTTGCAGAACCAACGCAGGGGAGAGAAAACTCCTTGCTGTATAAAGCGCTTGGTGCAGCGGCAACCAACATTGCTGGCAACGACACAATTACCAGCAACTGGTTCAAAGAAACTGCAGGCTACGTGCAGGAGAATTTCCGCTCTCTAAACAAAATTTTCATGACGGTCCGAATCGAAAAGAAAGCAAAGGGAAAATATCGAGCACTGATCAAAGGGAAACCAGTGACGAAAATCGTTGCTCAATCGCTCGGAGCGGGAAAGGCAAGGGTAGAGCATCAACGTAGCGCGCTCGGTACCGAGAAAAGCAGGTTTATCGACGGCGGATACGGCAAGAGCGGGAAAGCTGGCTATGGCGGCGCGCGTCGGATGGTGATGACTGCTTCTGAAAATTTCCGTGGAGGGGTGAAAATCCAGGTAATTGGGACAGTGATTGACTTGTTCGTTGACGCAAACTCCGTTTTTTTCGATGAAACGGTAGCGGCGATCTATCTGAATTTTTAGGCCGGGCAGGTGTTTCAATTGCAAAAGCAGGAGCGACTGCAGCACTTGGTAGCGTCTTCGCTGCAATGGGGACGGCGTTTGTGACAGCTACTGCTGTAACACTCAGCGTTACAGCGGTCCCAGTAATTATAGCGATGGCGGTCGTGGTTGGTGGCTACATTCTCGCAGCCACAATTGTCGACTACGTCGACAATGAGTGGAAAATTAAAGAAACAGTCGCTAAGGTGGCCCGATAATATGTCAAAACTTTCATTTCGCCATATTTTGTTATCGCTTGCTTTTACCTCGGGTGGAACCGTTGGGGGGTGGGCGCTAACCGCAAAGCTAGCGGGCGATTCTGCTGCTTTGTCTTTTTTTAAAGTCGGGGTAATTGCTGTGATTCTCATGTCGGCTGCACAGCTCTTTTTTTTCTTGCTGGGAAAGAATAGACTGATCTATCAATTAGTGTTCGGCATTGCTTTTGGTTGCGGCTTGGTTTGGTTCATGTTGTGCTTAGTGCTCCCAATGCTGTGGGTTGAAACGGTTAGCGCTATTGCAAAGCTTCTCCTGTTCTTTTTTTTGGCCATGGTTTGCATTGCCAATGGATTAAAGGCGGGCGCACAGTTTAGGGAGAAATGGAGGAATCAGGGAGAAAGTATCCTAGTTCGGATTTATAACCCTAAGGAGAATACTGTTGATTGGCAACAAGTTCTTGCCCCGATGAGGCTCTCTATCGAACTATACATACCCCGGGTCCCGAAAAGTACCAATCCTTTCATATCCGTTGCTATTATCTTGGGAATGCTGACTGGTCTATCGCTTCGCAACGTCTTTCCTACGTTCAGTTTATTCGCGTGGGGAGTACCTTCTTGCGTGGTTATGTCGATGTTCGCGCAGATATTCGGCCTTGGTGTCGCTCAGATAAAGAAATTGGTTGAATTAGAAAAAAGATTCGGTAAGCCGATAAAACCTAGTATGTAAGGCGCGCAAAGATGTAGAAAGTAGTGGTGCCCTTCAATATTTAAGAAAAATCTTGATGTCGCCTGCGTAGGTTATTAGCTGCGGGAACTCACGCTGCCCCAGCATCCATCTGCATCATCCCAAAAATATTCCCATCCGGATCTTTGAAATAAGCCAGCCACCCAACCCCGGGAATCGCCATCTTCGGCACACACAGCAAGGCCCCGCCACCCTGCGCCTTCGCCATCGACGTATCCAGGTCATTCACATCGACCGTAATTACGAACGCATTCGGCGACGCCATCGGACCCGGCGCAGGCCCCGGCCGCGGCAAGAGGCCGCCATTGATGCCGGGCTGGCTGTCCGGCCCGGTATTGATCATCCAATACTCGCCAGTAGGGAACTTGCTGAACGACCAGCCGAACAGCTTGCTGTAAAAATCGATCAGCGCCTGCGGCTGCGTGGCGTGGATTTCGAAATGGACTGCGCGTGGCATGGCGGCTCCTCTCGGCGGGTCATCCTTCGAGCCCGGATACCGCGGGAAGTTCGACGGTGGAGGGCGGCATACCCATCCAGATCAAGCCGCTTCACATCTGCTGGAACAAATGCGAATGATTCCGGCTCACCTCCAGCTCCTGCGGGTAATTCTTCACCCTCAGCATCTGCCGTCCGCGCAGGTCGCGCGAGACTTCGGCGATGGCGTCAACGCGCACCAGGGTCGAACGATGAATGCGCCAGAACTCGTCCGGATCGAGTTCGTCCGCCAGTTCCTTGAGCGTTTTGCGGATCAATAGTTCCGCGGTGGCAGTTTGCACCCGCGTGTATTTTTCGTCGGACTGGAAGAACAGGATCTCGCGTGTGCTCACCATGCGCAGGCTGCCGCCTACCTGCGCCTGGATCCAGCGCAGATAGGAGCGCTTCGGCGCCGTGCCTTGCTGCAGCAGGCTGCCCAGCTGCGCCAGTTGGGCGCCGATGTCCTGCGGTGCTTTTTCCAGGCGGCGGCGCAGGCGTTCGCAGGTGGTAGCGAGGCGCTCGGCGGTGACGGGTTTCAGCAGGTAGTCGATGGCGCCGTGCTCGAAGGCGTCCACTGCGTACTGGTCGTAGGCGGTGGCGAAGACGATGTGGCAGCGGTCGTAGAGCTGGCGCGCCGCTTCGATGCCGCCCATGCCGGGCATGCGGATGTCGAGAAAGGCGATCTGCGGTTGGTAGCGATTGGCCATCTCGACGGCTTCGATGCCGTTCGACGCGAGGGCGACGACCTCGACTTCGGGCCAGACTTCCAGCAGGCGCGCATGCAATTGTTCGCGCATCGCTTCTTCGTCGTCGGCGATCAGGACAGTGACCGGCATTATGCTCCCTCCATCATTTTGTACGGAATCCGCACCGAAGCACAGGCGCCGCCGCCCGGAGGCGCTTCGATGACCAGTTCGGCCTGGTTGCCATACAGCAGCTGCAGGCGTTCACGAATGTTGGCCAGGCCCACGCCATCGTCGGCGTGCAGGTCGATGCCGATGCCGTCGTCGCAGACGTCGACGATCAAAGTGGCGACCTCGACCCGGGCGCGCACCGTGATGGTGCCGCCTTCGATCTTCGGTTCCAGTCCGTGCTTGATGGCGTTTTCGATCAGGGTCTGCAGCATCATCGGCGGGAAGGGGGCGCTGCCGAGGAAGTCCGGCACTTCGAAGCGTACCGCGAGCCTTTCCTTCATCCTTGCCTGCATGATCGCAAGATAGGCGCGCGACAGTTCGAGCTGCTTGCCGAGGGTCGCGCCGCCGCTCGAGCGCATTTGCGGCAGACTGGAGCGCAGGTAGGAAATCAGGTGCGCGTGCACCTTGGCCGCTTCCGGCGGGTCGGTTTCGATCAGGCGGCCGATCAGGGCCAGGGTGTTGAACAGGAAGTGGGGTTCGACCTGGGCTTGCAGGGCCGCCATCTGCGCCTCGGTCAGGCGCCGCTCCAGCGTAGCGACCTCGGCTTTGAGGGTGGCGTCCTTGGCCACCAGCTCGGCGCGCCGCTTGCCGCCGGCCAGGACCTTGATGCCGAACGAGATAAACAGGTACCAGACCGCGGGCTCCGGCGTATTCACCATGCCGAAGAAGACAAAGGCGAGCAGCCAGGTGATGGCCAGCTTGCGCCAGTCGACGACCGCGACCCAGTCGAAAAACGCCCACCACAGCTTGCTCACTTCGGCGAAGGTTTCGCGCATCAGGTCGAGTGCCCGGTTGATCTGGCTGGCTTGCATGTTTCAGTCCTCGAGCGGGGTGTTCTTGTCGCTGTTAATCGCCAGCACGGCGTACTTGATGGCGAGGAAGATCGCAAACAGCATCAGGGCCAGCGGAATGACGGTGATCGCGCAGGCAGTAAGGATCGCCGCCAGCAGCAGGGCCGGCCAGGGCAGGGCCGAGAAGGTGCGCAGGCCGCTGCGCAGGAAGCGCATGCAATTGGCGGCGGCTTCTTCGAGCTCGGCGGCGAAGGATCGGAAAGTGGTGGTTTTCATTACGTGCTCCTCATGTGCGGGGTGTCGATGGAAGCACTTTACGACCCTTCGCCGGCGGCGGCGAGGCTTGTCCGACGAAGCGGCGTTTTCATGGGCTAACCGGCAGCGACCGCCGACGAACGGGACAGCAAGCGCTCGTCCCAATAGCGCCTGAGCAAGCCGTAGAAGGCGGTGTCGGCGTATTCCCCATGCACGAACCAGCGTTCCGGCATATAGCCCTCCCGGCGGAAGGCGAGCTTTTCCAGCACGCGGCCGGATGCGATATTTTGCGGATCGATGTCGGCCTCGATCCTGTTCATGCCCAGGGGACCGAATGCATGGTCGAGCACGGGCACCAGTGCTTCACTTGCATAACCCTGGCCCCAGTGCCGGCTGCCCAGGACATAGCCGATTTCGCAACGACGGTTGTCGCGGTTGAAGGCGAACAGGCTGGCGACGCCGATCAATTCCTCTGTTGCGCTGAGCACGATGCCATAACGCAGGCCGCTGCCGTCCGCGTAATCGCGCATGGCGGCGGCAAGCATCTCGTCGGCCTGGGCCATGTCGGTCCACGCGCTGCGCGACCAATAGCGCACCACCTCCTCGTCGGAGAAGATCGAGTACAGGGCAGGTCCATCGTCGGCAGCGAGCGGCCGCAAGCGCAGGCGGCTGGTCGTCAGGACGGGCGGCATCGATTCGGGCATGGCGGTCTCCGCTCAGCATCACAGTCGCTTATGCGCGATGGCTGAGTTTGCGTTAGATCAAAGGCGTTAGCATTCTCACACTGGCAGCACGCCGGCTGATTTAGCATGCTTCCTTCGTTGCCGCTGACTTCGCATATACGCAAATCGATATGACGGCATCACGGCGCGCGTTTATATTACCGGATCGGCAGGTGTTTTTGCATTTTTGCAACGCACCCGATTTGGACCGGTGTCCCGCAGCTTTACATTCGGGGCGCCGACGCGCACATTGCTATCATTGCCTCATCGTTTTGCTTCACAGAACAAGGGAGAGCCTGCATGAACGAGTCCAGACCCAAATCGATGTCCGCATTCTGGATGCCTTTCACGAACAACCGCGATTTCAAGGCCGATCCGCGCCTGCTGGTCTCGGCCGAAGGCATGTACTACAAGGACGTGGACGGCAACCAGATCCTCGACGGCACCGCCGGCCTGTGGTGTGTGCCTTGCGGTCACGCCCAGCCGAAGATCGTGAGCGCGGTAAGCGAGATGGTCAAGCAGCTCGATTTCGCGCCCACCTTCCAGATGGGCCACCCGGCTGCCTTCGACCTGGCCGAGCGGCTGATGGACTACACGAACCACAAGTTCGGCCACGTCTTCTACACCAACTCCGGTTCCGAGGCAGTCGATACCGCCCTGAAAATCGCACTGGCCTATCACAAGGCGCGCGGCGAGGGCGGGCGTACCCGCCTGATCGGACGCGAGCGCGGCTACCATGGCGTCGGCTTCGGCGGCCTGTCGGTGGGCGGCATCGGACCCAACCGCAAGCACTTCGGACCGCTGCTCACCGGCGTCGACCACCTGCCGCACACGCACAACCTGCTCAAGAACGCCTTCTCGCGTGGCGAGCCGGATTTTGGCGTCGAGTTGGCGGACGAACTCGAGCGCCTGGTCGCACTGCACGACGCCTCGACCATCGCCGCCGTCATCATCGAGCCGGTCTCCGGCTCCACCGGCGTACTGGTGCCGCCGAAGGGCTACCTGAAACGCCTGCGCGAGATCTGCACCAAACACGGCATCCTGCTTATCTTCGACGAAGTCATCACCGGCTTCGGCCGCCTGACGACGCCGTTCGCGGCCGATTATTTCGACGTCGAGCCAGACCTGATGACGACCGCGAAGGGACTCACCAACGGCGTGATCCCGATGGGCGCGGTATTCAGCAAAAAGTTCATCCACGACGCCTTCATGGAGGCGCCTGCCGGCATCGAGCTGTTCCACGGCTACACTTATTCCGGCCACCCGGTCGCCTGCGCCGCCGCGCTGGCCACCCTCGACATCTTCCAGGACCAGCAGATCCTGGAACACGCGAAGGGCATGCAAGCCTATTGGGAGGACGCGGTCCATGCCTTGAAGGGGCTGCCGCACGTGATCGACCTGCGCACCATCGGCCTGATCGCCGGCATCGAACTCGAACCGATCCCGGGCAAGCCGGGCGCGCGTGCCTACCAGGCGCTCAAAAAAGCGTTTGCCGACGGCATCCTGATCCGCACGACGGGCGATATCATTGCACTGTCGCCGCCCCTGATCCTCGAGAAACAGCACATCGACGAATTGTTCGGCAAGCTGACCAACGTATTGAAAAACCTGGACTAAAGAGACAAGACATGAATCAGAATGAAATCATCGGCCACTTCATCGGTGGCCAGGTGGTCGATACGGCGGGCGACCGCTACGCCGACGTTTTCAATCCGGCCCTCGGTGAGCCTTGCGCCCGCGTGACCCTGGCAAGCGTGGACGAAGTCAACGCCGCCGTCTTCGCCGCGCAAGCCGCTTTCCCGGCCTGGTCGGCCACGCCGCCGCTGGCGCGTGCGCGCATCCTGTTCAAATACCTGCAGCTGTGCCAGCAGCACACTGACGAATTCGCGGCCATGATCACGCGCGAGCACGGCAAGACCTTCAGCGATGCGCAGGGCGAAGTCGCGCGCGGCATCGAAGTCGTCGAATTCGCCTGCGGCATTCCGCAACTGCTGAAGGGCGAATTCACCGACCAGATCGCGCGCGGCATCGACGCATGGTCGATGCGCCAGCCGCTCGGCGTGGTCGCCGGCATCACGCCCTTCAACTTCCCGGTGATGGTGCCGATGTGGATGTTCCCGGTGGCGCTGGCCTGCGGTAACACCTTCGTGCTCAAGCCGTCCGAACGCGACCCGTCGCCTTCGCTGCTGCACGCGCGCCTGCTGAAGGAAGCAGGCCTGCCGGACGGCGTCTTCAACGTGGTGCAGGGAGATAAGGCCGCCGTCGATGCCTTGCTCGACAACCGCGACGTGCAGGCGATCAGTTTTGTGGGCTCGACCCCGATCGCCGAATACATCTATGCGCGCGGCAGCGCCAACGGCAAGCGCGTGCAAGCCCTGGGCGGCGCCAAGAACCACATGGTGGTCATGCCCGACGCCGACATGGACATGGCGGTCGACGCCCTGATGGGCGCGGCCTACGGCTCGGCCGGCGAGCGCTGCATGGCGATCTCGGTGGCGGTGGCCATCGGCGACGCTGGCGACAAGCTGGTCGCCACCCTGGCCGAACGCACGAAAAAACTGAAGATCGGCGACGGCATGGGCGAGGGCATGGAGATGGGCCCGGTCGTCACGCAGGCGGCGCGCCAGCGCATCGAGCGCCTGATCGGCGAGGGCGTGGAGCAGGGCGCGACCCTGGTGGTCGACGGCCGCGGCCACAAGGTAGCAGGTCGCGAAAACGGCTTCTTTGTCGGCGGTACCCTGTTCGACCACGTGAAGCCGGAGATGAGCATCTACCAGGAAGAGATCTTCGGCCCGGTGCTGTGCGTGGTGCGACTGCCCGACGTCGGCAGCGCCGTGGAGCTGATCAACGCCAACGAATACGGCAACGGCGTCGCCGTCTTCACGCGCGACGGCGGCGTGGCCCGCGAATTCGTGCGCCAGATCCAGGTCGGCATGGTGGGCGTGAACGTCCCGCTGCCGGTGCCGATGGCCTTCAACAGCTTCGGCGGCTGGAAGCGCAGCATGTTCGGCGACCACCACGCCTACGGCCCGGAGGGCGTGCGTTTCTACACGCGCCACAAGGCCGTGATGCAGCGCTGGCCGAACACCGCAAGCGCCGGCGCCGAGTTCGCCTTCCCGCAGATGAAATAGCAGGAAACGGCCTCCGCAAGGTTTGCATCTCGCGAACGTTGTAGGGGGCGTAGGGTGGGCATTCATGCCCACGCGGTGCGCCGCGTGCGTCTCGACGAGCGGCGGTCCGACCGCGTGGGCCTTCATGACCCATACAAAAGCAACACCCGCAACACCAGCACCACAGGTAGGAAGCAGTCGAACACCAGCACTCCAACAACAACAGGGATGCACATGATCGAGACTCTCCAGCACCTGCCGCCGGCAGCCGACTCGCACGGCGCGCTCGCGGCGCAATTCACGGACCTGGCGCCGCCA
>Ga0308160_10002359_pt1 | contig 23155 bp, 10 predicted proteins | sample PhyFR1_FD_201036 | JGI IMG/M metagenome (GOLD analysis project Ga0308160, IMG submission 201036) | Phyllosphere microbial communities from UC Gill Tract Community Farm, Albany, California, United States - DLSLF.R1 | ecosystem: Host-associated > Plants > Phyllosphere > Unclassified | place: USA...
CGTTGCGCGTGGACGCGGCGCAGTTCGCCAGCAGCGGCGAACTCGGCAGCCAACGCGGCGCTACCAGCCTGTATAGCCGTGGCGATCTGGCGCTCGACGGCGCGGTGGCGGCGAAGGGTGCGCTGACCGCGCAGGCCGCGGGCGACCTGCACCAGTCCGGCACGCTCAGTGCTGCCAGCGCGCAGCTGCAGGCCGGCGGCGACGCGCTGCTGGACGGCACGCTGAAGACCGACGGCGCATTGCAGCTGAGCGCCGACGGGCAACTGCGCAGTGCCGCCACGATCGCCGCGGGTGGCGACGCCGATCTGCGTGCGCAAGGCACGCTGCTGCAGGCCGGGCAGATCCAATCCGGAGGCGCGCTGCGCCTGCAAGGTGCGGACATCGACCAGTCCGGCGTACTCGACGCGGGCACCACGCTGTCCCTGCGCAGCGACAATGCGATGCGCCTGGCGGGCACGCTGCAGGCGCGCGGCGACGTCGCGCTGGACAGCGCCGCAACGCTACAGAACCAGGCGCAGGTGGTCGCCGGCGGCAATCTGACGGTGGCCGCCGCTAGCCTGGACAACGCCAGCGGCGCGGCATTGTCGGCGAGCGGCGATGCCACCATCGCCAGCGTCGCCGCGCTGCGCAACGACGGCAGCCTGCATGTCGATGGCGCCCTGCGTCTGAACGCCGGCAGCTTCGCCCAGACCGAGACCGGCAAGGCCTACGGCGGCGCAAGCCTCGACCTCGTCGCGACCGATGCGGTGGACAACCGCGGTGACCTGATCGGCGGCGGCGACGTGCGCATCGCCGCCGGCACTATCGCCAGCAGCGGCCAGCTCGACAGCCAGCGCGGCGAACTCGCGCTCGACAGCCGCGGCGACCTGAACCTCGACGGCGTCGTGGTCGCGGCCGGTGCGTTGCGCGCCGCCGCACTCGGCGACGTGTACCAGCGTGGCAGCGTGCAGGCGCAATCGGCGCAGCTGCAGGCTGGCCGCGATCTGACTCTGGCTGGCACCCTGCGCAGCGCGACGACGCTGCAATTGCAGGCGCAGCGCGCGTTGAACGTGGACGGCCAAGTCATCGCCGGCAGTGATCTTGGCATGCGCGGCGCCAGCGTCGCGCTCGGCCAGGACGCTGTGGTGCAGACCGCCACGGCGCTGCAGGTGGATGCGGGCACGATCGACAGCCGCGGCGCACTCGATGCCGGCACCGATCTGAGCCTGCGCAGCCAGGGCCAGCTGACCCTGGCCGGCATCGCCCAAGGTGGTGGCGACGTGGTGCTGGACGCCGGCGCTGCGTTGGACAACAGCGCGCAAGTCGTCGCCGGTCGCAATCTGCAGCTGAGCGCTGCCAATGCGGTCAACCGTGCCACCGGCACGTTGGCTGCGGCGGACACGCTCGACCTGCGCGTCGCCGGCCTGCTCGACAACGCCGGCCGCCTGCGCGGCCAGAAGTCGCTTCTGCTGCAGGCCGGCGACTTCCAGCACAGTGGCGAGCTGTACGCGGGCCAGGCGCTGGATCTGCACAGCGCCGGCGCGCTGGACAACCGCGGCACGCTGATCGCCGGCGGCGACCTGCGCATCGATGCCGGCAGCCTCAGCAACAGCGGCCAGCTCGGCAGCGAGACCGGCCAGGTGACGCTGAGCAGCCAGGGCGACATGCGACTGGGCGGCAGCGTGATCGCCGCGCAGGCGCTGAGCGCCAACGCGCTGGGCGATCTGCAGGTGGATGGCGCGCTCAAGGCGCAGTCGGCGGCGCTCGCCGCCGGCCGCGACCTGAGCGTCGCCGGTGGCGCACAGACCGCCACCGCGCTGGAGCTGCAGGCGCAGCGCGCGCTGCGCGTCGATGGCCAGGCGTTGGCCGGCGGCGATCTGCGCCTGAGCGGCGCCAGCATCGCCGCCGGTACGGCCGCGGTGCTGCAAGGCGCAGCTGCCGTGACCCTGCAAGGCGGCGCCATCGACAGCCGCGGCACGCTCGATGCCGGCACAGATCTGACGTTGCGCAGCGACGGCGCGCTGGCGATCGCCGGCGTGGCACAGGCCAAGCGCGACATCGCGCTTGATGCCGGTGCGACGCTTAGCAATACCGGCCAGATCGTGGCCGGCCGCGACCTGAGCGTCGCCGCGCAAAGCATCGACAACGCCGCCAGCGGTACGCTGGCCGCGCAGGGCGCGGTGCAACTCTCCACCCCTGGGGTGCTCAGCAACGCCGGCAGCCTGCAGGCCGGCCAGGCCATGACCCTGGACGTGGGCGCGCTGCAACACAGCGGCCAGGCCTACGCCGGCGATCGCCTGACGTTGCGCGCCAGCGGCGCGGTGGACAACCAGGGCGAATTGATCGCCAAACATGACCTGCAGGTGGACGCCGCCAGCATCGCCAGCAGCGGCCAGCTCGGCAGTGAGACCGGCCAGGTCGCGCTGACCAGCCAGGGCGATGTGCGTCTGGGCGGAATTGTCGCCGCGGCCACGCAACTGAAGGCGCAAGCGCAAGGCGATCTGCTGCAGTCGGGCACTCTCAGCGCGCAGGCACTGGACCTGCACGCCGGGCGCGATATCGCCATGGCTGGCCAGGTCACGGCCGCGCAGTCGCTGCAGGTCCAGGCGCAGCGCGACCTGCGCGTGGACGGGCAAGCCAACGCCGGCCAGGTCGCGTCGCTGAGCGCAGGCGCCGTATTGAGCACCGGCAGCCAGGCCGTGCTGCACAGTGCCGGCGCGCTCGCGCTGACCGGCGCACGCATCGACAGCCAGGGCACGCTGGACGCCGGCACCACGCTGGCCCTGACCAGCAGCGGCGATCTCGCGCTGGCTGGCATTGCCCAGTCGGCGACGACGCTGAACTTGAATGCCGGCGGCGCACTGAGCAACGCCGCCCAGGTCGTGGCTGGCACCGACCTGACGCTGACCGCGGCCAGCGTCGACACCGCCGCCAATAGCCTGCTCGCCGCGCAGGGCGATGCGAGCCTGACCGTAAGCGGCACGCTGACCAACGCCGGTGCGCTGCGCGCGCGCCAGCACCTGCAACTGGACGTCGGCTCGCTGCAGCAGACCGGGCAGAGCTACGGCCTGCAGCGCCTGGGCCTGACCGCCAGCGGCGCCGTCGACAACCGCGGCGACCTGATCGCCGGCAACGCGCTGCGCGTGGAAGCGGCCAGCGTCGCCAGCAGCGGCCAGCTCGGTAGCGAAAGCGGTGACGTGGCGCTGGTCAGCCATGGCGATCTCGCGCTGGGCGGCACGCTGGCTGCGGCCGGTGCGTTCAGTGCCCAAGCCGGCGGCGCGCTGTCGCAGACCGGCGCGCTCAGCGCCGCGACCACGCTGCAACTGCAGTCGCACGGCGACCTGACCGTGGCCGGCACGCTCTCGGCCAAGCAGCTCACCCTGACCAGCGATGCCGCACTGCTTCAGCGCGGCACCGTCAACGGCAACGACATCGCCTTGCAGGCGCAGCGCATCGACAACGCCGGGCAGACCCTGTCCAGCGGCAACCTGAGCCTGCGCGGCGGCGACATCGCCATCGGCGGCGTCGCCGCGGCCGGCGTGCGCAACGACGGCAGCCTCGGCAGCAGCGGCACGCTGGACCTGCATGCCGACCGCACCCTGAGCGCCAGCGGCAAGCTGATCGCCGCCGGCAACCTCACCGCGCAGGCCACCCAACTCAACCTGGCCGGCAGCACCACCCGCGTCGGCGGCGATGCCAGCCTGACCGCGAGCAACGGCCTCGATCATCGCGGCGCCGATCTGCTCGCCGGTGGCCTGCTGACCGTGCGCGCCGGCGGCAGCCTCGACAACGGCACGCTCAACGGCGTCGGCGGTCAAATGCAAGCCGCGCGCCTGGATCTGGGCGCAGCGTCATTGAGCAACACCGGCGGCACCCTGGTGCAGAGCGGCAACGGGCAGACCCGCATCGCCATCACCGGCGCGTTCGACAACGGCAACGGCAAGCTGGCCACGAACGGCCAGGATCTCAACCTCAGCGCCGCGTCGCTGAACAATGCCCAGGGGCGCATCGAACACGCCGGCACCGGCATCGCCACACTGAGCATCGGCGGCGCCGTCGCCAATGCCGGCGGCCGCATCCTGACCCAGGGCCAGCTGCAACTCGGCGCCAATGCAGGCATCGACAACCAGAACGGCGCGATCGCCGCCGCCGGCGATGCCACGTTGACCGCGGCCAGCCTGAGCAATGTCGGCGGCAGCGTATCGGCACGCGGCTTGAACACCCAGCTCGGCGGCGCGCTCGACAACCGCAGCGGCGTGCTGCAGGCCTCCGGCGGCACCCTGACCGTACGCGCCGACAGCCTCGACAACCGCGGCGGCACGCTGCAGGCGGTCGCCAACGGCGGCAGCGGCGGCGATCTGCGGACCGAGATCGCGCACACGCTCAACAACGATGGCGGCCTGCTCGGCGCCAGCAACGACGCCAGCATCGGCGCCGAGAACCTCAGCAACAGCGCCGGCACCATCCAGGCCGGGCGCGACCTGGCGCTGACCGCGCGTGGCCAGCTCGACAACCACCAAAGCGGGCGCATCGGCGGCGGCCGCGATCTCACTGTCGCGGTCACCGGCGCACTGCTCAACAGCGGCGGCCAGCTCGACAGCGGCAACGCGATGACCCTGTCCGGCGGCCGCATCGACAACAGCCAGGGCAGCATCGCCAACAACGGCAGCGGCCTGACCCAGCTCACCACCGGCGGCGAACTGCGCAATGCCGGCGGCAGCCTGGGCGGACGCGGCAGCGTCGTGCTCAACGTCGCCAGCGTGGTCAACAGCGACGGCCAGCTGGTCGCCGGCGGCAATCTTGTCGCCAACACCAACGCGCTCGACAACCAGCGCGGCAACGTCTACGCGGGCAATACGTTCCAGCTGCAGCGCGCCGGCGCCACGCTCGAAAACCGCGGCGGCACAATCAAGGCCGAGCAGGCGGTGCGCCTGAGCCTGCAGAGCTTGAGCAACAGCGGCGGCCGCATCGGCGCCGGCAGCAGCGTCGGCGGCGCCGGCGACGTGGTCATCGATACCGTCGGCTTCGACGGCAGCGGCAACATCCTCGCGCAGAACCTGCTCGACCTGACCGTGCGCAGCGACTATACCCACCGCGCCGGCGCCGACATCACCAGCAATGGCGACTTCCGCCTCAGCGTTGGCGGCAACATGACCAACGCCTCCGCGCTGAAGGCCGGGCGCAGCCTGAGCGTGACCGCCAACAACATCAGCAACGTCGCCGGCGCGACCATGCAGGCGGGCAACACCCAGTTGAATGCCGGCGGGACCATCGACAACGCCGGCGACATTTCCGCCAGCAACAATCTGCAGCTCACGGCCGGCAGCATCTACAACACCGGCAGCCTGGTTGGCGGCAACGTGTTGGTGGATACGGGCACCCTGGTCAACGGCGCCGACCTGGGCGGCGCCACCGACAACGCCGCCTACGGTTCGGCGCTGATCGGCGCCACCAACGGCATGACCCTGCTGGTCCGCGACCAGCTGCTCAACCGCGACGCCAGGATCTTCAGCCTCGGCAACATCGCCATCGGCGGCGCGCGCGACGGCGGCGGCACGCTCACCGCGCGCACTGGCACGGTCAACAACCTGTCCGGCAGCATCGAGGCCGATGGCAGCATCTTGATTGCGGCAAATCAACTCAACAACCGGCGGCGGACGATCACGACGGCCACCTCGCAACTGTCTGCCGACGAGCGCGCTGCCGCGAACCAGACGATGCCGGAGCAAGAGCTTCGCAACGATCCGGAGCCGGCCAACTATCACGGCCACAATCTCGGCGTCTTCCGAACCTTCGACGCGCAGCAAAAGGAAAAAGTGACTGCGGCCAGCGCCGAAGGCCGCATCGCGGCGGGCGGGAATATCGCATTGTCCGGCAGCGTCACCAACACCGCCTCGACGATTGCGGCAGCGGGCGCGCTATGGATCAACCAGCGCGGTGTCTCCGGTTTGGCCGACGGCATGATCGCGGGCAACGAGAGCGTGCTGAATCAGGCGCTCGCGCTGAACCAGCGGTTCAACTACACCGACAAGGAATACACGGCCAGCGTACGTCAAGGCGGCTGCACACCTCCTCCAGGGAAAATGGCTTGTAGTGCCGAGGACGCGGAAGAACAGGCTGGTGGCGGCAACATCGGTGGGACGGCGGTATCCGTCGTCGGCTCCGGCACCACGGATAGTGCCTATATTGCCCTCGCCGCCAACATGACCGGCGGACAGGGCGTGTCGATCAACGGCGCCACGATCAGCAACGGCGCCGTCGGCAGCGATGGCCGCAGCATCGGCGGCGCCGCGTTCAACGCCACGCAAGGTACGGCACTGAACCGCCGCAGCGCCCAGAGCGCCAACGGTATCGGAAATAAAGCCGTGCAGGCGCAAACCGGCACGGCCGCGGGCGGTGCAACGGTCAGCAACCGCATCGTCAGTGCCAGCATCGGCCCGATCCGCATCGACGACGGCCAGGGCTCGTTGGTGAAAAGTACCGATGCGTCCGCCGCCAACGTGCAACCGCAGACGGTGCAGGCCAGTCTGTCCACCGCCGGCAGCACTGCCCAGCGCCAACAGATCGATCCGGGCACCGGCAGCGTACCGCAGGTCGTCGGCGGCATTGGCGCCCCGCTCGGCAACATCACCTTGCCGATCGGCGGCCTGTACCGCCTGGTCGGTGCCAACGGCGCCAGCGTCAACGCGCTGGGCCGCGCCGCCAACGGCCTGGGTGGTGTCAACGCCAACCGCAGCAATGGCCCCGGCCGTCGTTACCTGATCGAGACCGATCCGCGCTTCGTCAATTACGACAACTTCATCAGCAGCGATTACCTGCTCGACAAGCTCGGCGTGGACCCCGAATGGACCCAGACCCGCCTGGGCGACGGCTTCTACGAACAGCGCCTGGTGCTGGACCAGATCACCAAGCTCACCGGCCGCCGCTACCTGGGCAACTACGACGACGGCGTGGCGCAGTACCGCGCCCTGCTGGACGGCGCCGTGACCGAAGCCGGCGCGCTGCACCTGGATGTGGGCGTGGCTCTGACCGCTGAGCAGGTCGCTGCGCTGACCCGCGACATCGTGTGGATGGTCGAACAGGAGTACCAGGGCCAAAAGGTATTGGTGCCGGTGGTATACCTGTCGTCCAGCACCGCGCTGACCCTGCGCAGCGACGGCGCCCTGCTCGCCAGCGACAATGGCGACGTCTCGCTCAACGCAACCGCGGGCCTGAGCAACAGCGGCACCATCAGCGGCGTCAACGTCAGCGCTACCGCCGGCAACCTGCTCAACCAGGGCCGCATCGCCGGCACCGGCACGGTCAGCCTGCAAGCGCAGCAGGACCTGCTCAACCTCGGTGGCCAGATCATTGGCCGCGACGTCCTGCTGAGCGCCGGCAATGACCTGCTCAGCAGCACCAGCGGCGGCGTGCTGAATGCAGGTTCCGGCATCACTGCCGACCGCAATCTCCTGATCAATGCCGGCCATGACCTGACCCTCACAGGCGTTACGGTGCAGGCCGGCGGCAGCGCCGCGCTGCAGGCCGGCAACAACCTGGTGCTGCAGCCAACGGCAAGCTCGGAAGAACGCGGCTTCACCCGCGACGGCGCGACAACGACGCTCGTCACTGGCGCCGGCCTGTCGCTGTTCGCCGGCAACGACCTGCAACTTCACGGCGTCGCCATCACCGCTGGCGGCGACGCTGCGCTGCAGGCCGGCCACGACCTGTCGCTGACGCCGGTCACCGATGCCAGCGGCAAGGCCACGGTGCGCACCAGCATCGTCACCGACGGCAGCCTGCAACTGGCGGCAGGCAACGACATCACCATCCGCCAGGCCGAAGTGAAGGCCGGTGGCGACCTGATCGCCGCGGCCGGACACGACCTCAACGTCGAATCGGTGCTGGGCGAGAGCACCACCACCACCGACCACACCCGCCAGGGCAAGACCAAGGTCACCACAACCACCACCACGCAGGACCTCGATCAGCAAGCATTGACCGCCGGCGGCAACCTGATCCTCAGCGCCGGCAACGACGTCAACCTGGTCGCGGCCAAGCTCGACGCGGGCAAGGGCCTGGCCGTGGTCGCCGGCAACGACATCAACAGCACCACGCTGACGACGGTGGACAGCAGCGACACGCTGGAGACGCGCAAGCGCTTCAAGCAGACCACCAGCACCACCGATGAGACCGTCCACGGCACCGAGTTCAGCGCCGGCAGCGACATCGCTCTGCAGGCCGGCCACGATGTGAACCTCACCGCGGCCAAGGTCTACACCGACACCGGCAGCGTATCCGTGGCCGCCGGCAACGACGTCAACCTGCTCGCCGCGCAGGAGCAACACGACGCCGAACAGGACATGCAGAAGAAGAAAAGCGGCTTCTTGTCCAGCAAGACCACCACCACGCACGACGAGTGGCACGACAGCACGGCGGTGGTCACCACGCTCAGCGGCGACAGCGTGCAGATCGCCGCCGGCAACAACCTGCTGGCGCAAGGCGCGCAGGTCGCCGGCACCGGCGACGTGGTGCTGGCCGCCGGCAACAACCTGACCCTGGAGACCGCACAGAACGAGCACAGCGAAGAGCACGACAAAAAGGTCAAGAAGACCGGCTTGTACAGCGGCGGCGGCTTCAGCGTCACGCTGGGCGCCAGCAAGAAGACCGATACGCTCGACGCCACCGAAATCACCAACAGCGGCAGCCTGGTCGGCAGCACCGATGGATCGGTGACGATGACGGCCGGCAACGCGGTGTCGATCACCGGCAGCGACGTGCTAAGCAAGACCGGCACGGCCATCGTCGGTAAGGAAGTGACTATCGCCGCGGCCGAGAACCGCGTGGACACGGTGCAGACCTCCAAACAGCAGAGTGCGGGTATCTCGCTTGGCTTGACCGGTGGTTTGGTCGATGCGGTACAAACCGCGTATAGCGCGGTCGAGCGTGGCTCCGAGGTCGAAGATGATCGGCTCAAAGCGCTATATGCGGTCAAAGCCGGTTATTCGATCAGCGACGCTGCCGGTTTGGCCAGCAATGGGTTGAAGGGCTACAACGGCGAAGCTGTTGCTGGAAATACAACCAAGACCGGCACGGCGTCCGCAGACGGTGCTCAGGGAGCAGCCAATGCCACAGGCGTGAGCTTGCGCATCGGCATCGGTGCCAGCAGTTCCTCAAGCAAGACCACCACGCACGAGGAGACCACAGGCGGCAGCCGCATCCTCAGCGACGGCAATGTCACCATCGCGGCCACTGGCGGCGATCTCAACGTGATCGGCAGCAAGATCAGTGGCGAGAATGTCGCGCTGGCGGCGGCCAACAACCTCAACCTGCTGAGCCAGCAGGAAAACAACACGACGAAGTCGGAGAACAAGAACGCTGGCGGCGAGATCGGCTTCAGCGTCGGTGCAACGACGGGCTATTACCTGACCGTCTCGGCCGGCAAGGGCAGCGCCAAGGGCAACAGCGACCTGCATACCGAGAGCGTGGTCACCGCCAACGGCACACTGACCCTGGCCAGCGGCAACGACACCACGATCAAGGGCGCGCAGGCGGTTGGCGACAAGGTGCTGGCCAGTGTCGGCGGCAACCTGCTGATCCAGAGCGAACAGGACGAGAACGAGTACAAGAGCAAGCAACAGCAGGCGAGCGTGACGCTTGCCACCGGCTCGGGCAGTGGCGGCAGCTACAGCCAGCAGAAGGTCAACAGCAGCTACACCAGCGTCAAGGAGCAGACCGGCATCCAGGCAGGTGATGGTGGGTTCGACATCACCGTGGGCGGCAATACGCATCTGATCGGTGGAGCCATCGCCAGCACGGCCGATGCATCGCGCAACCATCTGTCTACCGACAGCCTCACCGTCGAGGACTTGAAGAACGAGTCCGAATACAAGAGCAGCGGCGTGTCGGTGGCAGGTGGTTCGGGTAGCAGCATGGTCAGCGTTGCCGCCGGCACCGCGTTGAGCATGCTGGGCAATAGCAGCGGCAACAACAGCAGTACGACGAAGAGCGATATTGCTGCGGGAACGGTCGAGGTTCGCAACGGCGATCAGTCCGCGTTGGCTGGATTGGATCGCACTGCGAACGAACTGCAGCAATCGGGTCTGAAGGACATCTTCGATCAGAAGAAGCTGGCCGAGCAAAAGGAAATGGCGGCGGTCGCGGGAGAGGTCGGCTTCCGAGTTGCCGGCGACGTTGCATCCGTCATGCAGCGCAAAGCACAGGCAGACCTATTGACTGCACCGGACGAAGAGACGAGGAAAGAGGCACAGTCGCGTCTGGAAGCTTGGAGTGACGGTGGCACGAACAAGGTCTTGCTGCATGGTTTGACGGGGGCCGCCGTCGCGGCACTAGGTGGCGAAAGCGCGCTACAAGGAATGGCCGCTGCCGCTGGTGCCGAAGCCGCCAAGGGTGCGATGTCGGACTACCTGGTTGCCCACGGGGTGACAGACAAGGAGACATACAACGCCTTGATGGAGCTGGGCAGCGCGGCGATCGGCGGATTGCTGGGCGGACAGGCCGGCGCGACGACCGCGCTATCGGGCGATCGATTCAATCGTCAGCTACATCAAGAGGTAAACCAAAACGAGGTTGCTCGCTTGAAGGAAATGGCGAACGGCGATCCTCAGCGCGAAGCGGATCTAATCGCGGCAGCCTGTGCTTTGGTTAAGTGCTCAGCGGAATATAAAGAAGGTTCGGCCGAAAATAAGTATTGGGCCGCAATCGAGGCTGAAGGAAATAAGCCTGAGCGCCAGGAAGATCGTGATTGGCTAAAATCGCAGACACAAACGACTTATGGATACGCAGCCGGTAGCACTTGGGAGGAAAGCAAGCAGCTGTTTACAGATGATGGTGCTGTAGGTGACTGGGCAACTAGAAACCTAGTAGGTACGCGTGTGGGCGGCGGCGTGCAGATGGTGGGCGGGGTATTTCAGGCGGTTGGGGGCTTAATGCTTGCACCAACTTGCGAAACCGTCATCGGGTGCGCGGCCTCAATATACCTCACAGGTTCAGGTTTAGATAACGCTGCTGCTGGTTCGAGTACATTATTTAGTGGGAATGCCACATCTACTTTGGGTGGTCAAGCTCTGCAAGCGCTAGGATTGCAGCCTGGTACCGCTGAACTGCTGTATGGATTTACGCAATTGGCTCCATCCGCAGGAACTGCTTTAGTTGCGAATCGTGCCATCAATGCAGAAATAGCGGCAAATGCATGGGCAAGGAGCACCTATGCGGAAGCGGGGATGACGGTTAATGGAGAAGTTGCTAATACGATCAATATAATTCAGGATGTTGGAAGTACAAGAGCACTACCAGGCCAGCAGGGTCACTTCGGGGCACAAGAAGTATTGCCCGGCGGGACAGGGGAGGCCTTGGCTGGGCATGGAGCACTATTCCAAGGTGACGGAATGATCACTGTTCCAGAGGGGACGTTTGTTACTTTGCCGCGGCAAGATATACGAATTCTGGATGTTACAGGTCGACACATTGAAAGCGGCGACTGGGAAGGTTTATACCAACTTGCCAGCCAAAATGCCCGTGTTGAGCGCGACATAATTGGAATGGCAAGTTACTTGCCTGGCTCAGAGATTCCTGCGTATACGCTTTTCCGGCCAGATGAAAAGCTTATAATATTTCAGAATTCTCATTCTGTGTCTAGTCCAACGAACCTCAATCAAATTCTTAAACCAAACATGGGTTGTGTACAGTGGGCTGCCTGCACAGAATTTTTAAAATTTAGAAATCCAGCGAGGGATTGACTTATGTATTTTAGCGAAATGAGTTTTTATAGTTATTATTTAAAAAAAAGTTTAGAAAATGTATTGAATGTAGGTTGGCTTTCAGAGGCGGGGAATTTTCCAAAGGGGGAAGTGTCAAGGGGCTTCATAGAAAAGCTAGGCGAATTGTTAATTTCAAATCATCCTGCTGATTATAAGATTAATAGGATAAGAGGGGTTCACCCGTGCAACATATGCAAAAAAAGGGATTTTGATAATTTTCATATCGGATCTTGTGAAATTTTAATTCCAAGAAATAAGGAGGGGTTTTTTTTCGCCTCTCCATCGATGATTTTGCATTATGTTGAAGAGCATGGGTATGCTCCGCCAGAGGATTATATTAAAGCGGTCATGGAGGTTGATATGAATGTTGATTTTCCCGCGCAGAAAGTTTTTGATTCAATGATAGGCTGATAGATTATGATAGGCTTGATTAGTAGAGAGTCTTAGCCACCAGTGGTGATCCAGGCCGGGGCGCATCGCTCCAATGATGCGCAGAACGACAGCACCAGCGACGCGCGGGTCAGTCAGCTGAGCGCCGGCGGCAACCTCACCCTGCTGGCCAGCGATGGTTCCATCACCAGCCAGGGCGCGCAGTTGTCGGCGGACGGCAATGCTTTGCTGCTGGCCAGCCAGAACATCGCGTTCGATGTGGCGCACAACACCGAGTCCAGCGGCAACGCCAGCACCGGCAAGGGCTGGGGCTACGCCAACAACACCGCCAGTCCGCCATTCGGCAACTACAACCAGAAGGGCGATGGCAACGGACAGTCGGACACCATCACCGGCACCCAGCTGTCCGTTGGCGGCAATGCCAGCCTGACCACCACCAAGGGCGACATCGCGCTGACCGCCAGCAACATCGCGGCGCAAGGCGATGTCGCGATACGCGCGGCGGGCGACCTGACGATCCAGAGCGGGCAGGACACCGTTGGCAACGCCAACACCTCCAACAACAAAGCCATCGGCACGGTGATCATCTCCGACACCGAGCGCTTCGCCGGCTACCACACCGAGGACCATCGCGACGACAGCGCGAAGGTCACGCAAGTGGCCAGCAGCGTGGGCAGCCTGGGCGGCAGCGTCAGCCTGACCGCGGGCGGCGCCTATACCCAGTCCGCCAGCAACGTGGTGGCGGCCAAGGACGTGGACATCACCGCCGCGTCGATCGACATATTGACTGCCAACGACACGCACTCGGCCTCGTCGCAGGACGACACGCTGAAGTTCGGTGTGTTCGCACGGGTGAAGTCGCCGCTGATCGACCTGATCAACAACGTGGATGCGGCACGCAATTCCGACGGCCGGTTGTCGGCGATGCAGGGTATGGCCGCGGCGGCCAATGGCTACCAGGCGGCCAGCGCGATCAGCAGCACGGCCGGCGGCGCCGGCAGCGGCTCGCTGGTCACCGTCGAAGCTGGCGTGGGCTATGCGACCAGCACGGAACAGTACAAGGGCAGCAGCCAGGCGTCGCAAGGTTCCACCATCAGCGGCGGTGGCAACGTCAGCCTGACCACCACGCAGGGCGACCTGCACGTCGTGCAAGGGGACCTGAAAGCTGGCGACACCCTGAGCCTGGATTCGGCGCGCGACCTGGTACTGGAAGCGGGCAAGTCCACGGCCTCGGAGCAGAGCAAAGGCAGCAATGCCGGCGTGGAAGTGGGCGTGGGCGTGTCGGTCGGTGCGCAGACCGGCTACTACGCCTATGTGCAGGCCAGTGTCGGCAGCCATTCGTCGAACGTCGATGGCGCGGCGTGGAAGAACACGGAACTGGCCGGTCAGACCATCTCCCTCACCTCGCAGGGCGACACCACCTTGCGCGGCGCCGTGGCCAAGGCCGACCGGATCGATGTGCAGACTGGCGGCGACCTGACCATCGAGTCGTTGCAAGACACCACGAACAGCCAATCCAAGGAGAGCGGCTACGGCGGCCGCATCCAGGTGGCCATCGGCAATGCGTGGGATCTCAGCGGCTACGCCAGCTCGGCGACAGCGAACGGAAACTCTGCGGGCGTGACCGAACAATCGGGCCTGTTCGCGGGCAAGGGCGGCTACCACATCGATGCCGGCAACGTGAACCTGATCGGCGGCGCCATCGCCAGCACCAACGCGGACAACAGCGAGCTGACCGCCGACTCGCTGACGTATACCGATCTGAAGAACCAGATGGGCTACAGCGCCGCGTCGGGCAGCATCAGCGGCGGGTTCGGCCATGCCGACCAAGAAGGCGCCACGGATGCCGATGGCAACGCCGTGGGAGCTGGCGGGCAGTTCAAGGACATCGGCAACACCCTTGCTACCGGCAGCTTTGGCGAAGTCAACACGGCCCACTTCAGCGGCGGCGTGCCGATGTCCGAAAGCGGCAAGGACGCCTCGACCACGCGGGCCACGCTGACCGAGGGCAAGATCGTCATCGGCGGCAAGCGCACCACGGCGGCGGAGACGGGCATCAATACCGACGCCAGCATTGCAAACGAAGCCCTCGCGGCGTTGCCGGACGTGCGCAAGGTCATGGTCGATCAGCAGGCGATGGGGGCCGCGGCGGGGACGGTGATCCAGACCGGCCAGCAGATTGCGGGGGATATCGCGGCCAATGCGAAAACGAAGGCTGCGGAGGCGCGAGAAGCGTACCTGGACGAACTGACCAAACTTGATCCGGACAAGGCAAAAGCCTTTCTCCGCTCAAGTGACGCGGTTCAGCAAGAGCAGCTGCTTGCCAACAGTGCCGACTACAAGGCCGCGTACGACAGCCAACGGCAATGGGGCACCGGCGGCGACTACAGCCGAGCGCTGCAGGCGGTGACGACGGCGCTGGTGGGCAGCGTGTCGGGCCAGGCCGCCAGCCAGGTGGCGGGCAACGCGCTCGCACCGTACGCGGCGCAGCTGATCGGGCAGACGTTCGACGGCAACCACGGCAGCGATCCGAATGCAGCGATGCAGGTGCTCTCGCACGCGCTGCTGGGCGCGGTGCTGGCGGAGGTGAACGGCACGTCGGGCACAGGTGGCGCCTTGGCCGGGGCGGGCGGCGAATTGGCGGCGCAATGGCTGACCAAGGAGCTGTACGGCAACGACCCGCGCGCGATCGACCCCGAGAGCGGCAAGTTCAACCCGAACCTTCTGCCGGAAGAGGACAAGCAGACGATCGTGGCGCTGTCGCAGGCGGTTGGTGCGCTGGTGGGTGGGATGACTGGGGGTAGCCTGAGCGAGGCGGGCGTTGGGAGCAATATTGCCGGTAACGCAGCCACCAACAATTATCTCAACCAACCACAGCGGGATAAAAAGTCCCAAGAACTAGGTAAGTGCGCCACAGAAGAATGCCGAAATAAGGTTGAGCAGAAGTGGGACGACGTGAGTCTTGCGCAGAGCCGCGAGATGAAGGACAAGTATTTCGATGCACTGACTTCGGAGCAGCAATCGCAGCTGCTGAATCTCAAGCCGGGCACGAAGGAATATGACGCGATACTGGCGGCTGGCGTCATGCAGGCGGCCTCAAAAGACCTGGCTGGAGTTGGATCACTCTACGGCCTTGACCATCAGCTGTTGACCGAGGCAGATTGGCAAGGACAGCAAATCAAAAATCTAATTGGTGGCATGTCGCTTGAAAGCCGAAATAGCCTAGACATGGCAGTTCTTGGGATCTTTGGTTCGCCTGGTAAATGGACAGCCATATTTGGCGGAAGCCCAGAGCAAGTTGCTGCGGCAAATCAATTTGGCGCTAGTTTGTATGATGTAATGGGGGCTGTTGAAATTTTGGGCCCACCTAGCACGCGATCTGGGAAGGGCTCGTCGGTGGAAGTGCCGGCTACTTCCAACAAAGAGATTGCTGGAGAATACTATTATTCTAACTCGGGAAGCTCGTTTGAATTAGATATTCCAAGAGGCAGTACAATTGATTTCGAGAGCGCTCCTGCTCAAATTTGAGTGGCGTTCCGATATTAATTGAGCCAAAGATTGCCCAGCAAATGAGTAAGCGGGGTTGGACCGAAGAGCTAATTAACGAAGTAATTTCAAGGCCAAGTAAGGTTGTTGAGACAAAAGACATTAGGTTTGACCCTGTATCCGGATCGCGTTTGAATGATCCGGCAACAGGGTATATTGCGGAAGACGGCTCCTATGTGGTCCGAAATGATCGTACGGGAGCAATAGTTCAGGTTTCGAAGAAGGGTGATAAAAGCTGGAGCGCGCCTTGGAAGAAAAAATAATGAAAGACTTTCGCGTGAGTAATTTTAATATTTTGCCATCGAAGGTATTGGGTGGTGTTGAGCTTTTTAATCTCGAACTTAGCAGGGAGGTACTAGATGCATGTAAAAAATATGATGTCGCAGTGCTTGGTATTGAAGGGTTTCGAGTTTTAGAAGATCTTAGAGTTCCAGATATGGGATGCATTGTGGATTTTTCAACATTAATAAAAAATCTAGGGAGCGGCTTCCCTGCGTACTCTAGAATGGCAGCGCGAGAATTCATTGAGAATTTCGTAGATAATGAAATTCTTTTGGAGTTTGTATTGGCAGAATTTCAGGAGAATTCGAGTGGTTAAGAATAGAAATTCCAGAGTAAATATATGTTGAAAAATGACCGCGGTTGGAGGATGGCTTCGGCACCCTGCTTGCCGGCGACAACCGCTGAGTGCAAGAACTTTGCACGCTCTCGGATTGCAGTACCTAGCTAGCGAGTTAAGCTCACAAGCAGGTCGTGAGGATAGCTTTATGATTTATCACTCTTCGGCCGCAGCTACAAGCCGAGAGCCAAGCATAGTGCTACAAAAATGAAGACTTATGATTTATATGGCACGAAATTTTTGAGCCTTTTTTTGGCAAGGGCACAGGTAGAAGAACTTGCAGGAATTTTATTTGAAGAAAGAGATAGCACTTATCATGGGGGAATTTATTATTTCATGGTGAAAATAGTTCGGAGCACTTTGTTCTAAAAAATAATATTGCCAATTTTGATGGCGATCCTGTAGAGCAAACGTTTTCTGATTACCCGGTTTTGCTTTATGTAAACGCGACAGATCGTTCTCTTGAGTTGATGGATGTACTAAAATTACAGGGGGAATTTAGTTTGCTCAGGCACGAGGTTTTTTGATGTGTCGATGGGGGTCTTTCGCGCCTTGCCTTTCGATGGCTGCGCCGCCGCCGAACCAATAGGGGCTCTTTATTTGCGATTTTTTTAGGTTGGACCGTGGCTGACTGGAAGCCGGAAGTAACGGGGTCAGGTTGGTCAGGTTCACTTAAAGCTCACCGTCGTGTTACACCCCAAACCAGTTGACATCTAAAAAACCAGTAGCACCATTCCCTCCAAGGAGCGTAGAAAATCCTCACACAGCGGCACCCACCTCCGTCAAACCGGTGGGTTTTTTGTGCCTGTTCGCAGGCACACTCCGACGGGCTGTCTGCGTCGGGAGGGCGGCGAATACAATACCCTTCGGGGAAATAAGCCCGCCGGCTGTGTGCGGTTTCTAACCTCCCGACATCCCGTCGCCCTTGGGCGCGGGTTCCTGTCTGCCAAGGAGGCTGCCATGCGTCAACGGTCACCCCGCCCCGCTACTCCCCGCAAGCGTGCACCGCGCAAGCCACCGCACTGCCGGTGCTGGACGATCGTCGAGTCGAAGCTCATCCCCATGCTGACGCCCGAGCAGATCGCCGCCGCCGATGCCGCCGATCTTGCCCGCGCATCGCGTGCGCCCCGCCGCCCACGCCCGCCGCAGAAATGCACTGTCGGCTGCGGCCACTCCGCCAACGGCAAGCGCACGCCCGCGTTGCGTCTTGGCGGCCGCTGGATGGAGGAATTGGGCTTCACCATCGGCAGTACGCTGCGCGTGCAGGTGCGCGACGGCGAACTGGTGGTGAGCGTGGCCCGCGAAGACTGACGCGGCCATCGCCTACCCAGTTGTAGGAAAGGATGGCGACATGTATTACACGCCAGATCATTATAAAAATTTCATTCCAATTAAGAGCTGAGGTTTCGAAAATGTCATTTTTTAAGTTTTCAGATTTCGCGCCATCTTATAATACGGCGGAAGTTTTTTATGTGCGAATTGATCCGGAGATATGCTTGTCTGATGAGCTTTTGAAGTCTCTTTACTACACTCTTTGGTTCCCTGGCTATTTTGGGTTCAATTGGAATGCACTACATGAATGTTTAGGGGACCTAGGGTGGATCCCATTTCGCAAAGTCGTTATTGTGCACGAGTCTTTGCCAAAATTGCCTGAAAAAGATTTGAAGATTTATCTTGAAGTGTTGCGTGATGCAGTTTTTGATTGGAGCGGGAATGCGGAGCGAGAGTTTGAAGTGTTTTTTCTATCTGTGGACAGAGTAAGAGTAGAGCGGGTTCTAAATGATTAGTTTGTGAAAATGGGCTGCATCTTGCACGATAAAGTAACAGGCTTTAGTTAACTCTTTGGAATGGCTGTGTTCTAAGAAATATCCGTTTGAAGGTATGCTGCGCTTGGCGGTGCCAGCGGCGCTGGGCCGCGCCGCCAACGGCCTGGGCCGCGTCAACGCCAACCGCAGCGCTGGCCCCGGTCGCAGCTACCTGATCGAGACCGATCCGCGCTTCGTCAATTACGACAACTTCATCAGCAGCGACCAGTAGCTGGCCGGTCTGGGCTGCGAGGCCACCGGGAGCGAGTAATGGCTGTATCCGGCCAAACGGCGGCGCAAGCTGTACCCGACCCTGCGCGTGGGGAGGGAGGCGCTGGCCCGACGTTGGCCCATGGAGCCGGTCTGGAGGTGGCTGCAGCGACTGCGAGAACTTCCGGAACACGTCCTCGACCAGATGGCTGCCCCTTCATGAAAAACGTGGGGATGCCTCCACTCTGATCCTGTTTCACGGCGCAGACGTGCGCTGGCGGCGCGTCGCTCCCTGGAAAGGCGTAATTTCCCAGAGGAGCGCGGCCATCGTCGGACGATCAAACAGCTTCAGAATCTCCGCCAGCAGCCGCTATCGCTACCTCAAGTCACGACGAGGCAAGAATGGAACTTCTACCCAAGCTTTTTCTGCTGACCGCACTTTTCGCTGCGGCTTGTCCAGCCGCGGCCATAACCGACGACGACGAGGACGAACAGGCACGGGTCAACCCCGACAACCAGGCGCGGATCCGCTTTTTCGGGCAGGCCGCGATTGGGCTGGAGTTCTATCGCAACACCATGTGCTACGGCGGTGATGCTGAAAGCGAAACGCCCTCCAGCAGCGGCTTCGGCGGTGCCTTCGGCAGCAAAAAGAACATTTCCCTGGGAATGCCGGTCACCCCCAATGTCACCAACCTCAAACAGCGCAACGGCATCCTGGCCAAGGCGTTTTATCGCGAATACGCCATCACCGCAGGCGAGCCCATCGCCATCCACGCCTCGTATTATGAAACCACGGGGCCAAGCGGCATTTCGCGCGGCTGCAAGGATTTCGGCGTGTCCTTCGTCCCCGAAAAAGGCCAAGACTATGAGGTCGCCCTGGATCTCTCGCGCCAGTACTGCCATCTCACCATCTCCAGGATCAGCGAAACCAGCGACGGCGTAGCGCTGGCTCCGGTCGAATCCAAAGACGCGCAGGAATGTAGCGACGAATAGGGCTGCTTTGCTACCGTGTGTGCCAACTGGCATGCGCGAACGTCGGCATTGGTTTCCGGGAAACCTCAGGCTCCGACCTCCGTTTCCGCACTCCGAATAGCAACGCGATCGACCAGCCTCTCTACATGGCGCTGGACAACGGCCGCGCCGGCAGCAAACTCAAGGCCAGGCGCAGGTCCGCCGCGCTGCTACCGAGCTGGGTGGCCAGACGTGCGCTGTCGGGATCGTAGGCAGCCGTCAACGACAGCAACGGCAATGCATCGCGCGGAGCGTAGGCACTGCCGACCACATGGCCCGCTTCGCCGTTGCGCGAGCGGGCCTTGTCGAAGGCGACGTCGCCGCCGACGAATTCGGCATGGGTCTTGTCGCCGCGGAGGTAGGGCAGCAGCCATTGCACGCTGCGCGCGAGCGAGGCGCCATTGCGCGTCTGCCAGTGATACAGGTCGTCGCCACGCTCGGAGAAGGCCAAGGCGAGCGTCACCAGGGGGCGCAGGTCATAGACATGGTAGGACAGCGCATCGCGCTCGATGAAGTCGATGCTCTGACCGTCCGGTCGCAGGTTGTCGCCGATCTGTTGCTTGAATCCATCCCTGGCGTAGGCGATCAATGCATCGTCGTCCAGCGCGATGCCGATCAGACCGACGGTCTTCAAGCGATGGCTATGCCAGTTGTTGGTGGCGGTCTTGCGCTTGGTATCGCGCGACGCGATCTCGGCGCGCGCAATGCGCCGTATCCAGTCGTCGACGTCATGGCGGGGGCCGGCGGGGAGTTCCTTCCTGACGATGCGGTAGGCATAGATCGCCGGCTCCAGGCCGGTCTCGTCGATGGGTTGACCGGTCGGCTGGTTCACTGCGGCCCATTGGCCGAGATAGTCGCCGGCTTTCTTTGCATAGCGCTCCTCGCCGGTCAGGGCATAGGCCACGGCCAGCGCCTGGATCTTGCGCATGTCGCCCAGGCTCGCTTCGGTGCTTGCCTTGACAGGGTCGCCTTTCAGCCGGCCGGCGGTACTCAGCACGGCGATGGGGTGCGCGTTGTCTTGCATTGCCGCGTCAGCCAGGCGCAGTTGCGCGGCAGTCGCGTCGCTGCCGGTTCCGAGTTGGCGCCATTGCTGCTCGGTCGGCCAAAGGCGCTGCATCGCAGAGGCTGGAGCGCATGTGGACAGGGCAAGGACGGCGATGGCGAGGTTTGCTCGCAACCTGGCGAAAGACATGGGCACTCCGTGCGGGCGCGGCGATTCACGACGTGCACGAATCTATGCCGCGCGCCATGAACCGGGCGTGGCTTCAGGCGAGAGGGTGGGAGGCAGGGACCATCGCTGCATCTGCCAGGCGATGCGCCGCAACCTGGCGGCAAGATGATGGTGCAAGCGCTGGCTGCACGGCAGGGTGAGAGGGAAATCCCAGTTGATGCCGCATGCCGGGCTATCCTAGCGACCCCTGCTGCTGGCTTTCCACGATGACGACCGATGCACCACAACCCCTCGTTCTCTCCGCCGTCGAAGCTCGCGCGCTCGGCTGCCTGATCGAAAAAGAAGCCACCACGCCGGATGCGTATCCGCTCACGGTCAATGCGACGGTGGTGGCCGCCAACCAGAAGACCTCGCGCGAGCCGGTGATGTCGCTGAGTCCGGGCGATGTGCAGCATGCGCTGCGCCAGCTGGAAGGGCGGGGGATTGCGCGGCAGCAGTTTTCTTCGCGCGCGGTGCGTTACGAGCATCGCCTGGCGGCGGCGTTGGATCTGACCCAGCAGCAGGTGATCCTGATCGGGCTGCTGTTGCTGCGCGGCCCGCAGACGGCGAACGAGCTGCTGGCGCGGGCCGAGCGCATGGCGCGGTTCGCCGATGACGAGGACGTGCGGCACCAGTTGGAGCGCCTGGCGCAGCGCCAGTTGGCGGTGCAGCTACCGCGCGCCAGTGGCCAGCGCGAGGATCGCTACATGCATCTGCTCGGCGGGCCGATCGATGCGGAGGCGCTGGCAGCGTCGTTCAAGACTCGCCCGGCCGCGTCCGGCAACGACGAGCTGGAAGCACGCGTGCAGGCGCTGGAGGCCGAGGTGGCGGAGCTGCGCGAGATCGTCGCTGCATTGCAGGCGCAGAGCGGTACGGCATAGCGCCGTTGTTCCGCAGGCGGCTGTCGCGGCCGTGCGCTGGCGCGCGTCGCTAGCGTGTCTTCGGCATCATGGTCGCGTTCAGCGACTCGCCGAAGGCGATGCCGCGAGTGGTTTCTTCCATTCGTTCGGTGACGCCGGGCGCTCGGATCTTGCAGTCTCCACTGCCGCTGGCGCGTACGACTGTCGCGCCACCGGCTGCATCGATCCTCATTCGATCTCCATCTGCGGAATCAACATCAGCAGATCGGTCACGCCCACCTCCGCGCCGGCCTGGCTGAGCAAGGTGGTGGCTTGGCCGCGATGGTGGGTCTGGTGATTGAAGAAGTGCAGCAGCACATCGCCGAAGCGCCGGCGATGGGCGTCGCCGCGGGTGTTGCGGTAGTGCAGCGTGATGTCCAGGTCCGCGGCGCTCACCTGTGTCATCCAGGTGGCGATGGTGGCGTCTAGCGTCTGGCGTTTGGTCAATAGCGCAGCCAGGGTCGTGGCCTGCACTGCATCCAGCGCGGCGGGAATCGGAGCAGCGGCGATCGCGGTCAGCGCCGGGTACTGCGCCGGATGCTTGGCGAAACGCTGCAGCCAGATCGTATCGGCCACCACCAGGTGGTTGAGCGTGCCCAGCAGCGAGCCGAAGAAAGCACCGCGCGGTTGCGCGACCGCCTGTTCCGGCAGGGTCGCCGCGGCCGCATACAGGCGCTCGTTCATCCATTGGTTGTAGCGCGCCAGCAACTGCAGCGATTCCAGGGCATCCACGGTTCAAGCCTCCGGTCGTTCGTTCGAGGCAGACAGGTCGCGTGCGTACAGCTCGACCTCGTGGGCATCCGCGGCGATCCGCATGCGGCCCTGCGCGGCGAAGCCCAGTGCCTCCAGCAGCCGCGTCGAGCGGGCGTTGTCCGGCGCCACGATCGCGCACAGGCGCGGCAGCGCCAGGGTGTCTTGCGCGTAAGCCAGCACAGCGCGCGCGGCTTCGCTGGCATAGCCGTGGCCTTCGTAAGGCTGCAACAGGGCATAGCCCAGGTCCGGGCAGGGCAGGGTGGGACGCAGCACCAAGCCGGCCACGCCGAGCCAGGCGCCGTCGTCGCGGCGTTCCGCGGCATACAGGCCAAAGCCGTTCTGGGCGTAGCTGAGCACCGCGCCGTCGGCGAGGTAGCGGCGCGCTTGGGCTTCGTCGCGCACGCCGCGGTCGCCGATATGGGCCAGGAAGCCGGGATCGTTGAGCAACGCCAGCATCGCCGCGGCGTCGCGGTCCGGCTCCAGCCAGCGCAGGCGCAGGCGCGCGGTTTCGATCACGGTGGACACTGCACGTCCTTGCAGGGATGGCGATCGCGCCAGCGTGGCGCGGCCTGTGCGGATTGGCAAGCTGCGGAGGGGGCGCGGGACACGCGGCGCTTGTAGGGCTTCGCCGCGCGGGGGAATACGTCGTCTGCTGCCGGCTCGTCGGCCCTATGGCAAGCCGCCGATGCGCAGGCCGCGGCAAGTGAAGGCCTCCCACCACCGCGCAAGATGGCATCCAGCAGCGCAGGCTACCCCCTCAGGCGCGCATCCCAGACCATGCTGCACCGACGCGGGACGCCACCGCCGACGCGACCGTCGATGCCGCACACTACCACGGCAACGACGTCCCGCCAGCCGCCTACGCGACCTCGCCGGCAGATGCAAGCAAACGTCTAGTTAACAGCTTCACGCGGTGTGTCGGTATTCTGGCGCCCATGCGATCCATCCCCCGCCTCGCCCTGCTCTTGTCCTTG
>Ga0308160_10002360_pt1 | contig 23151 bp, 24 predicted proteins | sample PhyFR1_FD_201036 | JGI IMG/M metagenome (GOLD analysis project Ga0308160, IMG submission 201036) | Phyllosphere microbial communities from UC Gill Tract Community Farm, Albany, California, United States - DLSLF.R1 | ecosystem: Host-associated > Plants > Phyllosphere > Unclassified | place: USA...
CTTCGACATTGATGTTTGATTTCGCACTCGTTTCGAGGTACTTCAAACCAAGTTCGTCCGCTAGCTCTTGTCCTTGTTGCTCAGTGATCACCTGTGATCCCGAAATCGCTCAGAACTCAGTCTCCTGTTGATAAGCGAGTAAAGAGGAATCTCGAAATCACCTTTTTATCAGTCCAATCGCATTTGTTTCCAATCAAGATCTTGTTGACACCTTCTGAAGCATGTTGTTCGACGTTTGAATGCCAAGTTCGGATGTCTATAGCGTACGTTTGAAAGGGTCAGAACTGCGGCCGAGAACAGAAGAGCGAAAGAGGGAGGGGAGGGACTGACTGTTGAAGCTTCGCTCATCGGTAACATCGTAGACTAGGAGGATACCCATAGCTCCTCGGTAGTAAGCGGTAGTGATAGTTCTGAATCGTTCTTGTCCTGCGGTATCCCACTACAGAAAAGAAGAGCGAAATCATCAGTTTCCTCATTTCGGGTGATCTCGCTCGCCTTGTCTCTTCTACACAGCGAGCGAGAGAAGAACAAGAAGAGGTCGGAACTAACGATTTGTAACTTGATACGCTTGCCTTCCAACTCGATAGTACGAATCTTGAAATCGATTCCAATCGTCGTGATGAAACTCGGAGTCCATGCATCATCACAGAATCGAAGTAACAGACAAGATTTTCCAACACCTATGACAGGGGGGGATCCAACGGTCAGTTGAGCGAGTTCGAGAGAGGGCTCCTCATTTGAGGAGTGTTGATCGAGATTTCGAGGTGAACTTACCAGAGTCACCGATGAGGAGCATCTAGATCAAGTGTACGAGCATTCGTCAGTATAGCTTCAAGGTAAAGAGAGGGCTAGAGAGGGGAGAGGTTCGGCGGTGCACGACGTTTTAAGAGTCGTTCGGTTTCGCCGATTCCTCTCTCTTCTGACTTGAGAAAGACGTGTAGCTCACCTTTGCTAGCATATCGTAAGACTGTTGAGGAGCAGGCATCTTGTCGTAGTCGTCTGATGGGAGAGGGAGAGAGGTTGAAGGAGTCGAGTGGGTTGATCAAGAGAAAGGGGGAAAACAACAGCGAGTTAGGGGAAAGGTGACTCGGTTCGGCTGGGTGTAAGTCGAGCTAAGGTAGCGTAGTTGAATGTGCTAGGTAAGATAGCGAGGAAAGCGAGAGTTCGAAAGACTTCGGAACTTGAGCGAGTTTCGCAATATTTTGTGTTATAAAAAGGAGCTTTACACGAGCTAGTCAGGGTCTATTAAGCGTAGTATAACACTTCCACCAAGCTGCTAAATCCAAAGCGAGGGGAGAGAATCGTCGTGCGAGGAATTCCCGAGGGACTCGGAGCTGCTCAACTTGTCTCCCTCCTCGCACTCCTCAAGCTAGACTATACAGCTCAATCACCAAGTGCAAACTATCGGCGCGCCCTACTCGAATCCGGCTCACATCCTTCAATTCCCCTTTCTTCTTCTTCCCTCTCTCTCAACACTTGACAATCTCGGCACTTCGGAAACAAACTCTTCTTCGATCGAGGAGAGAGCGAGAGAGGGAGGTGCCTAATCATGCCTCTCGATCTATCACATCCTCGACATATCCTCCCCTTCTCCCCTTCTCCGACTTTACCCCCCGCAACCGAGTCGACCAACTCTAAAATCGACTCTCCTGCAACATCACAACCTCCAATACAGGGTCAGAGGGCGATACAATTAAAATTGAATGATCAAGTACTCGCTCAACTGGTCGAATTGGCGAGAACGAGTGGAGTCAATCTCGAGAGGGGGAAAGTTCAACTCGATCTGAGGCATGGTCATCAACCTGTGAGCAACTCTGTCCTACTCCGGAACTATGCATTGTGTACTGACCAGGTTCTCCCAATGATCAGGCGATCGTGATCAACGGAGTTTCGCATCCACTCACTCTCAATCCTGAACCCGCAAATTCCGAAGTGCTTCGACTTTCCCCTTCCTCGAGAGATCTACAATCAATAGCAACCATCACCCACAAAGCGTCAATCACGACAGATTTGAAAGCAGAGAGGTTGGCGAAAGCGAGTCAAAATTTAAAACTGAGTCGCGAAAAGGAAGAGAGGGAGAAGGAAAGCAAAAAGTTAGTCTTCCTTTTCGTTCATCCTCTTTTCTCGCCAGTACTCATCCCTGTCTCGTTGTCAGAGCCGTCCTTCTCGATGTCGCCCCTTCAAGTTCAAGATCCTCTTCTCTCAACCGAGGTCGACCTTCGCAGCTCGCTTCATCACCTCCCTCACGTACAGCATCCCCTTCCAACTCTTCCGTCGCCTCGACTCAACCGAAGCATCCCTCACGACTCACTGCAACTTCTGTCAAACCTCCAAGTTCGAGTTTCAGGATCGGGAAAGGAGTTGCACCCAACGCGATTCGAAACAAACCTCGAACAAACTCTTCCAATTCTTCTTCTTCTTCCACTTCCACTCCTGTCGCTTCCCCTCCTCCACTTCTTCCTCCAGCTTCAGCTTCAGCGCCAACGACATCTACGATTGATCCCCCTCACCCTACTGCGATCGCTCCAGCTCGACAATTCTCCTCAAGTTCGAATTCGAGCACGAATTCGGAAAGTAGCAAGCCGCTCAGCTCTGCGATTTCGACAAGTACGATAGGGACCTCGCCAGAATCGCTTACTTTGTCGTTGACATCGGGATCAGGGACGACAACAGGAGTGAACGAGAGAGGGGATATGTCGGTCGAGTCTTTAGCGGTCAAGAAGGCAGGTGGAGGAGGAGTCATGAAGGGTAAGGAGAGTCTGAAGAAAGAAGCGAAGAAGAACAATGGCGCGACTGCGAAGTCTGCTTCTTCAACGAATCCGACCTCGACGAGTACGAAAGGAAAGGGGAAAGAGAAGGCGATCGAGGATATAGAAGATGTGGATGCGGAAGGAGAAGTTGATGATGAGATGGAGACGGCAGGAGGTGAAACGGAGGAAGAGTCTCAAGCGAATGCGAAGAAGAAGAGGAAATTACTGAATGGACTAGCGGTCGAATCGAGTTCGAGGAGTAGTTCGCTCGATAGAGGATCGAGTAGAGAGCGGGACTCAGATAAGGACAAGGATAGGGAAAGAGGGAGGAGTGCAGTACCGATAAAGACTGTGATAAAAAAGGTCGAAAAGGTCATAACTGCTTCGGAAGGGGAAGGAAAGCATCCGAGACCAGATCACAAGAAGGGAGATAGCTCGAGAGGGAGGGATAGAGAACGGGAGAAGGAGAGGGAGAAGGAGAAATCCAAAAAGAGGAAAAAGCAGGAGACGAAGAGATGGTATTCTTCCGATTCAGAGGATGGGGAAGTCAAGCCCACGAACGGAAATCACCCTCGGCCACCACTGTCGAGCTCGAAACAACTCCCAGATCGATCAGCGAAGCCAACGATACCTCCCGATTCTTCCTTCTGCTCCTCCTCGTCGAATCTCGCGCCGCCCTCCGACTCTTCCTTATCTTTCCATTCGATCCGTTCTCGCTTCTACGAGCTCTACGCCCCTTACGCCGTCCTTCACTCTCGACTCACTTCGATCCGATCGTCTCTCGAACGTGGGCAAAGCATCAAAGAATCGCCAAAAGAGCTTCGATCTCTTGCCGAGGAGTGTGAGAAGCGAAGGATGGATCTCGAAGGACAGAAGGATGCTATGAGTAGGTGGAAGAGAAGTCTAGGTGGAAAGGGTTGAATGAGTTATTCTTCGTCGTCGATAGTGATCTGTTCTCCTCTCTCTATGTTTCCCAATTGGTTATTATCGGTTCCTTAATGCTTGTTGTCTCTCATCTCTATGTGATTCTGCTTACTTATCTATATCATTGATTCCCCCTTTTCATCTACTGTTGATATCATCTTTATTTCGCTGCCTCTCTGATCATCGGCGACGCTAATCTATTAGTTGCTCCTCATCCGGTCTGGGCTCAGGCTGCCAATTTTGTTGCGTCGATTGCGGGCATTCGCCAGCGTTCGTCGCCGTTTCGAGCTCGACAACGGACGATTTCCTCCGTGGAAAACGATGTCTCGATTTGAAGAAAGTCACTATAGGTCTCCGGACCACTTCCCTGCGATACCGAAATGCTCTGAGAGCGACCTCGAGCGATCGAGAACCAGATCAGAAAGCATCGGATTGAGCGATCTTGTCGATTTTGCGAAATTTCTCTTTTCCGCTCCCTCTCCTCACAATGACTTCTACTTCTCCCGCTTTGGACCGCTCAAACTCTCACACTTTCATTCCTGACCACGTTCCGACGTTCCGCTGTTCGACTTGCTCGTTAGAATTGGCTCTCGCTGATGAACTTGTTTCGAGGAGTTTTCAAGGTGGATCTGGTCCTGCTTACCTCTTGAGGAGCGTGTGAGTAGACGCAGCACTCATTAGAAGGTAATAGAGTACTCAGTATCGAGTTCGATAGGTTCAACGTTGAAGTTGGAACTCAATCATCGAAAAACCTCATGTCAGGGAGGCATGTCATCGCACGTGAGTCTACTCTACTCTCGTGGAGCTTGACCATTCCACTGACGAGTGTTCATTTCATAGCGCTGAATTGTGCGGGATGCTCGACAGAAATTGGGTGGAAATACGTTCGTTTCCACCTGCTCTCTCCACTATTTCATTCTTCCCTGCCTATCACCGACATTGAGCTGCGATAGTTCGTCTCGCCTGACTCGTCGCAAAAGTACAAGGAAGGGAAGTGTATTCTCGAAAAGGTGAATTCAATTTCTTCGCTTTTCGCAAGCATTCGAAAGAGACTGACCAGCTTGCTTGATCTTGACAGAAAAAGATATACAAGGTCAGCACCTCATTCGCTCTCCACTCTCGACGTTGTGCTAATCAGTAGACTGGATCTGTTGCAGGACAACAAGTGGACGAACGATTCGAGTTGACTGGACGAAGGAGGATCATTCGCACTATTCCCCCCTCTCGTTCAGGATGTCTTCTCTTTGCGGTAATCTTAATAGTACTGTATCTCTCCTCCCCCCTGTCGTTGTATTGAGTATCACGTCTTATCTCATTCGAAAACCGAGAGGGATGAAACTGAGAAGACCAAGTCGAAAGAAAGGGCGCAAACGTACGTTCGCTTTCCTCTCTCTCTTCTTCTTGCGGAGTGTCGAGATTGAGTCGCTCATCACCTCTTGTGTAGATCTCAGTCGAGAGGATCCTTTCTGAGAAGAGTGCGAGGTGTGCGAAACTTTCTCATCTCAACGACCCACTACTTCCACCTTCTCTTCTCCTCTAGGCTCTGTGGACGACTTCCGAGTCATGTGAGCTTTAAGATCCATCGCCGATCCCAGTGGGAATAGACCGCAGGAAAGAAGGACCTAGCGAACAACCTCCTATCTTTTTTCCCTCCCTTGTTCTCCTCCTTCCCTTCTTCCCTCCCCTTCTACTTTCAACTACTCACAGGATTGACACCGTATATCTCTACTGCAGATCTGACATCGCATCAGGGTAACAGCAGCATGTCGCCCAATTCGAACGGTCTCCCTTTCACCGCTGAGCAACTCCAACAATTCGCCGCTAAGGGAAGGTTCTTCTACACGCCAGGCAACACTTCGATGCCAGATCTCACCTCTTCGACTTGGCGTGACGACTGTTTACGCCAGCAGCAGGATGTCATGGTCAAGGCGGAGGAAGCAACCCTCAAACGACCTCTAGCCGAAATTCCCGCTCGATCCCAACAAGAGGTCGTCAAGGAGGCACACAAGCAACGAGCAGAGGTACTCAAGGAGATGAAAGAAGGGAAGACGGTCGAACCAATTGTGATGGGATACAAGAGACCTTTCAGTACGACTCCTTTGAGCGATTTGACTCCGAGTAAGCTCACATCCCCTCTCTCATTCTCCGTGATCACGACTCTGACCTGTAGGCTCCCATACAGTCCAAATCAACGATATGCGAGTCACTCAAACTCACAAGGTAAAGATCGAATCCCGACTCAATCGAGGGAAAACTAACAGACTCTCATCTTTCGCTTGACCAGGGTCGTTACCTCGTTGGTCGAATCGTCTCCCAGCCTTGTACGTTTGTGCAAAGCTTCTCTGACTCTGCAGCTCGATTGCTGACTCGCGCTCATTCATAGGGGGTGCTGCAAGTATTCGATTCGCTCTCGAAGATACGAAAGGTCGAGCGTGAGTTCCCCTTTCAACGCTCGACTTCATTCTTGTACTGTGCTCACGTCTTATATGCACAGCGAGATCTGCGAGATTCGTTACTTCCCTCTCACGAACATCGTCACTGGACCTGATCTCGATCGCATTCTTCCTCTCGGCACTATCCTCTTCGTTCGCGAGCCTACTTTCCGCATCGAACTTTCGTTGTCGAAAGCTGCCCTTCCGCTCATCTCTGTCAACTCTCCTACCGATGTCGTCTTCCTTCGTCCTGATCATCCTCGACTCGAAAACATCACTTGGTCTTCTCCTTCTCCCGCTCCTTCCCCTCCTCGTCCCATCGACTTCCAAGCTCTCGGAGATTCTCTCGCCGACGAAGGCAAACTCCAACTCGCAGTCAAAGCTTACTCGGATGGACTCTTCACCGATCTCGATTCGAAGGAGAAACTCGTTCTACAACTCAGTCGTGCGAAAGTTCAACTGCGTCTCAACAACTTCGCTTCTGCCGCTCGTGGAGCCGCTTCCGCCATTCGAATGGTCGACGAAGGAGTTGAAGGAGGACCTGGAATGATGTCGGGAGCAGTTCTCGTTATGGCGAAAGGTTACGAGGGATTGAGGTTGTTCTCGAAAGCCGAATCAAGCTATCGCCGCTACCTTCAACTCATTCCCGCTAGCTCACCTCGAGCGAAGGAAGGCAAAGAGGGTCAGCAGCGTATGAAATCGGCTTTATCCGGAACCGCTCCCATCAAATTCCTCTCGACGGAGATCGGTGAACTTCATGACTGGAAAGCTTGGACTCGAGGATACGACCTAGCCGACTGGTTCGGTCCGGTCGCTATCGCCCAGCTCCCTGGTCGAGAAGGAGGAAGAGGAATCGTCGCTACGAGAGACATCAAACCTGGCGAACTTCTCCTCGGTGAGTCTCCCCTCGACATTCTCCCCCGTTTTGCCGCAAAGCTTTACTGACGCAGTCCTTCTATTGTCGTTAGTCGAGAAAGCCTTCGCTTGGGGAAGTCGCAAGGAGTACCCCGACAACGTTCGCTTCGATGGTCACGATCTTCCCGTTCGACACGGTGCATCAGGATCACTTGTTCGCCTCGTTACAAACCTCGTCAATCGTCTCGTCGACGATCCTTCCTCAGCACCTTTGGTCAACGCCCTTTACGGAGGTCCCGATCATCTTTCGAACGTCACCCCTTCTCTCGACCAACTCGCTCAAAGATCTTTCGACGTAGAGGAGACTCCTGCTCAGCCCGATCTTGATATCGATCGTCTCGAAGCCATCTGCAGCTTCAATCGGTACGTTAGCTTCCCTTCTCATTTTCGTCGTATTCTCCCGCTTACAGAAACACCTTGGATTCTCAGCTTCGCACTCCATCAAGGTGACGAATCGGAAGAGGGACAGAGGGAAGGAGCTGCTGGTCTCTTCCTCGCTACCTCCATCTTCAATCACCACTGTGTTCCGAGCACTCAGCACACGTTCCATCGTGATATCGGCGTCGTTCGAGCCAGAACCTCGATCAAGAAAGGAGAAGAGATCTTCATCTCTTACTCGCCCATCGGTCACAAGCGTGCAAAACGTCAAGAATTCTTCCGTCCAGTCTTCAAGGATGGTCTCTGTCCTTGCGAAATCTGTCGACTCGATCGCCTTGACGGCGCAGAAAAGGTCACGCTTCGTCACAAGATCCTCGAAGAAGAGTACTCGCCCATCCGTCGTGGAGTCGAATCGGCCGGCAGCTTGCTATCAGAGGCAGAGGGACAGAAGATTCTTCCGAAGATCGTTCCCCTCATAGCTCGACTCGAATCCACCTACTCTCCTTCTCGCGGTCCTCTTCGCCCCGATCTCTCCGACATCTACCACTTCTTGGCTGCTCTCAACGTACCTGCACAACCTTCGAAGCGTGCAGAGATCATCGCCCTTCGAATCAAAGCTTTCGAAGCCGCTGGCGCGATCTTCGAGAAGAAAGGAACGAAAGTCAAGGTCATCGCCGCTCCCATCTTGACTCAGCCACATCTCCAACCTGTCCCTCTCTGCCTCTTGGCTTCCTGCACCTATCTTCAGCTCTTCCCAAAAGATCTCCCGTCCGCCCTCTCCTGGATGCAAGCCGCCGTCGACATCGATCGACTCATGCGTGGTGGATCGTACGCTTCTGTCAGGGGAACCTACTCGAAGGCTATCAAAGAGCTCAACATTGGATACTTGTTGGATGAAGCCGAGAAGCTTTCTCTCAAAAAGAAGAAGTAATCGAGGTACGCACTTCTCTCCTTCACTGTTCTCGACACAAGAGACTTACGTATACTCTTCCACTCAGTCTTTAGATCGCTTCCTCTTAGATCGTGAAGGTTGAAAGTCAAATGCGTGGTTCCGATTAGTTTCTCGGTAGAATAAGATCAACGAATGTATAGAATCAGTTCAGTACCCTCATTCTATCGAGAGAGCCGATAATGATGTGAGCTGGAGAGATGATTGCAGCTTTCAGCGTCTCTCGAAAGCTTTACAAGATTCAAGCTACGAGAGAAAGCTGTTCGTCTATGCAAAAGAGCGGTCCGCTTCTCTGTTCAAGTCACCGGCCGGCTCTTCCGATTGATTTGACGAAGGGCTGTAGATCGACGCTGTCTGGTAATCGTATACATGAGCCGAGAAGATGAAAAGGGGAGGAGGGAGCGACGAAAGGAACGAAAAGAAACGCAATTGACGTTTTTGACGTTGTTTTCGCTCTCTCCTCCATCTTGAAATCGATCACAATATCGAAGAGATTCACACGCATTGTGAAGGGCCAAGCCGAGTGGACAGAGAGCGAAAGTCGATGGGTTGCGAAATGTTTGTAATCCTCAAATTGCAATCAACAAAAGCTTCAGCTTGGAAAAAGTCGCTTTCCTTTCCTCCAATCAACTCCAACAACATGAGTGATCCAAGGTTCGCTCGTTTACATACAGATCCTAGGTTCGTACGACCTAAAGCTAGCAAGAGCAAGATTGTAGTAGATGACAGGTTCAAACAATTGTTTCAAGATCAAGAAGGTGTTTTACCTTCCACATCCCTCAGGCAACTCAGTAAGCTGATATAAAGTGCCTTTGTACAGGTGCATCGGGATCAAAGGGGAAACGAAAGGTGGACAAGTATGGTAGACCACTAGAGAAGGAATCTTCAGTGAATGATCTCAAGAGGTATTACAGGATGGCTTCACCGGATGCAGATGCTACGAAAGATGGAGAGAATGCTCAAGGAGAAGATAATGAAAGATCGGAAGGGGAAGGAGAGGAAGAAGATGGAGAAAGTGAGGAGGAGGAAGATGAGGCACCAACCAAATCATTCATGGATCTCGCTCGTGGAGAAGTCTTACTCGAATCATCAGATGAAGAAGATCAAGACGAAGCCGCCGTATCAGAAGCAGAATCCGATTCTTCCTCAGCTGCCGGTTCTGTCGCCCTTGGTCCATCTCGACGTCGACGACAACCCTCCCGTTCCCCTTCCATCGATCTCTCCGAAACTGAACGACCACTCTTCCCGGACGAAGATGAAGAAGACGGAGAATTGGATCCAGAGGACGAGGAAGCGGGAGCAGAACCTACGAAACGAGTCGCCTTGGTCAACATGGATTGGGACAACCTTCGAGCCTCCGATCTCTACCGTGTACTCGCATCTTCCCTCTCTTCGACCGCTACCGCCGTCCAACCCGCCATTCAACCAAAAGCTTCCGGAAGTTCGACGAAATTCGATCAGGAAGGAAATGAAGTTGGTCCTTACAAACCCTCTGCCAAGTTGAGCATCGCACCTGGACGACTTTTACATCTCAGGGTGTACCCTTCGACTTTCGGAAGGGAACGAATGGAAAGGGAAGCGATCGAGGGGCCTCCAGTCGAAGTTTTGAGGACGAAGGGAGCTGAATCGGACGATGATGAGGAAGATGGTGTGTTGAGGCTGGGAAGGAAGAATAAGGGGAAAGCGAGAGAGAGGAGACGTAGAGGTGGAGAAGACGAGGACGATGAGGAAGAAGAGGAGTACACTGCGAAGGATCTTATCGATGATCAGGTCGAGGAGAATGCGGATGATTACGATACAGAGGCATTGAGGAAGTATCAACTCGAGCGATTGAGGTGAGTTCTAACTGGTTATTGTCGATGCTTTCGAGGTATTGACATGCCTTCGACTCGATAGATATTACTATGCGATCGCAACTTTCAACACTTCTTCAGCAGCAGCTCATGTCGTTCGAGAGATCAACGGTACCGAGTTTGAACGAACAGCAAACATCTTCGACCTCCAATTCGTTCCCGACGAGACCTCTTTCGAAGACGATCCGGTTCACGACGAAGCGACAGAGGCTTCAATCGCTGCCGAAGGAAACTCTTACCAAGGAATCGATTTCTCTACGGATGCTCTACGACACTCGAAAGTCAAGCTTACTTGGGACGCCGACGACCCTCATCGAAAGACGAAACTTCAAACTTACCTCGCTGCCGCTCTCGACAAATCGAAACAGAAAGGAGCTACGAAAGGTCGACCAAACGTAGGAGATGCCGATATCGCTCAGTACCTCGCTTCATCTTCTGAAGATGAAGGTGCCGACGATAAGGAGGAGGAGGAGGAGAAGGACGATTTCTTCGAAACTGCAGAGGTCGAGGAGAGCAAGAGTAAGAAAGAGAAGAAACGAGAAAAGTTGAGGAACTTGTTTGGACTTGACGGAGAGAACGCTGGAGAACAGTCATGGGATGGAGGGGAGAAGTCGAGTAAAGGTGGAAAGGCGGGAATGCAGATCACTTTCGCTCCTGCTCTCTCGGAGCGAAGTGCGAAACAACTCGATCTCGTCGAAGGCGACAAACCGGAAACTGCTATCGAAACTTATCGACGGAAAGAAAAGGAGAGGAAGGAACGCAAGAAGGCGGAACGAATGGCGAAGGCGGAAGGAAGGGATTTCAACGAAGAAGGACCGTTTGGAGAACCTCAAGGAGAAGACAAAGGATTCGAAGACGACTTCTTCGCAGATGATAGCAAGGATCCTTTCGCTGCCTACGACGATGGGAACGTATCGAGTGGGGATGAGATCGGAATCAAGAAGAAGGACAAGAAGAAGATGTCAAAGAAGGACAAGAAGGCTCAACGAGAAGAGGAGGAGAAGATCAGAGAGGCGGAACAAGGCGAGTTGGCACTCCTCGTTGGATCGGATGACGAGGATGATGTTGGAGGTGGAGATGGAGGACGTCACTTTGATATGCGAAAGATTCTCAAAGCTGAGAAGTCAAAGGGTAAAAAGGTCAAAGTCAAGGGGAAGAAGGCAAAGAAGGATGAAGCTCCTGTCAACGACGAGTTCAAGTTGGATCTCGGTGATGACCGTTTCAAGAGTCTTCACGACGATTTCGACTTTGCTATCGATCCTTCGAATCCCCGGTAAGCGTTTCTCTGATCTTTCGTTTGTTCGACCTTGAAACTCACCTTGCTCTCTCACCCTCCTACAGCTATCAGAAGACTCGTAACATGGACGCACTCCTCGCAGAAGGTCGCAAACGCCGTGCGAAACGAAGTGAAGCTCGAGCTCCCGTCAACGCTGCCGAAATCGCTCGCAAGAAAGCTACTACTTCTTCAGGTGGAGACGGCGAATCCCTCAACAAGCTCATCGAATCGGTCAAGCGAAAGGCAGGCGAGACTGGTGGACGAGGGAAACGAAGTAAGAATAAGTAGATCTTTTGTCGTTTCTGCTTTCTCATCGCAATCGCATAGTTTTCCCTCTCTCTATCTCTCTCTCTCTGATTTTCGAGAGACCAGTCGAGGGAGCATCGAACACAGTGATCAGAAACGAAAGAAGGTGAATGCGTTTGAACATTTCCAAAGAGGTTGCGTCGAACAGTTTCTGAACTAGATCGGAATATAAGATAAGGAGGAAGAGTACTGCTTCGTATAGTCGTGAAGGAAAGTATGATGACGAGAGAGGGTATCGAGAGAGAGCAAGAATCGGGGTTGTGTATAGTTCGAGAAGAGAAATGCGGTCTAAGCGCAAATGTTAGGGTAGATAGGCTTGTTAGGGTCCTTGGGGATCCATCCATTGACGACTCCTGCTTTGTATGTCCAGTCGTCAGAGTTCTCAGCCTGTAGGAACGAGGGATTAGCAAGGGAACGAAGTCAAAAAGGAAAGAAGAGGTCTGCTTCCCTGCCAAGTCCAAGATAACCAGCCACTGCTTGCTGCTTCATAAGTCGCGATTTGCGCAGCCCATGATCTACAATCGGGGGTCGTTGGAGGCCGTCAGTGGCGGTAGAGAGTCGAAACAGACGGAAGTAAGCTCACTTTGCGAGAGAAGTCTTGTATTCCTCCGAGAAGGTAGAGGCCTTGCCGGTCTTGCCCTCGCAGCTTCCAGTGTAAGATGATCCAGGGTATGTTCCGTCGTAACGAGCTCCGATACCGCGACCTATGCGAGAAACGAGCAAAATGAGCATTCTGAACTCGTCAGGGAAACGATGGTAGACGGTGTCGAGAGGATCGGAAGGGGCGACGGAGAGTACACAAAAGTATGTAGAGGATAGAGAAGGAAGGGGAAGGTGAGGGAAAGGAGACTGACCGTTCAAGAAGTTGGTGCAATCAGTGATGGCAGCGGTGAACTCGTCGAGAAGGACAGGGTTGAACGAGTCGGCGCGAGCGTAGTACTCCTTCATACCGCAGATGGTAGCAACGCGTTGTTCATCGTTCTTCTTGAGGTCGTTCTCGTTGAAAACGAAGTAAGGGTGATCAGATAGAGAAACTCCGAGGAATTCAGGCGACGGGAACGACTTTTCGAATACGCTGAGCGGCTGGAACGCATCGTGGAGAGATAGATAAACGTCGGACGGGTTGTTTCCGTTAGGATAGCGTACGCGGCCGTAAGAATCGTAAGCGAATTGTCGGTAAACGTCGATTACTTGTTGTGAGATGAATCCGGCGGGCTCGTTGAGACTGTACATCGATGATGTCAGTCAGAGAAGTGTCAGGGATGGCGGTATGTAAGAAACAGGCAGGTGGAGAAAGAAATGAAGAAACGGATATAGAAAATGAAAACTCACGCTTGAAGAATGGTGACGGTGTCGGCGTATTTCGGCTTAGCAAACTCCTTCGAGAGAATACTGACGACGTCAAGCGTACGATCGACGTTCTCTTGGTTGGTTTGCCAGGTAGCTTGTCCTCGTCGTCCCGAGTTATCGAAACCGTTTCTGTAAAGATTAAGGGCAAGTCAGCGACACGGCTCTCCCTGTAGGAGCTAGGCCACAAGATATGGTCACGTACTGTGAGCCCGGTGCCCCGTGGATATCGACCATAACCTGAGAGGAAAAAAGGAGGGCAGAGGAGAGAAGAGAGAGAAAGGAGAAAGAAAAAAAGGAGAGAAAGAAGAAAGGGGAGGCGAAAGGAGAAAGGAGGAAGGAGAAGGGAGGAAGGGGAAAGGAAGAGAGGAGAGTGAGGGATGGGGATAAGGAAGGAGGGGGAGGAAAAAGCGAGAAGATTCGAAGAGGTCAATGCCAAAGCTAATCAAAGTCGGGACAAGCTACTCACCTTGATACCTTGTTTGCGAGCCCAGCCGATAGCCTTGAGGAGGTAAGGATATTGACCACTAACGTACGGCTCTCCAGCTCGCGAAACTTGGTCGAATGCCCAGTAACCTGAGAAGTCAAAATAGGTCAGTCGCTATACAAAATACGCATGAGCACAACGAGGCGAAAGAGAAGAGCGAAGTAGGAACAAGTTGAGGAGCGAAATGGGGGGTAGGCAAGGAGCGAAGGAGAAAGAAGAGACGTTAAGAACGAGACTTACCGATAGGAATACGAACGTGATTTCTAGCGAAGGGTGAGGCTTCGTCAATATCGCAAGAGGAAGAAAGAGCAGTATCGAAATCCGACTCACAATCCGTACGAAGCGATTTCAGCGATATCAGCTTCGGTGTAGAAGCTGTCCCAGTGAGCCTTGAGACGCTTCTTGGCTTCAGCAGCACCGAGCTTCTCGCAGAAGGTGTACTCGTCAACGATCGCTAGACAGAAAAACGAGAGGAAAGTCAGCTTCGGTTATAGGCGCAGATGAGCTATGAAGAGTCACTCACTCTCGTCACCAGTGTTGACGAAGAGAGAAGGAGTAATCCAGGGCTGTAAGAGATCAAGACGACGAGACTCAGCGAGGGATTCCGATAGGGAAAATAAAACGACTCGAATTCACCTCGGTAACGAGCCATCCTCCAAGGTTCACACCTCGAATAGGAGTCGAACCGTTAAAATCCCACCTCCAATTTGGTCCAGGCTTAGCCCTCTTGGTCATACCAGCGTCGACATTGACAGTAGGATCATTCTTTCCCAACTTGATCGCCTCCGTCGCAGCTTCGACGTTGGTCTGAAGGAGTTGATTGATACGTTGGGTAGTCTTCTCCGACTTGAAGTCTGGGCTGGCGTAGATCGAGTCTTGGCGAGGAGGAGGAAGAGAAGCGGATGCGAGAAGGTTGGTCGAAGTCTGAGAGTCGACGGAGGAAGGTTGAGCAACACGTTTACGCAAGTTGGAGCGTTCGGATCGAAGGTGGATAGGCTTGTTGTCGACGTGACCGGCAGCGTTGGTAGCGACGGCGAAGAGCAGAGCCGCTCCGCCCACAGTATGAGCGAGAGAAGGCATAATGAGGAAGTGAAGGAGTGTGAGTAAAAGGAGTGTCGAGGTTGAGGCGAGTCGGCTAGAGTCGAACTCGTCGATTTGAGGGGTAAGGTGAGGAAAGAAGAAAGGAAGGAAGAATGAAAGGAGAAAGACTGTTTGGTCAGCAGAATTTCGAACTTGACCGGGTTCCTTCGTACCCAACTCCGTTCGAGCGCGTCTTGACACGAACCCTAAACAAGCGAAGTAATTTGTGAGACCAAAAACGACGCTATAAATCAGTCCAAGTCCCAGTCAGAAGCTAAGCCATTGCGAATTCGAAGAAGAAAAAAAAAGGAAGCTTCTGTCGAAGCGACGGTGAGATCTTCAGAAAACACGGCGCGGCTGCCGAGTCAGAAGCCGTCCACGCATGAAGTCCCTCTCCCTCAAGTTGACATCGATTTGTCAAGAAATGGATGTTTGTGCATTCATTCGCAATTCGAGGAGGACTTGTCGCCGGAATCGATGAACAGACGTTTGCCTTGACGAAACCATCTGAGTCCATATTGTACTCCCGTCCGCGACCGCAGTCAAGAGCGAGAGGGAGAATTTTGAGGAATACTGATGGGGGAGAATTCTTCAAGTGACGAAGCGGCTTCGAGTTGAGCTTGGGAGCTCGGAGAGGGTCGCCAAGCTTGCTATAATCGTACTGAGCTGTCGTTCGAGTAGGATCACGGGTGCTAGAGGTGGGTCAGAGGGAGAAAAGCGAGACTCTCTCTCTTCGTCCCCTACACTTTCATTCAACCTCTCTAGCCGACTCAAGGTAGCTTCTAGCGATACCCCAAGCGCATAGAGCAGCCTCGCAAGTGTACCGGCAACTCCTCTCTCTCAAATCGCTGAATAACCTTCCCTCCAAAAAAAGTCATCTTTCAAGTGAGTACTTTCGCTCCCTAGACTCAGGGGACCTTCGTGATTAATGTGCGATCCTCCAGATGGACCTGGACAAGCCCTCGTGGTCGATACTCAAGCTGCCGAACGAGACTCTGATCAGAATCGTTGAAATGTGCGATATGCAAGACAAGAGATCGCTTGAGCGGCTCGACAGACTACAAAGAGCGTATAGAGACGAAGAAATCGACGCCATGTGGGACCCCCAAGGTAGGAGGAGTCTCCTAGCTTTGTCAGAGACCTGCAAACGATTCAGGACTATTTCTTGTCCTCTCCTCTTCTCCGTGCGTAACCTCAAGATCTCGAAACACGACCGGGAAGAAGCTGATATGATGTGCTCTCGACTTCGCTAGACCGTGAATTCGAGGACCGGTGTCAAATCGAGCTTTCGCTTCCGGATCGCGCCCAAATTCTCGCAATATCTCCGTCACTTCGACTTCACTGGCGCTCTCCTGATCGAACCGGAGCTACTCTCCGAGCTGCTTATCCTCGTTTCCTCCCTACCCAACATCGAAACACTCAAGCTCGACCCTTGGACTCTCGCTAAACTCTACCCCTCCTACACCTGTGAAGACGACTCGGAGTTCCCAGCAGCTTTACGTCATCTGAGCGACATCTCCATCGCTCTTCGCTCTTTGCTCCAACGGGTCAAAGGTCTCGAACTACAGAGCATAAGCCGATGCCACCGGTGGTCCCAGCTGCTCTCCCTCGCTAATCCTCAACTTTCCTCCCTCTCTCTCCATCATCTCACTTGTGGCCCCGAAGAGGACATCAACGACGTGATCGCGATCATGCGCATAAATCTCCAACGCTTCACGGCACTGCAAGAGCTCTCCGTTCGACGCACTCCGACTTTCACAAATCTTATCGGGACATGGAAGATTACCTGGTGGTCACTACGTCGCCTCCGATTCGAGCTGGACACCCTTACAGTATTCCATGTCGACCTCATCAGCTCTCTCGCCAGCACCCTCGAAAGTCTCGAATTGGAAACCGACGACGACGTGGAATCCTCGACCACTGGACCATTCCTCTCTGACGCCATGCCGCACCTTGTCAGCTTGAGCGTCATTGACACTTCAGAATCATTTCAGGCGACACCTGCAATTTTCACCCCATCGCTTCGCCATCTCACTCTTCGATCGACCTCGCCGCACACCTCGCACATTGCTACCTTCCTCTCAAAGCACCTCGAACAGCTACCCTGCCTTCAGTCCATCGATTTCGCCCCACGCCCAATAACTTGTCCATCACTTTCGTATGAGGAGACCGTCAAACTCGCAAACGCCTCCCGAGATCGCTGCATCGATCGATCACGCCAAACCTTCAATCCTTTCCATCTCACCGGCGACCTATCGGAACTCGTTGAAAGAGTGTCTGAATCAGCGACCGACCAGGGGTATCTTGAGCGGAGAGATGGGCCGATTCAAGAAGTCTTGAGCTTCGCAGCGAGGTACAAAGCGGTGGTGCTTGGGACAAGGGACAAAGTGGGAATGGATCGACTAGTTGAAGCAGTGAGACCGCTCAAGCTTCTTCAGGAGTTGCAGGAGGATTAGCTTAGCGGGAGACTTGGAGGAAACGGCAAAAGAGGGTGATTTCGCTCGGACCAAAGGTGAGTTCACTGTCTGTTTCTTCTTTTTCGAAACCTGTATGATACTGACTGCCACGAGTCGTAGGTAACTGGTAGGTGGAGAAGCGGAGGAAGGAACAAGGTGCAGCTTTATCTTGGAATGAGTCGTTGAGAAGAGAAAGTTCTGTCAGTCAAGCCGAGAGAGAGATGCGGAATGCGGTACTCGAGCATACTTGTATGTAGACTTACTTTGACGACGATGCGTGGAACGAGACCGTGAACGAGGGAAGCTAGGGAGCTCTTCGAGTGCGGTAATTTGAGAGTTTCGTGAAGGTGATGCCTAAGAATCGAGATGAATTCGCGCGTGACTGTATAGATGCGATTCGGATGATTCCGCATCGTCGGTTGACTTGATATGCGCTTGCGAAGAAATGTTCAGTTCCATGCTGCGAAGTCTCTTTAGAAAGTTCGGAGAAGAAGTTTTCTTGTCCTCCATCCAACTTCAGCCTGCTCGCCCATCTCGCAGAGAATGGCACCAGCTCCATCTTACTACGACCTCTATTCCCCACTCGACTTCGTACCTTCAGAACCCTCAGCAACATCACTCAACTCTCGACTTGCAAAGGAGCGTGCATTGATCAAACGGACACGACACGAGTCGGGAGTGAGTGGAGAGCTTATCAGACGTGCTGTGAGAGTGGATAAGCTAGGCCTACACCTTGAAGCGAGGTCGGAAAGTCGAGTGGGCGATGCAGGATTGGAGAAGAGGGCCACTTTGGAACCGAATCACACTCAGAGCGTTACCTTGGGAGTGATAGGAGCGTGAGTACTCATCTCTTGTACTGCTCGAACGAAAGACGGCTGATAGAACGAGTGTCTTTCGCAGATACGTTGTTATCATCGGAGTTCGTCTGGCTTCGCTCGTCGAATATGCGTGTGAATGCTGATCTCCTCGCTGCCACAGATTCTTTGGAACGTTCCCATCGTGCATTGGGTGATTTGGCCGTGGAAGATGTTGACGGTGAGTCGTTTAATTTCGAGACCAACTTGACTTTTTCGATTTCTGAGGTTTCGTCTCGTCATCTTCGCTGTGACAGGTCGCTTTTCACGAGTTCTCTCACGCTGCGGCAGGCCTCTGTACGGGAGCGAAGATCAAGTCGATCTCGCTTGATCCGAATGAAGGAGGTGAGCTCGAAACTCTAATGCTTGAAACTTGAGCTAATCTAGCTCGAGAGATAGGCTGTACAATGATGGCCAGGGGGGTAGGATGGATCACTTTACCAGCAGGCTATCTCGGATCGGTATCCTACTTCCTCTACTCCCGTCATCGTCGAAGTCTGACCCCTCGTTCGCAGTCTCTCATCGGCGCTGCTTTGATCTTCGCCGGCTTCGATATCGTTGCTAGCAAGGTCGCATCCATTGTAGTCGGCGTCTTCTTCCTCATGACCCTTTGGTGGGCGAGAAAGGACTGGCTCACTATTTTGACCATTCTTTTTGCAATCGGCGTAATCGTTGGATTTTGGTTCATCGCCCACGGGGCGGCTCTTCGCTTCTACATCCTATTCGTCGGTGTCATGTCCAGTCTGTACTCGGTCTTCGATATCTGCGACGATCTGATCTTTCGAAAAGGTACGTCTTTTGCGAAACTTGGATTCTCTGTTTTTTCTCACATCTTTTTCGCTCACAGTCAACGAGTCCGACGCTTCAGTCTTTGCCAAGCGCTACGGTGGTAGCTCTCAATGTTGGGGATTAGTGTGGGTTATTGTCAGCCTCGCTTTAGCGGCGGCCGGAATAATCGTGAGCGAGATTCTTGCTTCATTTTAGGTTATTGACTTTGCTGAATCATCCACGTCTCGCCCACAGGCTGGACTAGCTGTCTTCAAGGATTCATTCTCCGAACAAGCGCAACGAGGCAAAGATTTCATTCCGACTCGAATGCTTTTTTAGCTTCTAACCCTGACCCTTATCCTTCTATCTGTTCCCTTTCTTTATTGTCCCCTATGTATCGCTCGAATCTTCCTCTCCTTCTCATAGACTATTCTATGCCCGACTCTTTGTCCTCTCGTTTACACTTACACTCGATCATCGTTCTGGAAACGATCTCTCGCAATTGAACAGACACTTTTTCCTTCTCGCCTTCACATTCTCTCGGTACTGCAGCCGAGGACACTTCAGATAGTCTATTCACAACGCAGTAACGTATCGTTTATGAAGATCTAATCACATTCCTTCAACAGCGGCTCCTTCTCCCTCTCTTTCGAGTGCCCATTTCACTCCTTCCTGTAAAGGTTCACTCGCCAACGAGTCAGCTTCTCTAGACGGGAGCTCGTACTCATAGTGAAAAGCTTACCCAAACGTCGTCCTTGAGAACAGTCGGTACATGCTCTGCTTCTTCTCGTTTCTCACCTCTGAACACTCCAGTCTTGACCAAAATACTCTCCCATCCAAAGTTGTTCGCTCCTAATTTCACCGCACAACACAATTAGCGCTTCATTCAAAGAGATAGAATTCGAGAAAGAGGTTCGCGACTCACCAGCGATATCACTCCTTGGATTATCCCCTACCATGTACACTTTCCCTTCGTACTTTGGTCTCACGCCTATGCTCGCGTTCGCATGTAGATCGATTGGGTTCCCTGTCTTGGTCGACTCGATCGCTGTATGTAGTAGGGAAGAAGCGTATTCGTACGTCGCTAATGTCGGTTTACCTCCTGTTGTTCTACATTCCTCCTCATCATTTCAGCCGGGAGCACGAGCGACTGAGAACAAGGAGAGGAACGTACCGTTGGAGCTCGTGACCTGTCGTGAACTTGTAAACGGCAGCCATCGATTCCTGCAACGCACCTTGTCCGAATCGACTCTGAGAGAATTCGTTACCCCACAACAGATCTACCGCCTCTCCATTTCGAGATCAGCCTACTTGTACCTTGACGAGAGCTTCAAGGAAAGGTGAGACGTACCCGGTTGACTGAAATGAACTGGCAGCTGATTCTCTTCCTTCCAACCCTCAAGGTCATCCTCCCTCTTCAGCGTTCCGAACACTCCGTCTTGAGCTCTCACGAGATCCAAAGTGAGTTGAAGATCTCGACCCCAATCTCGTGAATCGTGGAAGATCAGAACGGCAGAGAACGAAATAGTGGAGAAATCAACGTCCTATTCAAACAGAGTGGTCAGTCGAGTAGTCGAGACGGAAGAGCAAGTCAGAGGAGAACGAACTCGAGAGTAGGCCATCTCTTCGGGTGTCAGCTTGTGGTAGGGCCATACGGAAGGTCTCCATCTCAGAACATCAGCCGGGATGTAAGCGTGCTTGAATCCATACCTGTACGTTGGGAGACAGTGGTACATCAGCACTGCTCGAGGGATGTAGCAGTCACAATTTGAACGTACGTTTCAGCGATTTGACGACAATTATCTCCGATTCCTCCAACGACTAGAATCGGTTTATCTGCGTACTTGTGTAGCATCGAACGAAAGATCGTATGTGATTGAACTATTTGATGTTCACCAATCTGTGTAAACGCAATGACTCAGCACTCTCCTGATCGAGAGAGGGGAGTTTAAACTTACAGGTACTTGTAATTCGTTCGTGAGTCGTTTCGAACGAGCTAGTTCGAGGGTTCCTCCTCCGTTCGTGAGGCATAGGAAGGGGTACTTCTTCTTGAGCTTGTTCTCTCCATTCAGGACTTTCATCACTTTGAGAGCTTGAGGGAGTACATGTTGACCTTGCTTCAGAACTCCATCCTATGAAAAATTTCGAAGATCATCAGCAATCGAGCTGTTCTGGAGACTCGAAGGGAGGATAAAGTACGATATCGAATGCGAAAGCAGGACCAGTCGTCGAAGCTGTCATACGAGGGCTAGATGAGTTGTATGACGTGAAGTTGATCGAAAAGAAGGAGAGCGTACTAGTGATTGAACGACGAGCTAGAGGTGACACTACACGCGCTACAGATCTACCCGTACCGATTGAGAGCATCTTGCACAAAGTCGAAAGTCTATCGAAGCTAGTAGTTAAGTGAGGGAAGCCAAACAAGATGAAACGGATCAGCCGCTCTTTGCTTCCGCTCCCACTCACTCGGACTACGCCCAATTCAAGCTAGAGAGAGAGAGACAGAGATGTCTTTCTTCTCTCACGATACTTTGCGACCTCCCTCATCTCGACAAGCTTCGAATCCCGCACCACCTCAAAGTCTCTCCCCTCCCTCCCTCGCCGCTACAGACCGTCAAAGATCCTCTTCCTTCTCCCTACCGAACTCTACCCACTCCTCATTCCGCCGAAGATCAAGCGCGAATAATTCAACTCAACCGCTCATTAGGAAAGATAGTCAGAATACAACATTGGGAGGTGGGAGTGTTCCACCTTTGAAAACGTTGGACAGTTATAATGCGAGGAATGTCGCGGCTGCTTTGGATCAGGGATTGGATCAGGGGAGAATGATCGATGATGTTTGGCAGAGTGTCTGCGTGAGAGTTTTACCTTTATTGTAAATTCGCTAGGCTCTCCCTCTTTCGCTTGGTCATATAAACTGACCAGAGTACCGTGAATAGCAATGGAGAAGGTATTAGAGGATTCGTCGAAGATCTCAACGATCTTGTTCTGTGCGTTTCATCCCAATTTTTTTCTTTTCCTTTCTCAAAACTGAACTCTCGACTCCCCTCAGTACCCACGTTCAACGCACCTTTGCAAGGATCTCAACGACAACAAAGACTCGCTATCATCCCGGCAAGAATCCTTCCCTCGACCTCTCATCTCTCGTTACAGGACTCCTCATCGCAGATCTGACCGACTTGATCCGAATTGGCTGTTCGACACTCTCTACGAAACTTTCCCCGCCTCCCAACCCATCCATCACTCCCTTAATTTCAGCGCCGGGAGGTTTATCCGACCTGAAACTCCTTGAGCGACTAAACGAGATCTGGTTATTCTTCTACACCGGAATCCTTCCTCAACTCGAAGCGGTCTTCTGGGTTCTCCGTTGCGACGATCGACTTCGAGCTGCAGTAGGAGGTACCGGATTAGAGAGGAGTGAAGAAAGGGGGAGAGGGAAAGGGGAGGGAAGAATCGAGGTGAGAAGGATAGCGTTGATTGAATTTAGGGATGGGATCTTGCACCCGGAGATGGAGAGATTGGTTGGAGTCTTCGAGAGAGTCTATGCGGAGGAACCTAGGGGAGAAGGAGGAGGAGGAGAAGAGCGATTGGATATTAGAAGATCGAGATCCGCTCCGAAACCTCCAACGCAACCTGCCGATACCCTTCATCCTGACTCTAATCCACTCAACCGAAAGCTCCCTCCTCCACTTCGACAACTCTCTTCTCCAGCTCGACTCTCTCCCGATTCCTCCCCGTCAAATTCTCCCACCGCTTCTCGAAAAAACACTTTCCAACCCACCTCTACCTCCTCTCCGACTATCATTTCTACTCCACAAACCCCTCAGTCCCTCGCGAGAAGACTTCAGATGATCCTGATCCTCAAAGGATTGTTGACTTACGATGATAGACAAGGAGAGATGGATCGATTAATAGACATAATCCTTTCTCACCAAAATTCGAATTCCCTCAATCACCGCCATCGTCATCGCCGTCGTCGTAGGAGGAGGGACGTCGAGACATCATCCTCATCATCAGAGGGAAGCGAAGGACATGAGAAAGATCTCGAACTCGAACGAGAAGATGAAGATTACCTCGAATCCACAACTCAAACCGATTCCCCTCGAATAGTATTCGATGAAGCCCCTCTACCTCGCTCTCAATCTCGCTCAAACAGTCGTTCCCGCCTCCCTTCCGGAGGAGCACCTCGTAGATCCTTCACTGGTGAATCTTCTTACAGTCATTCAACTTCAGGATACGCATCCCCTATCCTATCTACTTCACCAACGGAGGGAGCTTTGGATCTGAGTGGACTAGGGTACGCGTTGAGTAGGGTTAGGGAGGAACCTGGAACGAGGGGTAGTGAGGGTGAATCATCGAGTGATGGATTGACCCCT
>Ga0308160_10002363_pt1 | contig 23062 bp, 17 predicted proteins | sample PhyFR1_FD_201036 | JGI IMG/M metagenome (GOLD analysis project Ga0308160, IMG submission 201036) | Phyllosphere microbial communities from UC Gill Tract Community Farm, Albany, California, United States - DLSLF.R1 | ecosystem: Host-associated > Plants > Phyllosphere > Unclassified | place: USA...
CATGCCTGATGACCATAGCAAGTCGGTCCCACCCCTTCCCATCCCGAACAGGACCGTGAAACGACTTTGCGCCGATGATAGTGCTGCAACCAGTGTGAAAGTAGGTTATCGTCAGGCTAGTTATAAGCGAAACCCCATCCAGTGATCTGGATGGGGTTTTTTGCTTTGTGCTCTTAAATCTTGCAAAGAGCACGTCCAGAACTACAATCAAGACAGGTTCGCAGTTCAAGGATCCTGTCATGGACACTCGATATCGACGCACGGCACGGCGCGTCGTCACTGCACTACTGCTCGCCGCAGGCCTGGGCGGCTGCGTCTACGCGCCGCCATATGCCGCCTACGATCCCTACTATCCCACCTACGGTTACCCGACTTATGTCGGTCCACCCGTGACACTGGACTTCGGCTTCGGCTATTACCGCCACAATCACAGCTACCACGGCCATCGCGGCTATTACGGTGGCCATGGCCGGTACGGCTGGGGACACGGCGGCCGCCGGCGCTGAACAGCATCCCTCACCTTGGCCCGTTTCGCCGCCAGAGCAGGCCGACTGCCGCGTGGCACGGCGCTTGCATTCTCTGCTAACCAGGTGCACCGGCTAGCGTCTCGACTGCGATATCACCGTCGACGGCGGAACACCTGTCTCCCGACTGGCACAACGCGCTGAGCGCTGTTGCAGTTTTGGAGCGACAGCAAGCCCGGCCGGCACCCGTTTTTCCAACCCGTCCGCTTCAGTCGCGGACCTCATCGACAAGAAAGATGCCATGAAAACGAGAGCTGCCATTGCGTGGAAGGCCGGAGAACCCCTGTCCATCGCCGAGGTCGACCTGGAGGGGCCGCGCGCCGGCGAGGTACTGGTCGAGATCAAGGCGACCGGTATCTGCCACACCGATTACTACACCTTGTCCGGGGCCGATCCCGAGGGCATTTTCCCGGCGATCCTTGGCCACGAAGGCGCCGGCATCGTGCTCGAGACCGGCCCCGGCGTCACCTCGGTAAAGCGCGACGACCACGTCATCCCGCTGTACACGCCCGAATGCCGGCAATGCAAATTCTGCCTGTCGCGCAAAACGAACCTGTGCCAGTCGATCCGCTCGACCCAGGGCCGCGGCCTGATGCCCGACGCGACCTCGCGCTTCTCGATCGACGGCCAGCAACTGTTCCACTACATGGGCACTTCGACCTTTTCGAACTACATCGTCGTCCCCGAGATCGCCCTGGCAAAAATCCGCGAGGACGCGCCTTTTGATAAAGCCTGCTATATCGGCTGCGGCGTCACCACGGGCGTCGGTGCCGTCGTGTTCTCGGCCAAGGTCGAGGCCGGCGCAAACGTCGTCGTGTTCGGCCTGGGCGGTATCGGCTTGAACGTGATCCAGGGGGCGAAGATGGTTGGTGCCGACAAGATCATCGGCATCGACATCAATCCCGGCCGCGTCGACATCGCCCGCAAGTTCGGCATGACCCATTTCGTCAATCCGAACGAGATCGGCAATGTGGTCGATCACATCGTGCAGCTGACCGACGGCGGCGCCGACTTTTCCTTCGAATGCGTCGGCAGTGTCCAGCTGATGCGCCAGGCACTCGAGTGCTGCCACAAGGGATGGGGCCAGTCCTTCATCATCGGCGTCGCTGCCGCCGGCCAGGAAATCAGCACGCGGCCATTCCAGCTCGTCACCGGGCGCCAATGGAAGGGTTCCGCCTTCGGTGGCGCGCGCGGCCGCACCGACGTGCCCAAGATCGTCGACTGGTACATGGACGGCAAGATCAACATCGACGACCTGATCACCCATACCTTACCGCTCGAGCGCATCAATGAAGGCTTCGAGCTGATGAAGAGCGGGCAGTCGATCCGCTCGGTCGTGCTGTACTAATCCAACCACAAAGGAGACGCGATCATGAGCAGTGCAACGAACATCCATCCGGCGGTCGACAACATCAAGCGGTCCGATCCCAATTTTGCCGGTGGCACCCTGACCTGCCTGTGCAGCAGCAACCCGGTCACGGTCGAGATCAAAGGACAAGTGGCGCATAACCACGTATGCGGCTGCACCAAGTGCTGGAAGCCGGCCGGCGCGCTGTTTTCGCAAGTCGCCGTGGTAGGACGCGAGAACGTCAAGGTCACCGCCAACGAAGACAAATTGCAGGTCGTCGACCAGAGCGCAACGATCCAGCGTCACGCCTGCCGCGACTGCGGTGTTCACATGTATGGACGCATCGAGAACACGGGGCACGCCTTCTACGGGCTCGACTTCGTGCACACCGAACTGTCCAAGGAAAAGGGTTGGGCTCCGCCCGAGTTCGCCGCCTTCGTTTCCTCGATCATCGAGGCCGGCGCGCCGCCGCAAGAGATGGGCGCGGTACGCGCTCGCCTGGCCGAGATCGGCCTGCCACCTTACGACGCCCTGTCGCCGGCCCTGATGGACGCGATCTCGACCCACGTCGCCAAGCAGCGCGGCGTACTCAGGAACGCGTGACGACCACGCTGCGGCTGGTCCGCACCTGGCCGGCCGCATGCGAGCCCTATGGAGAAAGAATGAAGCGATGCTTATTGCTGTTGGCGGCGGGCCTGACCCCATTGGCCGCCCAGGCCCACGATTTCCCGACCAGCGGCCGGGTCGAGTACGTGCTCGAATGCATGCAGAAACACGAGGGCAAATATGAGTACCTCTACAAGTGTTCCTGCGCCATCGACCACATCGCCAAGGAAATGTCATACGAGGACTACGTGGCGATGTCGACCGCCCAGCGCAACCAGACCCTGGCTGGCGAACGCGGCGGCATGTTCCGCGATCCCCCGAACGTCAAGGCAATGGCGAACAAGTACAAGGCCCTCCAGGCAAGCGCCAGCAAGGCTTGCCACGTGCCCGAGCGTTGAGCCCGATGTTCAGCACGATGTTCCGTCCGCTGCTGCGTCATGGATGGCACAAGTTCAGCACCGACTGTCACGAATTCTGCACAGGACGCCGCGCAGCACGCGCATACAGACACTGGCACGGTAAGTGCTGTGCTGTTGGTTGGGGCTACCCCGCCTGTCGCAGTCTGGAAGCTTGTCTGCAAGCGTAATCAGGTCGCACCGCGTATAAAACCAAAGGAGACTTAACCATGTCACTCACTACAAGACTCATCCGCTGGTGGCCGTGCCTGGCGCTGGCGGCTGCCCCGGCCTTTGCCGCCAACTCCGACGTCGAGCAGCTGACGAAGGATCCGAAGAACTGGGCCATGCAGTCCGGTAACTTCGCGAATCACCGCTACAGCGAACTGAAACAGATCACCGCCAAAAATGCGAAGAACCTGCAAGTTGCCTGGACCTTCTCCACTGGCGTGCTGCGCGGCCACGAAGGCGGTCCGCTGGTGGTTGGCGACACCATGTACATCCACAGCCCCTTCCCGAACAAGGTCTTCGCGCTGTCGCTGGAAGACCAGAGCATCCGCTGGAAGTACGAGCCGAAGCAGGACCCGACCGTCATTCCCGTGATGTGCTGCGACACCGTCAACCGCGGCGTGGCCTACGCCAACGGCAAGATCTTCCTGCAACAGGCCGACACCACCCTGGTCGCGCTCGACGCCAAGACCGGTGCCGAGCTCTGGAAGATCAAGGTCGGCGATCCGAAGATCGGCGAGACCACGACCAATACCCCGCACGTGTTCAAGGACAAAGTGCTCACCGGTATCAGCGGCGGCGAATTCGGCGTGCGCGGGCGCGTGACGGCGCACGATATGAACACCGGCAAGATCCTGTGGAAGGCCTACAGCACCGGGCCGGACAACGAGCTGATGGTCGACCCCGGTAAAACCATGACCTGGACCGACGGCAAGATGGCGCCGATCGGTCCCGATTCTTCGCTCAAGAGCTGGCAGGGCGATCAATGGAAGCTGGGCGGCGGCACGACCTGGGGCTGGTACAGCTACGATCCGGCAACCAACCTGGTCTACTACGGCACCGGCAACCCGAGCACCTGGAATCCGCGCCAGCGCCCCGGCGACAACAAATGGTCGATGACCATTTTCGCGCGCGACCTCGACACCGGCATGGCGAAATGGGTCTACCAGATGACGCCCCACGACGAGTGGGACTATGACGGTGTCAACGAAATGATCCTGGCCGACATCAAGGTCAAGGGCCAGCCGCGCAAGGCCCTGGTGCACTTCGACCGCAACGGCTTCGCCTACACCCTCGACCGCGTCAGCGGCGAGCTGCTGGTCGCCGAAAAATACGACCCGAAAGTGAACTGGGCGACCCACGTCGACATGAAGAGCGGCCGTCCGCAAGTCGTCGCCAAGTACAGCACCGACAAGAACGGTCCCGATTTCAATTCGAAAGGCATCTGCCCCTCGGCGCTCGGCACCAAGGACCAGCAGCCGGCGAGCTTCAACCGCAAGAACGGCATCTTCTATGTACCGACCAACCACGTGTGCATGGACTACGAGCCCTTCCAGATCGAGTACACCGCCGGCCAGCCCTATGTCGGCTCGACGCTCTCCATGTATGCGGCGCCGAACAGCCACGGCGGCCTGGGTAACTTCATCGCCTGGGATGCCGGTACCGGCAAGATCCTCTGGTCCAAGCCCGAGAAGTTTTCGGTCTGGAGCGGCGCGCTCTCGACCGCCGGCGACGTCGTGTTCTACGGCACCCTGGAGGGTTACCTGAAAGCGGTCGACCTGAACGGCAAGGAGCTGTGGAAGTTCAAGACCCCGTCCGGCATCATCGGCAACGTGCACACCTGGGAATACAAGGGCAAGCAATACGTCGGCGTGCTGTCCGGGATCGGTGGCTGGGCCGGTATCGGCCTGGCGGCAGGCCTGACCAAGGGCACCGAAGGCCTGGGTGCGGTGGGCGGCTACAAGGACCTGGCCAAGTACACCGAGCTGGGTGGCGTGCTGACCGTGTTCGCTTTGCCTGACCGCTAAGCTTCGTCATTGAGGCATTCGTTATCGAAGTTGTTTGAATCACACTGAGGACGGTTGCCGGCACGATGCCGGCAGCCACCTCGCTTGCCGGGAATGGATATGAACAGACTCACGAAGATTGCAGCGGGCAGCGCCGTGTGCGCATTCATGGTGGCGATGTCCGGACTGCCGTCGGCCTTCGCCGCTGCAGGCGATACGGCACCCTACAAGGTTGCCGATGGTAACAAGGTCGATGCACAGACCCTGAGCGGCTGGAAGACCTGGCGCGCCATGGCCTGCGAGCGCTGCCATGGCGCGGCCCAGGAAGGCATGGTCGGCCCCTCGCTGGTAAACAGTTTGAAAGTATTGAGCAAGGACGAATTCAAGGCCACCGTATTAAAAGGACGGATCGAGAAGGGCATGCCGAATTTCGACACCAGCAAGATGGTGAGCGAGAACATCGACAACCTGTATGCCTACCTGAAAGGGCGGTCGGATGGTGCCATCCAGCCGGGACGCCTGCAGGAGATCGGCAAATGACGTGGCGCCCGCTGCTGGCAGGCGCGGCCTGCGTGCTGGCCGGGCTGTCCGGGCCCGCCGGCATGGCACAGGCGCAGCCGAGCCCGGAACCCGGCCAGGACAAGGTTTTGCGGGTCTGCCAGGACCCGAACAATCTGCCGCTGTCGAACCGCAAACTGGACGGTTTCGAAAACAAGATTGCGGCCCTGTTCGCGCAGCAATTGGGCTGGAAGCTGGAGCACACCTGGTTCCCGCAGCGGATGGGCTTCATTCGCAATACCCTGCGCGCCAAGGAAGAGAATTCCGACCGCTACAAGTGTGATCTCGTCACCGGCGTCGCCAAGGGTTTTGATATGGCGGCCACCACGCGCCCCTACTACCACTCCAGCTATGCCATGGCTTATGTCCGCGGCAAGGGGCTGGACGGGGTGCGCACCCTCGACGATTTATTGGCGCTCGATCCAGCGCAACGCCGCAAGCTGCGCATCGGCGCCTTCGCCGGCTCGCCCGTCACCGACTGGCTGCTGAAAAACGGTCTGATGGAGCAGGTGACCTGGTACCAGAGCCAGACCGGCGACGCCGAGCAGTATCCCGGCCAGGTCATCGAGAATGACTTGGCAAGCGGCAAGATCGACCTGGCGTTTGCCTGGGGCCCGATTGCCGGCTACTTCGCCCGGAATGCGCGCACGGTGCCCATCGCCGCCATTCCGCTGGTCTCGCAACCGGGCATGAAGTTCGATTTCGAGATCGCGATGGCGGTACGGCATGGCGACAAGGATTTCCGGCAGCGGATCGACCAGCTGATCCTCGCCAATGAAGCGAAGATCCATGCGATCCTCGAGCAGTACGGCGTGCCGCTGGTCGACGAGCAGGGCAGGGTGGCAACGGCGCCGCCTGCGGCGAAGGCACCATGAGCGGCATGTCCATCCAGCGCCCTGCTGCGCGCGCAGCGCATCATCTGCGCGGCACCGCCATCGCCATCCTCATCCTTGCCGCGAGCCCGGCCGGCGTCATGGCGCAACCCATTTCGCCAGCCGAAGTCCTGCTGTTCGAGACCGACCACCTGGCGCGCATGAAGGCGCCGGCGACCCTGGTCTACGAATTCCGCAAACTCAGCAACGTCGAAGCCGCCTTTACCGACAGCGTCCACCTCGACGTCTCGCGCAGCAAGGGGCAATTGCACGCGGCGCTGCGCTTCCTCAGCGGTGCACGCATGCACGCCTTGCCCGAAGTGGACGATGCCCACGGCAACCCGGTGCTGCTCGGCTTTCTCGAGCATGACATCGCCGAGATGCGGCGCCTGACCGGCGGCTCGGTTACCTACTTCCGCAAGCGTATCCGCATGGCGCTGGCCAACGCTGCGAAAGTAACGCCTCAACGCATCACCTACGAGGGCAAGACCGTCGAGGGCAAGGCGGTGCGCATCCAGCCCTACCTGGACGATCCGATGCGCGCACGCTTCGAGAACTACGCACGCAAGACCTATACCTTCGTCCTCAGCGACGAGGTGCCGGGCGGGGTCTACCAGGTCAGCACCTCGCTGGCGAATACCGGGGCGGATCGGCCGGGAACGGTGGTGGCGCGTACTGCAGCTGCGGGAGGTGCGCAGCCCGGCTCGGCGCAGCCTGCGACGGCAACATCGCAAGGGGCGGCGGGCGGCACCGCGGCCACCGCGGCGGCCCCAAGCGCGGCGGCCGGGACGGCGCCATCCGGCCGCGCCAACCCGGGGGCAGGTGCGCCGGCAATCGCCGGCGCGACGCAGGGCCGCGCGGGCTCGTCCGGCGCGGCGGGCGCTACGGCGCAAGCCCGTCCTGGCGCACCTGGAGCAGTACCCGGTGCCGCCATGCCCGTCATCGACGAAACGCTTACCCTGGTGAAGGTCGTCAGCCCCCAGCGCTGAGCTTGGCGGATGGACGCTGCCTGGACATGGACTCAGCCGGAGGCTCAGGATGGCGCCCTTGAAAGTGTTTGCTTTCGACTATGTGACCGAAGGCGGGCCGACGGCACGCGCCCTGCCGCATGCGTTCACGCAGCAGGGATCCATGCTGTTCGATGCCCTGCTGGCCGATCTCGGCGCCTTGCCCGGGGTCGAGGTGTGCACGATGGCGACGCTGTGCCGGCCTGGAGCGGGCGGGCTTGGCGCGGCCAACTGGGCGGCGCAATCCTTTGGCGAACGCTTTGCCGCCTGCGTGCAGGCCGCCGACGCGGTCTGGCCGCTGGCGCCTGAATCCGAGGGGCTATTGGAAACCCTGTCGCGCGACATCCTGCGCGGCAAGCGCATCCTGCTGGGCAGCGCGCCGGGTGCCGTGCGCGTCGCGGGCAGCAAACTGAAGGTGGCGCGCGCACTGGCCGACGGCGGCGTCGCGACTGTGCCGACCTACCGGCCGCATGCGTCGCTGCCGGAGGGAGAGGGCGCCTGGGTGGTCAAGCCGGAAGATGGCGCCGGCTGTGTCGACACCCGCCTGTTCGCCGACCGCGCGGCGGCGTTGGCCTGGATCCGCACCAGTGCCGCGCAGGGCTATGTGTTGCAGCCCTTCGTTGCGGGCAAGCTGGGCAGCCTGTCCCTGATCTGCTGCGACGGCAGCGCGCGCCTGCTGGCGCGCAACCTGGAACGGGTGGCGGTACGCGACAACCGTTTTCACTTCCTCGGCAGTACCGTGAACGGCCTGAGCGACGCCGACGGCACGCTCGAGCGCCTGGCGCAGCAAGTGGCGGCGGCCTTGCCGACCTTGTGGGGCTATGTCGGCGTCGACATCATCCTGAACGAGCGCGGCGTCATGGTCCTCGACGTCAATCCGCGCCTGACGGCGGCGTATGCGGGTTTGCACGCGTCGATCGGCTGCAATCCGGCAGGCCTCGTCATCGATTTGCTGAAAGGTCCGGCGGCGATGCCGGTCACGCCAAGCCGCTGCCGTCCGGTGAGCGTCGACGTCGACGGATTTCCGGGCGACGTGCCGGCCTGAACGCCGGGTGCGCCTTGGCGCGCTTGGTGCGGCACCCGGGCTGCGGTCCGGTCTCGGGCGCGGATGCCCGCGCCGTGCGCGACGCCGCGCCGGCGCTGGATCGTCGGGACAGCCGCCGACTTACTTGATCACCACGCCCCACGGCAGTTTACCGACCGCGATGTCGCGCAGCCGGGTGCGGCTGGCCGTATCGATCACCGTTACGCTGCCGGAGCGGCCGCAGGCCACGTACAGCTTCTTGCCGTCCGGAGTGAGCGCCATGTTCCAGGGGCGCTGGCCGACCGGCACCGTGGCCACGATCTGGTTGGTCGCGGTGTCGATCACCGACACGTTGGCGTCGCCGCCGTTCGACACGTAGACGAACTTGCCGCTCGGGTGGACCGCGATGCCGTTGGCGCGCAGGCCGGCCTTGATACGGGTGACGATGGCGAAACTGCGAGTGTCGATGACGAAGACCTCGTTCGCGTTTTCGGTGGCGACATAGGCGCGGCTACTGTCGGGCAGGAAGCCGATGCCGCGCGGACGGGCGCCCACCGCCACTTGCGCCACCTGCTTGCGGCTGGCGAAGTCGAGGATGTCGACGGCGTCGCCTTCCTCGGCGCTGACGAACACCAGGCGGCCGTTCGGGCTGAACACGGCATGCTCCGGGTTCTTGCCGTGGACCGGAATCGAGAAGGCCAGCGCATTGGTCCGCGTGTCGGTCACCGCGATCTCGTTCTTGCCCTCGACGGCGGCGATCACCCAGCGTCCATCCGGCGAGATCGACACTCCCTCGGGCGAGTCGCCCAATGTTACCGTCGGGCCCAGCTTGCGCGTGTTGAGGTCGACCAGCTGCAGCCGGTCGTGCGGCTGGTCGCTGACGTAGAGCCAGCGTGCATCGGGCCCGACGACCAGGCCGCGCGGCTTGGTGCCGCCGGGGAGCTCGCCCACGACCTGGTCGGTGGCGGTATCGATGACGGAAATCGTGCCCGATCCTTCGTTCGGCACATAGGCCATGGGCGAGGCGGCCAGCGCGGCAGCGCAGACGGAGAGGGAGGCGGCGAAAGAAGCGGCAAGGGCGGCGGCGAGGGCGGCAAGACGGCGGATGGTCGGCAAGGTCATCGGTTCTCCACGGACAGGTTGGAAGGCGTTCGGTCGAGCGGGACGGCGCGCCGCGGCCACATGCGCAGCAGCAAACCGTCGCGGTCGACCAGCATGTGCTTCGCGACGGCCAGCACGTGCACGGCAACGAGCAGCGCCAGCAGCAGCGCGAACAGGTGGTGAGCGCCGTTGAACAGCGCATACAAATTCTTGTCGTCCGGCCCCCAGGGCGCCCAGCGCAGCACATTGAAAAACTTGATGCCGTGGCGGCTGACATTCGAGGCCAGGTAGCCCGACAGCGGCAAGGCGATCATGCACACATACAGGGCGATATGGCTGAACCTGGCCGCATGGCGCTGCCAGGGTGGCATCGACGCCGGCAGGGGCGGCGGCCTGTGCGTCAGGCGCCAGCCCAGGCGCAGCAGGATCATCAGGCCGATCAGGATGCCGGTGCTTTTATGCAGGTTGACGTAGTAGCCGCGCGCCGGCGTGCCGCGTGGGATGTCCTCGAGCATCAGGCCGAAGGCGAACTGCCCGAGGAGGAGCAGTGCAATCAGCCAGTGCAGGGCGATCGCGGTGCCGGTATAGCGCGGGGGGCTGGAAGCGTCCATCTCGGTTTAATGAAACTTCAGTGAAACAGCGACTTGTCGGGATGCTCGATGTTCAGCCGCTGCAGCTTGCGGTACAGCGTGTTGCGGCTGATGTTCAGCTCGCGTGCGACGCCGCTCAAATTCCACTGGTGGCGCTTCAGTTCCTGCAGCAGCACTTCACGTTCCGCGCATTCGAAGGGATTCAAGCCCTCGGCCGGCTTCCCGCCCAGCGCCGCGGCAGGCGCCGCCGGGGACTGCGCGGACGCGGGCTGCGCGCCTGGCGCGGCATCGGCCAGCCCCTGGCGGAATTCGGGCGGCAGGTCGTGCATGCCGAGGCGGTCCGTTTCGCGCAGCGCGATCATGGTGCGCAGCAGGTGGCGCAGCTGGCGCAGGTTGCCGGGCCAACGCTGGCGCTCCAGCAGGTCGAGCAGCCGGTCGTCGACCTCGACCGGACAGCCGGCATCGCTTTCCTCGAAGGCCAGCTGGCGGATCAGGGCGCCGCGGTCCTGGCGTTCGCGCAGCGGCGGCATGGTGAAGGAAACGCCTTGCAGCCGGTAGTACAAATCCTCGCGGAAGGCGCCACTGTCGATCTTTTGCGTCAGGTCGCAGTGGGTGGCGCTGATCACGCGGATGTCGAGCTTGACGGGCGTCTCGCTGCCCAGCGGCACCACCTCGCGCTCTTCGAGCACCCGCAGCAGCCGCGCCTGCAGGGCGACCGGCATGTCGCCGATCTCGTCCAGGAACAGGGTGCCGCCATTGGCTTGCAGCAGCTTGCCGCGCTGTCCTTCCTTGCTGGCGCCGGTAAAGGCGCCCGCGCGGTAGCCGAACAGTTCGCTTTCGACGAGGGATTCCGGGATCGAGGCGCAGTTGATCGCCACGAAAGGCCGGGTGGCGCGGCTGCCGGCCAGGTGCATCGCACGCGCAAAGCGTTCCTTGCCGGTGCCAGTTTCGCCCAGCAGCACGATCGGCACATTGCGTTCCATGACCCGCTTGGCGGTCTCGACGTTGGCGCGCATGGTCGGGTCGCCGTGGTGCAGCGCGTCGAGCGCATCGGCTTCCGCGGCGGGACCGCCGAGCCTGGCCGCGCCGCGCTGAGGCCGGCGCGCGCCGCTGCCCATGCCGTTACTCGTAAGCGGCTGGTAGACCACGGCGAAGAAGCGGGCGTTGCTGCGCACTTCGAAGATCGGCACCGGGTGGAAGGCGCGCCGCGTGGAGCTGTCCACCAGGCCGGGGAAGGTGATATTGAACAGCTCGCAGACGTCGCGCCCGACGATCTCGCCCGGATGCGTGTAGCCGAGCAGGGAGAGCGCGGCGCGGCTCGCGGCCAGCACGGTGCCGGTCACGCTCAGCGCAATCGCGCCCTCGCTCAGGGTGCCGACGAATTCGGGCCGGTTATGGAAGCGCAGGATGTAATCGTGGCGGAACTGGTGCAGGAAGACGCGGTTCTCGATCATCTGCACCGACATGCTGACCAGGGCCAGCGTGTGCTGCTGGGCCAGGCGCGATTCGCCGGAAGCGTCGAGCACACCGACCAGTTCGCCTTCATGGTCGAAGATCGGCGCCGCCGCGCAGGACAGGCCGATGTTGCGCGATAAGTAATGTTCGTCCTGGTGCACGGTGAGCGGACGCCGTTCAACCAGGCAGGTGCCCATGCCATTGGTCCCCTGCACCCGCTCGCTCCAGACCGCGCCCTGCATCAGGCCGGTCTTGGAGGCGGCGTGGGTAAAGGCCGGATCGCCGAAGTAATTGAGCAGCACGCCTTCGCGGTCGGTCAGCATGATCGCGTAGCCGGAGCCGGCCAGCTGCTGGTACAGGTTCGCCATCTCGACCTTGGCCACCGCCTGCACGTCGGCCAGTCTTTCCTGGCGCTCCTGCAGCTCGATCGGTGCCACCACTTCAGGCTCGGCGCAGCTGTCGGGATTGAGCTGGTATTCGTTGAGACACCGGATCCAGGATCGCGTGATCCGGTTACCGGCTCCAATACAGTCGGCTCCCATGCGGTCGTGGACGACCGAATGGACGCGCTTGACGTGTTCCACGGCAAACTTCGACATACTGTCTCCTGTGTCCCGAGCCCGGACGGCGCGGACGCCGGCACTGTCAGCCGAGGGACTGTTGTGTAAGTTTTACACCCCATCTGTTGTGGAGAATACACCGATCAACCGCCAGATTGTCGGTCAGTTCCCAAAATTTTTGAATAGCTGCTGGCGCTGTATGCGGGTCACATGGCGAACTACAGACCGGTGTCATCCAGCTTGCATTGGTAGGGAACGCGTGACGAGATTAGTGGTCTTAGTCACGCGCTCGCTGCTTTCACGAAAAAACAGCCTTATTTTGCGATCAGGAGCAGGGTGCCGCGCCCGCACAGGCCGTAAGCCGTGTTTTCGCCGCCGACCAGCGCTTCGCTGCCCGGCGCCTGCACCTGCGACGCGCCTTCGGCCCAGCCGCAGGTATCGGTCACGCGGTACCAGCTCTTGCCGGCACCCGGCCAGGGCAGCGTGAAGTTCACCTGCGCGCTCCAGGCATTGTGGGCGACATAGATGGCCGAGGCAGGGTCGCCGAACTCGGAACCGTCGATGCGCCAGGCGATCGCGTGGTTGTTGGCGTCATTAAAATAGCTGGCATCGGCCACGCCGCCGTCGGGCTTGAACCAGCGCAGCTGTTCCATCACATTGCCGTTGTTGTCCACGCTCGAATAGAAGTTCGCGGGACGCAGGGCAGGGTGGGCCTTGCGGAAGGCAATCATCGCTTTCGAGAAAGACTGGAAGTTGTTCTGGTCCGTGGTCCGGCTCCAGTTCAGCCAGTTGGCCGAGGAATCCAGGTTGTAGGGATTGTTGTTGCAGTTCATGCTGCGCAAGGCCTCATCGCCGCCGACGATCATCGGCACGCCGGCCGACAGCATCATCAGCGCCATGCCGTTGCGCGCGGCTTTACGCTGGTCGGCCGCGATACCGCCCTGGTCCCAGCTGTTGTTGTTATCCTCGCCGCCGTCGCTGGCCCCGTAAGGCCAGGCCTGGTTGTTGTTCTTGCTGTTGCAGCTGTACAGGTCCTTCAGCGTAAAGCCGTCGTGCGCGGTAATGAAATTGACGGAGTGCCAGGGCTTGCGGCCATCGTCGCCGTATAAATCGCTGGAACCGGCGAAACGGGTGGCCATTTGCCCGGTCGTGATCGCCACGCTGCCGAGTTTGTTCTGCGCCTGGCGCACGACGTCGCGGTAGGCGCCGTTCCACTCGGCCCAGCCGCTCGGGAAACCGCCGACCTGGTAGGAGTTGCCGCCGATGGCCCAGGGTTCGGCGATCAGGTCGACGCCGCTGCCGCCGGCCGCCGGGCGTGGCGGCAATTCGGCGACGATGCGGTTCAGGGCGTTGCCGGCGTCCATTTTGTCGAAATTAAAACAGCCGTGCTGGCAGCTGTTGCCGAGCACCGAGGCCAGGTCGAAGCGGTAGCCGTCCACGCCCAGCTTGTCGCGCCAGTAGGCGAGCGAATCGACGATCAGGTTCTGGGCGATCGTGTTGCGCGTGTTGTAGTTGCCGCCGACGCCGGTGTTGTCCCAGGAATTCTGGAAATCCGCGGTCAGGCTGTAATAGGTAGGATTGTCCAGGCCGCGGAAGCTGGTGATGTTGTAGGTCGTCTTGTCGGTCGAGGACCAGGCACCGCCTTCGCCCGTGTGGTTGTAGACGACGTCGACCAGCACCTTGATGCCGTTGTCGTGGAAGGCTTTGACCATTTCCTTGAATTCGCGCGTGGGGCCGCCCGGCGTCTTGTCGTAGGCGTAGCGGCGGTCCGGGGCGAAATAGTTCAGGGTCATGTAACCCCAGTAGTTGTCGCCGCTGGTGCTGGCCGGATCGTTGTCGTTGGTATCGTTCTGGGTTTCCTGCACGGGCAGGAATTCGATCGCCGTCACGCCCAGCGCCGCCAGCGCGGCTGCTTTCAGGCCCGCGCCTTTATAGGTGCCGCGGTAGGCGGCGGTAATGCTGGTGTCGTTCATGGTCAAACCGCGCACGTGCGCCTCGTAGACGACGTCGTCCTTCAGGGCGCGGGTCGGCTTGGTACCGGTGGCCTGCGTGTCGCCGGCCAGCACGATGCCTTTCGGTGCCGAAGAGCCGCTGTCGATGTTGCGGTAGGTGGCGCCGCTGGCGTAGATGCTGCCGTTGGTCATCGTCGCCGTGGTCGGGTCATGGCTCAGCTCCAGGGCGTACGGGTCGCTCAGGAGTTTATTTGGATTAAACCGGTTGCCGGCGGCATCGACGTCGCTGATGAAACCGAGGCTGGAGCCCTTGGTCCAGCTGGCGTTGTAGGGCCAATTCGGGCCCCAGGCGCGGTAACCATAGTACAGGGTGCCGCCCAGGCCCTGGCCGCTCAAGGTCGAGGTCGGAATAGTGACGCTCCAGATCCCGCCGGAATTCGTCATCACGTATTTCGCCTTTTCGGCGCTGCCGGTGGCCGTGCTGTACAGGTAGAGCTCAATGCGGGTGGCCTTGCTCGAGTACACCTTGAACGTGACGTTGGCCTTGGTGGCGTCGTAGGCGGCGCCGAGTTTATTCGGGTTGATCGCGGCCCAGGCAGGGGCGCCGAGCAGGGCACCCGTGAGCAGGGCGGCGAGGATTGTGCGTTGCATGTCAGTCTCCGATATTTGTTTATATTTATTAAACATTTGTTTGTGTCAGCGCTTTTTGCCAGGCGCAGTCTGTACTTTCGCTACCTCTTCCGGGAAGCTCATCAATACAGCAGGGAGACGCTACGCTCGTGTTCGCTTGAAGTCAATCGTGCATGCGTAGTTTTGCTACGGATGGGTTGGCGCAAACGGGCGGTGCTAGGGCAGAGGCGCAATCTGGTGCACAATCTGGCTGGTGATGTTGCCAATCCAATAAAACAGGACGAGCATGAACGAACAAGTTGCAAGGCGGGTCGTGCTGGTGCGGGCGATCGAAAGCGCCGACACGGACCACCAGGTGCTCAGCGAAGACGACCGCAAATATGCAAGCCGCAGCGCGCGCGAACTGGCGGCCTGGCAGGCGGCCGACAGCAAGGCGCCCGCTACCCAGGAGAATTTTCTCGAGCAGCGCTCGGACCAGATCATCAAGCGCCTGGCCGAACGCACGCCGGCCTTCGCCACTTTCCAGCGCCGCGGGCTCGGCCTGCCGGGCTTCTGGGCGGCGCTGCCGCTGCTGGCGCTGTTCGCCGGCGCGCTGCTCGACCGCATCGCCGATCCGCATCGGGTCGACCTGCTGTCGGCACCGCTCCTGGTCATCATCGGCTGGAATCTGCTGGTCTATCTGATCCTGCTGATCTGGGCCGTCATCCCGGGCCGCAAGACCGGCTGGGCGGGGCAGGGGCTGCTGCGCCGCCTGAGCGTCGGCAAGGCGGCACTGCCGCGCAAGCTGCCGGGCGCGCTCGCCACCGGCATGACGAATTTCATGACCGAATGGGCGCTGCTGAGCGAACCGCTGACGCGCGCACGCCTGTCGCGCACCGTGCACCTGTCGGCAGCCGCCTTCGCGCTGGGCGCCGTCCTGTCCCTGTATGCGCGCGGCTTGCTGACCCAGTACGTCGCCGGCTGGGAAAGCACTTTCCTGGACGCGACCCAGGTCCACACCCTGCTGTCCTGGCTGTTCACGCCGGTACTCTTCCTGTTCCCCTTCCTCCAGGGTTTTAGTCTGGGGGATATCGAATCGCTGCGCTTCAGCGCCGGCACGCCGGCCACGGGTGGCGAGCGCTGGGTGCACCTATATGGCGCGACCATCCTCTTGCTGGTCGTGCTGCCGCGTCTGCTGCTGGCGGCGTTTGCCGGCTGGCGCGCGCGGCGCCTGGCGCGGCGCTTCCCGCTCGAGCTGGAACACCCGTATTTCCGCCGCCTGGCCGACAGCATCGGCGCCGGCACCCCGGCCGTGCTGCGCGTGCTGCCCTACAGTTTTACGCTGGACGAAGCGCGCGATCGCGGCCTGTGGACGGTAGCCGCGATGGCGCTCGGCGCCCAGGCGCGCGTGCTGCTGCGCCCGACCGTGCCCTACGGCGAAGAGCCGAAGGAGGCCCTGCGCGACACGTCCCTGGAAGAAGCGGGCGTCACCGTCACCGCCGCCCTGTTCAGCCTGGCGGCGACGCCGGAAAAGGAAAACCATGGCGCCTTCCTCGACTACCTGGTTCGTAACACCAAGCGCGGCATCGCAGTGCTGCTCGACGAGTCCAGCCTCACCGAACGCGGCGCCGGCCAGGCCGGGCTGGATGCGCGCGTCAACGAGCGCATCGCCCTGTGGCGCCAGTTCTGCAGTTTCCACGGCACCGCCGCCACCGTGGTCAACCTGGTCGACCCGTCCAGGCGCCCGATCGAATTGGGCGCAGGCCTGGCCTTGCCGGAGCTGCGATGAACGACAATCCAGTCAAAATCCAGTTCGCCCTCGTCTCGCACACGAATAACGGCAAGACGACCCTGGCCCGCACCCTGGTCGGCGCCGACGTCGGCGAAGTGCGCGACGCCGCCCACGTGACCACCTTCGCCGAAGCCCATCCGCTGCAGACCAGCGCCGCCGGCGACACCCTGCTGCTGTGGGACACGCCCGGCTTCGGCGACTCCGTGCGTTTGATGAAACGCCTGTCCATGGCGGGCAACCCGATCGGCTGGTTCCTGCGCGAAGTGTTCGACCGCTACCGCGACCGTCCGTTCTGGCTCAGCCAGCAGGCTTTGCGCGCGGCCAAGGACGAAGCCGATGTCGTGCTCTACCTCGTCAATTCCTCGGAACTTCCGGGCGACGCCGGCTATCTACCTGCAGAGATGAATATCCTCGAGTGGCTCGGCAAACCGGTCGTGGTCTTGCTGAACCAGATGGGGCCGCCGCGTCCCGGCGCGGAGGAGGGGCTGGAACAGCAGGAGTGGAAAAAGCACCTGGCGCGCTTCCCGGTCGTGCGCGAGGTGCTGGCGCTGGACGCCTTCGCCCGCTGCTGGGTGCACGAACACGTGTTCTACGAGGCGGTCGCGCCCCTGGTCGCGCCGGAGAAGCAGGCCGGCTATACGCGCCTGCGCACGGCCTGGGAAGAGCACAACCGCCAGCGCTACGCACAGGCTCTGCGCATCAGTGCAGAGCAGGTCGCGGCCGCCGCGCGCGACAGCCAGCCCGTAGCGGAAGAGGGCGGCGGCTTCCTGCGCACGGCCCTGAAAACGGTCGGCCTGAATAAGGACCGGCAGCAGCGCTATGAAGCCGCGATGGCGGGACTGGTCGAGCGCCTGAACGGAGAAATCAACAAGGCGACCATGCGCATGCTGGTGCTGCACAAGGTCGATCCGGGCGAAGCGCGCGCCATCAACACCCGCGTGCGCGAGAACTTCGCCGTGCGCGCGCCGATCGACAAGGCGCAGGCCGGCCTGCTCGGCGCTGTGGTTTCGGGCGCCGCCACCGGCCTGTCGGCCGACCTGATGGCGGGCGGACTGACGCTCGGCGGCGGCGCCCTGCTCGGCGCCATCGTCGGCGGCCTGACCGCGGCCGGCGCGGCCTGGGGTTTCAATCAGCGCACGGAAGGCGACAAGGCGGGCGTGCAGTTCGCCGACGCCTTCCTGCAGACGCTGCTGACGGGCGCCGTGCTGCGCTACCTGGCCGTGGCCCACTTCGGGCGCGGACGTGGCAACTATATCGAAAGCGAAGCGCCGGCGTTCTGGCAGACCGAAGTGGAAGCCGCATTGGCCACGCAGCCGCTCGACAAGCTGTGGCAGGAAGTGCGCACCGCGCCCGACCTGGCCGCGGCCAGTGCCCGCGTCTTCGCCGTTCTCGAAGCGGCCACCAATGCCACCCTCGCACGCCTGTATCCCGGCGCAAGCTCGGCCCTGTCGCAGCAGCTGTCACCACCGCCGATGTGACACCTGTTCCATTTTGATACAGGTGAGCAGCTGCCTGCCCCGTCCCGGCCATGGCACACCGCTTGCTCATGCAGTGTTTTATATCGATGACGACCGGAGTCCTACATGACGCACCCCATCCGCAGCCAGCCCCGTTCTTGCACGAGCGCGTGGCTGCCGGCCGGGGCGTTGTTCGTGGTACTGCTGCCGGCCGCGGCTGCCACGCCCGAGCCCGAAGTCCAGATAACACGGGTCGAGGTCGTCGGCACCGTGCCCTTCGCCGAAGGCGGCAGCGACCCGCGTTTGCTGCCCTATGGCGTGCAGACGCTCGGGCCCGCGGCCCTGCGCGACAACGGCGGCGGCAACCTGGTCGAAAACATGGCGCGCCGCCTGCACGGCGTCAACGTCAACGAGATCTCCGGCAGCCCGTTCCAGGTGGACCTGAGTTATCGCGGATTTCGCGCGTCTCCCATCCTCGGCACCGGCCAGGGCCTGTCGGTGTATCTCGACGGCGTGCGCGTCAACGAGCCTTTTGGCGACGTGATCAATTGGGACATGCTGCCGGAAGCGGCGCTGGCCCGCCTGTCGCTGCTGCCCGGCTCGAACCCTTTATATGGCCTAAACACGCAGGGCGGCGCGATCGCTCTCGAAACCCGCTCCGGGCTGCTGGATCCGGGAGGCGAACTTGCGCTCTCGGTGGGCGAAAACGGACGGCGCCGCGCCGATCTGTCCTATGGCGTGCGCGGCAACCAGGGCTGGCATGCGTTCACGGCTGCCACCCTGTTCCGCGAAGATGGCTGGCGCGACCATTCCGACGGCAGCCTCGGCAACCTGTTTTTAAAAGTCGGGCAGGCGGGCGAACGCACCGACTGGCAATGGACCCTGCTGGGCGGACGCAGCCGCCTGCTCGGCAACGGGCTGCTGCCCAGCTACCGCGACGAGGACGGCATGCTGCTTCCCGGGCTGTACGAGGCCGACCGGCGCACCGTCTACACCTTTCCCGACCGTACCCGCAACCGCCTGCTGCAGACGGCATTCAGGCTGCAGCATCGCTTCGACGCCGCGACTGAACTGACCGCCTCCGCCTATGTGCGCAACAGCCGGCGCGACACGGTCGGCGGCGACGTCGGCGACGAGTACGCGGACTATGTCGAGGACTGCGCCGACGGCTTCCTGGCCGACGGCAGTCCAGCCGATCCGGACGAATGCGGCCTGACGCGCGAGGAAGGAGAAGGCCTGCACCCGGCCAGCCTGAACACGACCAGCACGCGCCAGCGCGGACGCGGCGCCAGCATCGACCTGGCGCGCCAGCTCGGCAGCCACCGCTTCAACGTCGGTGCGACCTGGGACCACAGCCGCGTCGACTTTGCACAGTATGAGCAGGAAGCCTTCTTGACGCCGGCGCGCGGCGTCGAAGGCGACCCGGACGAGGAACGCGAGCCGGCTTCCTCGGTCACCGGTACATCGCGCGCGGCCGGCCTGTATGCGGCCGCGACGCTGGCGCTGGCGCCGGCCACCCATGTAACCGCCTCGCTGCGCTACAACCATGCCCGCGTCGGCAATACCTTGACCACCGAAGACGGCCCCAAGGCGCCGGAAAGCTTTACCTATCGGCGCCTGAACCCGGCGCTGGGGCTGACCCACGCGCGCGGTCCGCTCACCTGGTTCGCGAATGTGTCGCAGAGCAACCGGGTGCCGACCGTGATCGAACTCGGTTGCGCCGATCCTGCCGAGCCTTGCCGCTTGCCCGTCGGGCTGCAGTCCGATCCTTATCTGAAACAGGTGGTGTCGCGCACGCTGGAAGCGGGCCTGCGCGGCGGGCAGGGGCGGGCCGGGTTCAACGCCAGCCTGTACCGCACGACCAACCGCGACGACATCCTGTTCAGCCGGGCCGGCGCCTCGCGCGCCGGCTATTTTTCGAATTTTGCACGCACCCGCCACCAGGGCGCCGACCTGGGCGCCCACGGCGAATGGGGTTCACTGCGTGCCAGCGCCGACTACAGTTACCTGCGTGCGACCTACGATGCCGACGGCACCCTGTTCACGGGCGCACGCACGGTGGTGGTGGCGCCGGGCACGCCGATCGCCGGCCTGCCGCGCCACACCCTGAAACTCGGGCTCGACTGGGACCTGCAGCCCGGCCTGGTGCTGGGCGCCGACCTGCAGGCGCTGTCGCACGCGCCGATACAGGGCAACGAGGATGGCCTGATCGCGGATGCCGAAGACGGCGAAGAGGGACGGCGCGCGGACTGGAGCGTGCGCGGGCACGTGCTGGTGAACCTGCACGCGCGCTGGCGTCCGCTGCCGGGATGGGAACTGTATGCACGGGTGAACAACCTGTTTGACCGCCGCTACGAGAGTTTCGGCGCGCTGGCGGTGGACATGTTCCCGAACGGGCAGTTGTTGCAGCCGGCTGCCGGGGCGGTGGCACCGTCACCGGCGCGTTTCGTGGCGCCGGGTGCGCCGCGGACGCTCAATGTAGGGGTGCGGTACCGGTTCTAAGCATTAGTGGGGTTCGCCAGCGCTGGTTGAACGCGTGGGCGGGGAACCCGCCCACGCTACGTCCCTGCGATGGACGTTAGCGCTGAGCGGAGGACGTAGGGTGGGCAGGTTTCCTGCCCACGCGGTGATAGTTTGCGTGGGAGCTGCCGTACAAACGTCAGAACTGATACTGCCCACTCACCCCCACGACCCAGTTCCTGCCCTGCGCCCCTTCATAGAAACGCCGGTTCGCATCCCCCACGATCACCGAGCCCACATACTGCCGGTCAAACAGATTGTTCAGGCGCACGAACTCCTTGAAGCGCCATTCCCCCACCTGCTGGCTGGCCTGGGCGCGTGCATTGAAAATCGCGTAGCCCGGCGCCGCCTGGGCGGTATTCGTGTCTTCCGGATACACGCGTCCGTTGGCGATGGTCTCGAGCGCCGCGCCATAGCGGCCGGCTGCTTCTTTCCAGCCCAGTTCGCCGTACAGGCTGACTTTCGGCACGCCCGGCAGGCGGCTGCCCTCGGGCACGCTGCCGAAGCCTTCATCGTAGATCGCGCGCAGGGCCGAAAAGGCGAGCTTGGCGCTCCAGCCGGCCCCGAGGGTGGCATCGAGCGACAATTCTCCGCCCTGGCGCAGCGTGGCGCTGGCGTTGCGGTAGCTGGTGCGCCCGCCGCTCGACACGTCGACCACGAGTTCATCCTTCGTCTTGACCTGGAACAGCGCCGCATTCACGCGGATGTCGTCGGTGACGAAGGCTTTCACGCCCGCTTCCAGGTGGGTGCTGGTAGCCGGCTGCAGGTTGAAATTGAAGCCGGCGCCGGCGCCCGAATAAAACACTTCGTTCAGGGTAGGGGTTTCGAAGCCGCGTGCGGCGCTGGCGTAGACGTTCAGCGTCGGCGTCAGTTTATAGAGCAGGCCGACCAGGGGCGTGGTGTGGCCGTAGCGCACCTTGCCGCTGTCGTTGCCGTTGGCGAGGAAGCGGTCGCCGACCTCGAAGGTGACGCGGCTGCGGCGCAGGCCGCCCGTGACGACCCAGTTGTCGCGCTCCCATTCCATCTGCACGTAGGGGTCGGTGTTCGAGACCTTGTCTTCCTCGTCGCGGCGTAGGCGGCCGCGCACGCCGAACACCGTGTCGGCCCCGTTCCCGACGAAATTCTCGTAACCCTGGCGCGAATCCGTCGAACGGCCGATGTCGACACCGACCGTGGTGCGTAGCGTGCCGCCGGCCAGTTCGCGCACGTCGCGCCAGTTGACGTCGATACCATAAAAGTCGCGGTCGAAGTCGACCACGCCGCCCGAGTGCGTCGGCGGAGCCTGGAAGCCGCGCGAGAAGGACTGGTACTGCACCACGCGGCGGTTGCCGCCATAGGCCGTCACCTGCAGCCGGTTGGCGCCGAAGCGGCTTTCCCAGGTCGCCCCAAGCTGCTTGTGGTCGATGCTCTTGCGGGTGTTGTAGCGCTCGGCCAGGGTGCGTTGTGGGAACTGGGTGTCGGTGGTGTCGATTTCGCCGGCACGCGGATCGCGCTGGTAAGTCTCCCAGGTGGCGCCGAGCGGATCTTGCGTGTCGTTCTGGCGCAGGCCGCTGGCGGTCAGTACCAGGCGCGAGGTGCTTGACGTGGCTGCGGTCAGCTTGGCATAGGCCTGGTCGCGCCGGGCTGCGCCGTGGTCGCGGAAGCCGTCGGTGTCGAAGCGCGAGGCATCGATCAGGTAGCCGAGATTGCCGCTGCTGCCCTGGGCATTGACGTCGAGCTTGCGCAGGCCGTCGCTGCCGGCCGACACGCTGGTCTCGACCGAGGGCGGCCCTTTCGGATCGCGGGTGAACAGCTGGACCACGCCGCCCGAGTGGTTGCCGTACAGGGCGGAGAAGGGGCCGCGCAGCACTTCGATGCGTTCGGCCATGTCGAGGTTGAAGGTGGCGGCCTGGCCCTGGCCGTCGGGCATGGTGGCCGGGATGCCGTCGGCGATCAGGCGCACGCCGCGCACGCCGAAGGCGGAACGGGCGCCGAAGCCGCGCGAGGAAATCTGCAGGTCTTGCGCATAGTTCTGGCGGTCGCGCGCGACCAGGCCCGGCACCGCGGCCAGTGCCTCGGAGGCGTTCACGCGCGGCTGGGTGTCGCGGATCTGGGCCGCGTCGATCACGTCGATGGCGGCCGGTAAGTCAAAGCTGGCGTGCTCGGAGCGGCTGCCGGTCACGACAACGACGTTCATGGGACCCTGGGTGGTCGGTTCCTGTGTTCCCTGCGGTTCGTCCGCCGCGAACACGGCCAGCGGCCAGCAGGCGCACAGGGCGGCGATCGCGTTCAAACGGAATGCGTGATGCGTCATTGGTTCTCCATTGTGGGGGATGGACTCCCGGTTGGGCGTTAATAACAATTCAACAAGCAATATACCTGTCATGCAAAAAACGCGCCCACGCTTGCGCCATCCTCGCCGCCGCCCCAGGCGCTGCGCCATTGATCCGCTGTGTTGTCCCCTGGGTGGAACAGGTGTGTCAGAAACGAGCGGGGTGGTCCCGGGGCTACGGGGCTAGAAGGCTGGCACGGTGCTTGCGAAAGCCCAGGGGTGCTCCGACACACCCGTTGTCGCTAACGGCCTAACACTACCAATCAAGAGGATGACATGAATCTCGCGGACATCAGCAAGCTCGGCGTCGCCAATCCGTTCAAGCAGCGCTACGACAACTACATCGGCGGCAAGTACGTGGCGCCA
>Ga0308160_10002365_pt1 | contig 23060 bp, 27 predicted proteins | sample PhyFR1_FD_201036 | JGI IMG/M metagenome (GOLD analysis project Ga0308160, IMG submission 201036) | Phyllosphere microbial communities from UC Gill Tract Community Farm, Albany, California, United States - DLSLF.R1 | ecosystem: Host-associated > Plants > Phyllosphere > Unclassified | place: USA...
ACAGCCGGCGCCCTTAGCCTGGGGGTTCTCACGCACGCGGAAGGCCGAGCCGATAAGCTCGGTCGTAAAGTCCAGCGTGGCGCCCTTGAGCATTGCTAGCGAGGCAGGGTCGACGACAACGGGTAGAGGGACTGAGGACGAGTCGAGCGAGAGCGAGGTGAGGGTCGACGGAGGGGCGGACATGATGCTTGAGGGGGGGGGGGACAGGTGTATCATCAGTATCAAGTTACAGACGGGCGCGAGACACGGCGGACGTGGTGCTCTTGCGTCGCACAGGTCTCGCTGCTGTTGCAGACGTCCAGCAAGCAGGGACACGATAGAAGAGGAAAAGAGGAACGCACTAGTCGTCGATCTCCGGCCGCTGAACGAGCTCGAGCTTGTCCTGGTAGCCGTGGCAGCCGCCGCTGTCGACAGCGACGCGCAGGCAGCCGAGGGCGGTCCCGTCGGTCATGGCTCGCTCGCGCTTGCCGATCTTGGCGAGTTGCTGATGAGGCAGGGAGAAGCTGAAGGTCAGCATCCGATGGCGGGGCAAGTGGCCAAAGCGTCGCTAGCGAAAGGGCTGTCGATACGCGGGTGACGCGATGGAAGGCGGGGACGCGGCAGGAGCCACCCCAGTGCTCGACAGATCGCGAAGGAGAGTAACGCACCTTCCAAGCGGCCGGGGTGACGAGCATGTAGGCTTCATCCTCGGCCACCCACTCTGGCTCGTCAAGTCCATCCTCCTCGGCCTGCGCCCGAACGGCCGCTTTGTCCGGGCAGACGACAACCGGCCGCTCGAGCGCGCCACTGCTGCTGCTGCTGCTGCTGCCGCTGCTGGACGCGAGCGAGCTCCTGCTGCTCTGGGCGGTGGCGGCATTGAGACTTGAAGAGGACGGGCCCGGGCCGAAGGCCGCCGATGATGATGCCGATGGGCCGTCAGCTCCGGCGACGTTCAGGGCAGAGTAGGCCCGCCGACTGCTGCTGCTGCTGTTGCTCGGTGCAGATGGCAGGCGCGTCGGTCTGCTGCTGCTGCTGCTGCTTGAACGTATCCTCGCCGCTGCTGCTGCTGAGGAAGGCGTCGGAGTCGGCCGGCTGCTCGCGGCGGACGAGCCGCTGACCGAGCGACGGGTGGCCGGGGCGGTCCGGGGGAGGCTGGCGGCCGAGCCGGTAGCTGGGCGGCTGCTGAGGACCGTGAGGAGCCGGCGGGCAGGCTGCTGGAGGGCGGCCATTGAGGTGCGAGAGAAGATCGAGAGGGTGCGGTCGGGTGGAGAAAGGACGTCGGGTGGTGGTGTCGACGGCGACGGCGTCGCGGCGGCGCTGCTGCTTGGCTGGCTGGGCGGAGTCCCGGCCGGCCGCTCGTAACACATCGTTACGGTTACGCCTCGCTCGGCGTAACGCGCCAGCTCATCGGCCAGGCGCGTCGCCCCCGCTCTCGCACTTTCGTCCGGGCCATCTCTCTCTCTCCCGTCTGTTCATCACCCACACCGACACCCACCCCGCCGTCCCCTCCTCTCTCCTTGCCCGCACGCCATGAAGCTCGCCCTCGCCGCCCTCTCGGCCGCCGCGCTCGCCCAGGCCCAGCACGCCGTCGACCCCGCACCCGACTTTGTGCCGACGAAGCTCGAGGCGCCCCTGCTCGAGCAGTTTACCGACTCGTCCGTTCCGCCCCGCTCGCGCTCGCTTCTCCGGAGAGCACCGTCGGCTGACCACACTCGGTGCCTTTCTCAACTCCTGCTTCCCTTCAGCTGGGAGGAGCGTTGGTCGCCCTCGCATGCGACGAAGAAGTCGCCCGTCGGCTCGGGCGAGACATTCTCGTACGGTGCGTCCCCCTGTCGGACTTCGGAGATCGTAGCCGTGCGGTGGTCGACTCTGAGCTGACCGGTCCCCCACCCTCTCGGCCTGCCTCCCTCCAGTCGGCGTCTGGTCGGTTGAGGAGCCGACCGTCTACCCTGGCTTCAAGGGCGACAAGGGCCTCGTCATGAAGTCCAAGGCGGCTCACCACGTGCGTCACTCCCCTTGCCCGCCTTTCCTCGCACCCAGGCCGGGCTTCCCTTTTTGCTGACTCTGTCCTCTCTCGTTCCCGGTCGCAGGCCATCTCGGCCCCGGTCCCGGGCGGCCTCAAGGTCGCCGAGGGCAAGCCGCTCGTCGTCCAGTACGAGACCAAGCTCCAGAAGGGTCTCGAGTGCGGCGGCGCCTACATGAAGCTACTGTCGGAGGACCCGGCCGAGAGCGGCGAGGAGTTCTCGGACAAGGTCCGTCCCCCGGCCCTCGCGACGCAGAGGCGCCCCGTCGATCGCTGACGGACAAGCACTCCCTCCCCTTGCAGACGCCCTTCACGATCATGTTTGGCCCCGACAAGTGCGGCGCGACCAACAAGGTCCACTTCATCTTCCGCCACCGCAACCCCGTCACGGGCGAGTACGAGGAGAAGCACCTCGAGGCGACGCCGAGCCCCAAGATCACCAAGACGACGGCTCTCTACACGCTCATCGTCAAGTGAGCCCCCTCCCCCATTGTCTCGCTCTTCTGCGTCCTCCCGCTGACTCTTTCTTCCCTCCTTCCAGCCCGGACGACACGTTCGAGATCAAGATCAACGACGAGTCGGTCAAGACGGGCTCGCTCGCGGACTCGTTCGCGCCGGCCGTCTACCCGCCTGCGACGGTCGCCGACCCCTCGTCGACGAAGCCCGCCGACTGGGTCGACGAGGCCGAGATTGCCGACCCCGAGGCGACCAAGCCGGCCGACTGGGACGAGTCTGCGCCGGCGCTCATCACCGATGACGAGGCCGTCATGCCCGAGGGCTGGCTCGTCGACGAGCAGCCGACGATCGCTGACCCCGAGGCGGTCATCCCGGACGAGTGGGACGAGGAGGAGGACGGCGACTGGCTCGCGCCCTCGGTCCCCAACCCGCTCTGCGAGGACGCCCCCGGATGCGGGCCCTGGACGGCGCCGCTCGTCCCCAACCCGGCCTACAGAGGCATGTGGTCGGCGCCGCGCGTGCCCAACCCGGCCTACTCGGGCATCTGGCAGCCCGACCAGATGCCCAACCCGGCCTTCTTCGAGCCCGGACCGATCGCAACCGGTCTCGACGACATCCGCTCGGTCGGCCTCGAGCTTTGGACGATGACCGACGACATGCTCTGTGCGTCCCTCTCGCTCGTCTCGCGATTGTCCACCCCCGCGCAGCAGTGCTTACCTTTCCCTACGTCGGCCCCCGCAGTCGACAACATCTACATCGGCCACTCGCCCTCGGACGCCGCCTCGCTCGCGGCCGAGACGTTCCACCCCAAGCTCGCGCTCGAGCAGGTCGTCGAGAAGGCGGCGCTCGAGGATGAGGAGGAGGAGGACGCCGCACACGCCAAGAAGCTCGCCGGTGCCAAGGGCTTTGTCGGCCAGGCCATCGACAGCGTCAAGGGCCGCTTTGTCGAGACGGTCGAGTGCGTCCCTCCTCGCCCGCTTGCTCGTCCCACCGGCTGTCGAGAGACTGACGTCCTCTGTTGCTCCCTCGCCCCCCTCGCAGGACGGCCCCGCACTTTGTCGAGCTTCTCAAGGAGGACTGGCGGGCGGCGCTTTCGACGTACCCGACCTTCATCACGACCGTCGCCGCCTCGATCCTCGCCCTCGTCACCCTCTTCTCCACCGTCAGTCATTCTCCCCGCTCTGCTGCTCGCCCTCCTCTGAGCTCCTTGCTGACTTCCCTCTCCCACCTTCCGACCCGTACAGTTCCTGGCCCTGTTCAGCGAGTCGCCGGCCAAGCCGGCTGCCCGGGCTCCGGTTGCCGCCGGCAAGTCGCAGGCCACCCCGGCTGCCAAGCGGGTCGTCGAGGGCGTCGAACTCGCGCCCGTCCTGCTCGAGGCCGAGGTTGTCGGCGCAAAGTCGTCGGCTGTCGAGGTAGGCGGTGACGGCGGCGAGGTCAAGGTCCGTAAGACGGCCAAGTAAGAGGCGAAATAAGAAAGGGGGGAGGGATGAAGGGCGGTCGTCGAGCCGGGCAATGCTGCAGCAATTGTCCCGGCTTTCTCTGCGCCACGCGTTCCAGATGTCATGCAGTCTTGAGACTCTCCTCGCTTGCGCAGACCCGCTTCTGCGAGCTGGAAGATCGATAGGGCGCCCACGAGCGAGGTAGGGCGGGCCGCTGCGCGCCCGCGCGCGTTCGGCGACGCAGGCCGAAAGGGCAGCCGGACCTCGCGCCATCTCATCGCACCGCCCGAGGCCTCCTCCTTCCCTTGCTCCCGCCCACAACGCCCCACCCACACCTCACACCCTTCATCCTTCACGCAGACCCCCAAGCACTTTCCCCCGAAACCATGTCGGACCAGCAGCAGCAGCAGCGCCACGTGCCCTACAACTCGGAGAGCGAGCTCGACGCCTACGAGCCCGCGCCGGCCGGCGGCGCCCGCGGCTCGACCGGGCCGGCCTACGTCCAGCAGAACTCGGAGAGCGAATCTGAGCTCGACGGCCGGCAGCAGCCCCAAGTCTCGTTCGGCGGCGAGCAGAACGACGACGTCGACGACGCCGGTCGCGGCCGCCGCGGCGGTGCGCCCGGCGTGACCGGCTTCGCCGCCCAGACGGGCACGTACGCCGAGCCCAACTCGGGTGACGACGAGGACACGCTCCCGCCGCTCGTCGACGCCCGGGCGCGCTCGCGTACGCCTCGGGGCAACCGCTCCAAGTCGCGCTCGCGCTCGCGGGCCCGGGCCGAGGGCGGGCTCCGGACGGAGGTCCTCATGAACGAAGACTCGGACTCGGGCCTCGAGGGCGAGAGCGCCGGCTCGGATGCCCAGGAGCGCGTAGGCCGGGGCCCGGCCAGCTACGTCCCTCAGAATGAGGGCTCGGGTGCGTCCTCCTCCTCCATCTACGCGCTGCGCAGAGGGAGTCTGCTTCCCTTTGGCGTGTACCAGGCGGGCATGGTAGCTGACGAACTCGTTGCCCTCGACGACCACCCCCTTATCTCTCGCGCGTCCGCACACGCCCTTGCACCGCCGTCGCCAGACACCGACGGCGACAGCGCCTCGCGTCCTGCTCGCAAGCACATCAACACGTCTGGTCCGGGCCAGACGGCGCGCTCGCGCTCGCGCTCGCAGAACCGGCAGGTCCGCTACCAGCCGCCGATGAACTCGGAGTCCGAGTCGGACGAGGTCGTCACCGAGTACAAGACGGCCACGGCCTCCAAGGACTTCCAGCGGCTCGACCGGATCGACGTGCCGATGAACAGCGAGTCGGAGCGCGACGACTGATCGGTCGTCGGGCGCCAACTTTGCTCGTCCGTGTGCGTTGGCGCGCAGGCGGGCGGAGGCAAAGGCAGAAGCCATCGCAGGAGGAGGAGCAGCAGGAGAAGGGCCGGTCCGAAGCATCCCACAGTTGTAGTCTTGATCCGATGACGTGTCACGCGCCCTGTGCCAGCTCAGCCGCATCTCTGCGGCAGCAGTCTCCTGAGAGCAGCTGTTGGTGTCGTGCGAGGGTCGAGGGCAGGGACGACGGCCGCCGTCGCCCGGCTCTCCGAAGGGCCCGCAGCCGCCCTGCCCACCGTCCTCATGCTCTGACCATCACACCTTCTCAGCAGCCTTCCTGCCGCCTTTGCCCGCCCTCATGCGTCTCGCAGCGTACGTCCGTATCCGATCACTCGCTGCTGAAGTCTCCACTTTGCTCATGCCCGACTAGCATTCCGGTCGTCGGTCGCCCGACAGCCCCGCCGGTCAGCTCCGGCCCTTGCTGCGTGGACTCGCATGGCCCATCTGCGTCGTCTTGCTTGCCCTATCCTTGGCCAGCCTACCAGTGCTGGCAGCTCCTGCACCGGAACACAAGGCCTCCGCTCCCGAATTCAAGTACTACGAGCTACAGTACGAGCTTCATCGGCCGACGGGCGAATGCGAGCTCGCGGGCGAACTGCGGCCGGTGAGCTGGTCCGTGCTCAAGGACCAGCAGCTAGTTCAGCTGGGCGAGCTCTCGAACCGGGCAGTCGACAAGCCGCAAGAGCGGGGCGACGAGGTCTTCCGTACTTCTCATGAGCTTATCTGGCTCAGGGAGCTCGAGCTTGTCCGAGACGGCGAGCGTGCGCCCGACCAGTTTGTGCGTCGCCGACCCTCCTGTTGGCCCGCAGCACTCGCACTGACAGACTTCCCCCCCCCTCCCTCGGCTCGCAGTCTCGGTCACCCTCGCCGCTCGCCCAACAGCGCGACCGGGAAGCCCATTTGTCCCTTGTCTCTCTTTATATCAGGACGGACAGGGCTCTCGCCTCGCTTCTACCGCTGCTGATTGATGTCGCCGAGGGTCGCGCGTCAGCCGGGGATCGCCAGCCCTCCCGGGCATGTCGATCCTGGGCCAGCTCTCCGGACCTGGGCCGGCCTTCGAGCCTCATCGTACAGAGCAAGGGAACGGCACTGGCCGCACTGGGTGACGGGCCTGAGGTGCCTCAGGGGATGGAGCTCATCCCTCTGCGCGTGTCCGGCCGGTCGGCCCGTCGGGTCAACCTTGCCTTTTTTGGCGACGGCTGTCAGTCCACACCGGTCCCTGTCTTCGCTCACTAGTTCGGCCTGAAGCTGACCCCGCTCACGCGTGATCCAGATAAGCTCGACGAGCGCGACAAGTTTATCGACGACGCCCGCCGTCTGGCGGACGAGATTGTCGACGACGGCACCTTCAAGTCGACGGCGCCGCTCTTCAACTTTTGGGCTGTCTTCGTACCCTCTGTCGAGTCTGGCGTCGGAAGCAACGGCGTTCCTAAAGAGTGCGTGGGCCAGATCTATTCAGAGGCCTCAGCGTTGACCCTCTCCTTGACGACTCCCTGGCTACTTGTGCCAGCACCCCGTTCGGCCTCTACCGCGACGGCCATGAGCTTCGAGGACTCTACGCCGCGCACCGTAAGCGAGCTCGTGCCGCCTGCCGTGCGGTCCGGGACGGCCTCTTCAAAGACGGAGGCTGCGACTACGCAGCCCTGATCGGCAATAGCGACCTCTACGGCGGCCTCGGCGGCGAGTTTACCATCACGACTGCGTCGAGACTCAACGGCGCGCTCGTCCTCCGGCACGAAATCGGCCACTCGCTCATCGACGTCGGCGAAGAATACGAAGGAGGATATGCATACTATGGCGGTCCGTGCAAGCTTCCGCGTTCTTGCGAGGAGTAGCACAAAGCTGAAGTAATTGCGTCCTCTTCTGACAGTCAACTCGTCGCCCAACTTCACCGACGTCACTTGGGCTCACTGGTTGACGGACCCTGAGCGAACGCCGCGCTCCGAGGACGCTGCGACTCCGCTCCAAGCGTACCCTTGGCTCGATCTCGAACAAGCAGCGTGGTCAACGACGTTCGAGACCGAGGGCCGCGAACGCTACCCGCAGGCGATGCTACGCTTTTCAATCGCCGGCCTGACGAGCGCCGACCAGTGCGTCCGCCGTCGTCGGTCCAAGGTCAAGCACCGTCTTCGCTCTCATGGCTGATTGCCTTGCTGTCTCACTCACAGGATGCTCGTCAAGCTCGATGACGAGATCGTGCCTTGGTCGATCCCTCACGACTGGCAGGGCTCGGTCGACCGGGCCTGGATCGAGGTTCCCCAGCCGGTCCAAGGAGGCCTGTCTGCGGGCAACCATACCCTGTCCTTTGCCCTGAACGAGGAAGCGTTCGCCGACGCGTCGCCGCGGCAACGAGGCGTCGACGAGGTCGTCCGGCAGATCTGCTCGGTCGAGGTCAGCGAGTATGGCCAGGATGACGTCTTCGAGCGGCAGGAAAACTTCGTCGGTGCCTTCCCAACGTCAGTCCGAATCCTCATTCTTCTTTTCATTTGTCTTGCGCGACTGATCACGTCTTCATCTGCAGTCGCTCGATGTACGGGACGACCAGCTGGCGGCCAACGAACGAGCACTGCTTGATGCGGATGGTCGCCACGCCCCGTCAGTTCCCCAACCCTGGAGATCGGCGTCGCCGGCTTTCTCTGCTTGTCTCCTGACCGTGCTCATCGTCCGCACAAATGATCTAGGGCTCTGCTCGGTCTGCCAGGAGGGCCTCTGGAATCAGCTCGTGCGACGCACGGGCGTCATCGAAGGCACCTTTGTCAGCAATAACACCGGACCGCGCAAGACGTTCGGTGTCGAGCTCATGCCGCTCGCCCAGTTCCGGAAAGAGCCTGTCAAAGGCCTCCCTCGCGAGTCATACTCGGTCGACTGGAGGTTTGGCGGGCCGGATGGCGTCGATCGGCCAGACCTTGCGAACCAGACGTCGCTCGACCTACCGGACGACGAGGCTCGCGGCCACTGGTGGGTTAGGGTGTCACTTTGGAGCGACGAGGTCCGTCGCTGGGACCAGACTCATCCTTCCGGCCAACAGACCATCAACCAGGAGGAGACGTCCATCTTCATCTGAGGGGCGCTTGACATTTGCTCTATGACATGCTTTGTACTTGCCCCTTCTACCGCCCTGACCAGCGAGCGAAATTGTCGGCGACGACGTCGACGACGTGCGCTATCTTGGCCACCTCTTCTCGCTCAGCCCAAGCCTCAGCGTCGCCGCCCCAAGACCGACCGGCTGCCAGCGCTCGAACGACCTCCCACAAAGCCGACTCGCTCTTGGCGAGATCCGACTGGTCCGACTCGATCAGGATTCGATCCTGCGCAACCCGGGCAAAGAGCGGTGCGATCGTCGGCCGGGGCGTCAGAGGGGGCCGGGGAGGATGCAGGAGCAAGGGCGAGATTGAGATGTAGACGACAATGTCCTTTCGCTGTGAGAGGTCGCGATGCGGTCAGTTGACGCGTCGAGCGTCCAGCCGAAGGACTAGGCGGCGCACCTCCACCGTCTGCCAGGCTTCGAGGCTCAGACCGCAGCTATGCAGCAGAACCTTGATCTCTGCCGGCAGCGGCGCCCAATCTGCGGCCCACCTCGCGAGCAGCCGCTCGACCGGCCCCGAGACGGCAACGGCATGGAGCGAGATGCATCGCGCGCGTCGTTCCTCGGCGACGACTCTTCGGAGAACGGCCACTTGGGCGTCGAGCACCGCCGTCTGATGCGCCAGGCTCGTCACGAACGGGCTGAGCGCCTTGCTCCGCAGACGACGGAGCTTGGCCGCGTCTTCCTCCCCAAGGCCTGTCGACTCTCCGCTGGAGCCGCGGGGATCGGTCGCCTGGACATGCGCGCGAAACGATGGCGGGAAGGGTACGCGGGCGTTCTTGTCGAGGCCAACCTCCCCAAGCTGAGCGTCCGGCCAGCGTCGTAGCCTGACCTCGAGCTCTTCTAGCAGCGGCCCGATTGGCTTCGGCTCGGGGAGGTGCTCCAAGAGCTCGTCGAGGATCGCCCGCTGGACGACTGAAGGGCTCGGGCTGAGGAAGACCGCTGCGTAGTGCGCAGCCTTGGAGATGGCCGGGTCGACCGCGATCGCATGGGTCGCCCAGGGATGGTAGCCTGCGACGGTCGGATCGATTGAGACAGTCAGCCCGCTACAACCATGCCCTCGTCACAGGAGAAAGCCTCGCACCGTAGGCGGGGACGACCCTGGCCGGGTCCGACTGCGCGAGCTCCTCGACCTCGGCCTGGTCGTTGACCGTGGTCGACATGGCGACGATCGACCCGAGGCCGACCTCCTTCAGCACGGCCGCAGCCCCTGGAGGGCCCGTCGCGGTCGTCGGGTGGCAGTGGGCGTCATGGACTATCCGTCGAGAGCCAAAGAATCAGCGGTCAGTGGCATGCCAACGGACGACCCGGGGGCAGAGCCGAGGTTGGGCTGAGAAGCTCACGGCGGCCGACAAGCTCGGCAGGCGGCGCTTCCGAGCTCGCGTAGTACATCTGCTTCCTTTTGGCAGTCGGTGTGAGGCGTCTGAAGACGCCGGCGGTGGTAGCGTACTAAGGAGGCTGATCGATTTGAAGAGGCAAGGGGAGCAGACCAGAGATCGCAGGTGATGGGTTGATGACGCGACGGCGAAGGCGCGGCGTCGGCCGGTCGTCGCTGTCAACGCGAGACGAGGCGCCAGCCGGGCCGTACGCGTGAGTAACCGAGCGGCACTTCTACTACCGGAACTGTCCTGCATGCCCCTGTCGACCGGACGCGGGGCGAACAGATGGTATAGCCAAAGGTGGGTGCGGAAGGAGAGTCCATGGGTGAGGGGCGAGTGAGAATGATTAGGCGGCACCTTGAAACACGGGCGCCCCGGGGGCGAGCTTTTGATGCGAAGAGGAGGGGCGAGGAAGCAAGCAAGAGAAGGGGACAACGCCCGATGGGGCGCACCAAGGAGGGCAAGAGGCAGCGATGCACAGTGTCGGGGGGAGGCAAAGGTCACAGAAGGAGCAAAGAGGGACAGCCGGCAAATGGCAGGACAGGCAAAAGCGTCGCCGCTTACTCGTCGTAGCCTGGTGCACTCAGGAGAGGTTGGAGGAGGCAGCGCGTCAGTCAGATGCCTCTTTCCCAGCGATCAAGGCGGCGCGTACCGTTGGGGTTGCCCTGCTGCCACTTCCACAGGTCGCGGCAGGCCTCCTCGAGCCCACGCTTGGCCTCGAAGCCGAGCTCACGCTGGGCGAGCGCCGGGTCGGCCGTCAGGTCGGGCACGTCACCGTCGCGCCGGCCGACAATCTCGTACTTGTAGTCGACGCCCGAGGCCTTTTTCATGGCGGCGATGATCTGGAGGACCGAGTAGGCCTGGCCGCGGCCGAGATTGTAGGCCTTGAACTGGCCGTCGGTCGTCGCGTCCGAGAAGACCTTGCCCGAAGCGATGCCGTCGAGGGCGAGGACGTGGCCCTGAGCGAGGTCGACGACGTGCAGGTAGTCGCGCACGCAGGTGCCGTCACTGAGGAGGAGCATAGATGCGGTCAAAAGCTGCGCGGCGCAGTGCGAGTGGGTGAGGGGGAAGGAATCGCACATGGTCGGGTAGTCGTTGCCAAAGACCTTGAGTCCGGGCTCGGTGTACCGGCCGACGGCCATGGCGGCGAGCAGCGGGATGAGGTTGAAGGGCTTGCCCCGGGGGTCCTCTCCAATCTTGCCCGAGGGGTGAGCGCCGGCTGGGCTGATGGAGCGTGATGGGGTGAGAACGATAGGAAAAGCAGGATCAGCTCGGAACAGCGATCAGCAGCCGAGATCAGAGAGCAACGTACTTGAAGTACCGAAGCGAGACGACGCGGAGCTCCGAGTCGGCCTTTGCGAGGTCGCGGAAGAAGCCCTCGCAGACAGCCTTTGTCCGGCCGTAGACGCTCTCAGGCTTGACGACCTCGGTCTCGGGGATCGGGATCGTCTTGGGCGTGCCGTAGACGGTGGCCGAGGACGAGTAGACGACGTGCTTCGTGCCGTACTTGGCGCACGACTGGTGAGAGAGGGGCAGGCAGGAAGTCAGGGATTGTCTCGATCGCAGCTTGCCCTTCTGTCGACTTCGAGGCGTCGAGCTGAAGCAGAGGCGGTCGATGAGGACGCACGGCAGCGAGGTTGATGGTCGCGAGCACGTTGTTCTGGTAGTAGGTCAGCGGCTTCTCCTGCGACTCGCCGACGGCCTTCCAGGCCTATCAAGCGGATGAGTAACAGCGCGTCAGCGGAGTCAGGCATCGCGCAACGAGCTCAGGCTGATGACGAAGGGACGGACAGCGATGTGAACGAGACCCCAGATGCCGCCCTGGCTGGCGTAGCGCTCAAAGACGGCGTCGACCGCCTTGGGGTCGGTCAGGTCGCCCTGAACGAGGTCGACCTTGTCGGCCTTGTCGCTACAGCCCGAGAGGAGAGAAAGCGTGATGGAGAACGTCAATGCCTGGAACATGCCTCAGGTGAGACGCGTCGCCGAGCACGCGCGAGGCTTACGCGCGCGGCGGAGCTTGCGGGCGAGAGGCCGACCGGCGCCGGCGACGAGACGACTCGAGCGAAAGGAAAGGACATACCCGAGCTCCTCGCGCGCAATCTCCTCGATCCGACCGATCGCGGCCGGCTTCGAGTTGTGGCCGTTGTCGATGACGACGGGGAGGTAGCGGCCGGTGAGGAGGAGCTCGAGGACGACGTGCGAGCCGATGTAGCCCGCGCCGCCGGTGACGAGGACGATCTGTCGATGGGCGGATCAGGGGCAGGCGAGGAGAGATGAAAGACGAGGAGAGAGCGTTGGAGGCAACGGATCGGCAAAGTCAAGTCGACGTGAGGAATGGGCAAGCAGGACGAGAGAAGGAGGTCAGTCACGGTTTCGGGCTAAGCTGAAAGGGAGCTCCATGCGGTCTGCCGCGTCCAGCCGTTGCCAGTCGCAAGGGAGGAGGACCGCGCGAGAAGATGCTGGCATGGCTGCGCTAGGTGCGACGATGCCGCGTCCCCGGCAGGAGGCCAGCCCAAACCCGTGCGGTCGAGCGGCGGCATGCACGGGAGCCCGAGCTCGCCGACCAGCGCCGGCACGCGTCGGACGAGATCGACCGAGGCGCCGTAAAGCGGATGAGGTGCAGAGGCCGGTAGGACAAAACGCACCTTCTTGTCTGAGAGAGCGGAAGACATCGTTGAAGGGGCAAGGTCGTGGGGTTGTTCTGACAGCTCGACAGGGAGGGAGCACGCAAAAAGGGGACGAGGGGTCGGGCCGGGCGAGCGAGGGGACGAGGTCGGGGTCGGCGCGCGGGCTGAGCGGGGTTCGGCGCTCGGAAGGACGGGCGTCGGGGTCTCTTCTAGAGGAGGGCGCAGGTCTAGAGGGAGATGGAGAGAGGCGAGGAGGGCGACGAGAGGCGGACGATGTTGATGCTGATGATGGCAGTCGGAGGCGGTTCGGGTGTTGGGCTGAGGGCTGGGGCGAGGCGGAAGGGCGCGGGGCAGGCGGAGGGAGGATGGGCGAAGAGAGAGAGCGGCCCTGGACCCCTGCGAGCCCAACCTCCTTCCCTTTATACGCCTGTCCTCTTTTCCTCCGGAGCGCTCGCTGATGCATGCGGTCCCCCTCTGATGCTATCCGCCCCTCTGCTGGCGTCGAACGGGAATGCGACGGTTCAAACGGGAATCCAGCTCGGTTAGGCGGAGCGTCGACGGCCCGGGCCGTTTCTGCAGCAAGACGCCAGCAACGGCCGTCGTCGAGGGGCCCCGCGCACTCTGTCGAAATGAACGCGAGCCAGCCAGCACGTCCGTCGATGGCCAGCCGAGAGGCGATCCTGTTGGGCGACCGGCACACGAGGCTCATGGCTCTGCGGCGTCCTCGTCGCATACACAGCAGGCAGTCGCGAGGAGATGCTCAAGCGAACATGAGGATGGTGCGGAGGAACACGTAGGAGCTGGCTGCCGAGGGCCACCGCAGGAGAGGCCTTGAGCGGAGCAAGCTGCATTCCCGTCGACCTCGCTCGAAGCCTGACTCTTGCCGACAGGGAGGTCCGCGATAACGCTGCATTCTTCGAAGGGACCGCACCTTCGTCCTGAGACGTCCTGAAGGTCGCTGGCAGAGGGGAGGGGTCTGACGGCAGGCAGCCTCAATCTTTGCGCAAACGGCTTCCGTGTCGACTGTATGCGCGCCCGGCGTGCACCCAACGGCCGTTCGCCTGAGTGTCACTGCCGTTTCTTCCCTTCTTAATTGACTGCTGCACGTACCGCCCGACCCGGCAACGGTCGACGACCTGATGCCGTCGTCGTGCCTCTTGCGTGCGTACGAGCTTCCTTGACGGCGGCGGATCGGCCGGCGCGCGCAGGCGGGCGGGCGGGGCTTGGAATTGATGACGCCGTCCTGACTAGGGCCTGGCCTTTCGCGCGCGCTCGCCCTCGCGCCGAGACCGAACGCTCGACAGGGCCGCCGCCGCCGCCGCATGTCCCCCGAAGGAACACGACCTCGACACCCCCTCCCCAAGCCCGCCTCGCCCTCCCATAAGGATCCCATCAAAGTCGTGTGTGCTGGGATCGGCCCTCAAGCCCCACCCCGCCAGCTTCCGCCAGCTTGCAAGTGTTTCGACCTCGGAGCGGACGCTACCCTTTCGAGCCGCCCGCCGAGCTTACTCGACCTTCGCCCCGCACGACGGCAAACGCCAGCCAGCCCGCCCGCCCCCGACGTCGCTCGAAGGCCGAGACCTCGTCAACCCAACCTGCCGGCCTGGCCGCCTCCTCCTTCGCAAAGGCAAAGCAGGACCACTCCTCAGGTAAGTCGTTGCTGAGCTGCTACCCGCCGAAGGGGGGCTCAGGAGGGCTCGCTCGCGGTCAGGGGACGAGGGCGTCCGCCCCTGGTCGGCCGAGCGGGCGGCGCCGTCACGCAAGGCACCGCCAGACGACGTCGTCCGGCTGGTCGACGCCTCATCCTGGCGCCCATCGCTCGGATCAAGGTGGCTGGACAGCGGGCTGACCTTCTCGTGTGCTTCTCCCTCCATCGGTCCGCCCTTTCTTGACGGCCGCGTCCCGCCGGCCGGCAGACGACGCCTGACGTCCTTTCCGCCGATCACCTCGCTCTTTCGCCTGCCGCCCTCCTCCTCGCCCCTCCGGCGTCCTCTTCCCCTCCTTCTCCTGCCCGGTCGGCCAAATTAGGACCTTCGAAGATCGATTAAACCGTCGTCGACAGCCCTCCCACCGAGTGAGCGAGCGAGCGCGCTACATGAGCCGATCGAGGTCGTCGTCGACGACGGCTAGGTCGTCGGGCGGCTCGTCGGGCAGCTCCTCGCGCTTCGGCGACGAAGGTCCGTCCGCCCCTCCTCTCATTCCAATCGCTTTTCTTGGACACTCTCTTCTCGCTCGCTCTGCTTCCCAGAGAGCTCCCGCAACGGGAGCTGGCTTGCTCAGACAGGCTGACCCGGCTTCCTCACCGCCTTCGACCTGCTCGCTTCTCGCACCGGAAAACATTCCTCCCTCCGCAGGTTCCTACCACCATGATCAGTCGATCCACCCGTCGCCGTCGCCATCGGCCTCCCGCAAGAACTCTGACGGTGCGTTATGCTTGTCACGATGCTCAGAGGAGCCTTGTGACCAAGAGGGCACGGGGGATGTGGCCCTTACGCGTTTTCCCCTCGGGCCGTGGCCTTTGCGGCTAACCCCGCTATCCCTTTTGTCGCCACCCGCAGGCTCGTCGCACATGGTCCCTGGCTCGCCCGGCCTGAGCTCAACGCCGTTCAACTTCATGTCGCCCATGATTCGCAAGGACAGTAGCAGCTCTTCTCACTCGGACGGCGGCGGCTCCTGCACAACGCCGCACGCCGAGACCATCGAGAACACTGGCAGCGGCAGCAGCGGGGGTAGCAGTGGCAGCGCAGCTGCTGGCCCGTCCTCCTCGCCCGTCAGTCAACCGCCGCTTCCCCCGCCGGGCTTCCAGCCCCCGATCGCCTTCAATCCGGCCGCGCAGATCTTTGTGCGCCAGTCGGGCGCTGCCGGTGGTGGCAGCAGCAACAGCGGCAGCGGTAACCGCGCGAGCTCGGGCGAGAACGGCCAAAACAAGAGTCGGGTAAAGCGCACCGGTGGCGGCGGAGGCCGAGCCGCCGACGATCGGAGGTCGTCCGATCCTGCTACGTCTTCCAACGGTGCGTCGTTCCAGAGTAGCTGCCCTTGACGGGCCAGCTGGTCGATCGATCGAAGCGTTGCATTACCAGGGCTGATCTTCCTCGCCGATCACTCCGTGCAGGCAAGTCGCTCGGCTCGACCGGATCTGGCTCGTCTGGCGGCTCAGGCAGCGGCGGTGTCCCAGCCGCCTTCCGGCCGGCGCTGATGCGCGCGCTGTCTGAGACGTCGAGCTCGTCATCGGCCTCGTCGACTTCGGTCTCGCCGCCGTCGACAATCCCGGCCTCACCCTCAACCCAGGTGCCGCTGCGCTACCCATCCTCGCCACAGCAGCCCCCTTCACAGCCGCCGCTCCAGCAGCACCTCAACAACCAGACTGGTACGATCAGCAGCAGCAGCAGCGGCGGCAACGGCACCAATCAGACGCGCGACGTCGTCCCCGGCGTCGTCGACCCGTCCTCGTCTGGCTCGGGGTCGTCCGGGCCGGGTGGTCTTCTCGCTCAAGCGAGCCGGACGTCTGGCTCGAGCGGGAGCGGTGGCTCTGGCGGGAGCGGCAGCGGCGGGGGCTACACCTCCAACTCGAACGGCCAGTCGTTCAACGGCCGGTCACAGACCTCGCTCGACCTCATCTCGTCTTCGGTCTTCTCGGCCAACGGCTTCTCGACCCCTCTCAACCCTCCCTTGCCTCAGCGATCCAACTCGGAGGCGTGGGACTCCGTTTGGCCGGCGACCTCGCCGTACGCTGTTCCTCATCTGCCAGCCGTGCCCGTCATCGGCACGCCCGGCGGCGCCAGCGGTAGCCACGGCAGCTCGAACCACAGCGGCTCCTCGCGCTCGGGCGGGACGACGACGACGAGCGGCTCGGGTGGCTCGGGTTCCAAGGCGTCGAGCGGGAGCAGTCCCTCGCTCAACTCGTCCTCACATGGGCTCGGAAGCCCGATGGGCTTCTCGCTTGTCATGTCGCCTTCGACGCCCTTCCCTCCGAGCGCGATGAAGGCCGCGCGGACGCCTGGCGGGTCGGGCCCGCCCTCGCTCGGGGCCTCGTCCTCGTCCTCGTCGGTGGGCCACCACAAGCGGACACCGAGCCTTAGCTCGCCGAGCGCGACGACCTCGCTCAGCGGCGGCTCGTCGAACCCGAGCAGCGGGGGCAGCAGCAGCGGGACAGGGCGGGGCAGTCCATTCCTCGGTGTCCATCCCACAGCCGGCCTCCCTGCGGCCGACTTTGACAGCCCCAAGATCAAAGGCCGAGCGATCGAGCTCAACCTCCCCCACAACGCCGCCGGGTCGTCCTCGCCGGCCGCCCACAAGGGCTCGCCGAGGTTGCCAGCCTTCCCCTCCCGGGCGAATGCTTGGTCGCCGACGCCGTCACCGCCGGCGACGCCGACGTCCGAGACGACACCGACGGCGCTCGCTCCCGCTGGATCAGTAGGACCTCTGTCGCAATCACAGCCGCACCACCAGGAGCCGCACCTCGTAGCGCCGGCGGATCTCCTCAACGGCCTCAGTGTGGACGACAAGGACAAGACGCCCGTCAAGGCTCCCTCTGCAAAGGCCCAGCAGCAGCAGCAGCGTGGCCGATCGGTCTCGCCGCCACCTCCGCAGCAGCAGCAGCGGGCAAAGGTCGCATCGGGCGGAGCCTATGAGAACGCAGCGGTTCATCACCCGCGCTCATCACTCGGACTTGCACAGTCGAGCTCGCATCCGCCCCATTTACCGTCGGCCGCGAGTGTCTCGCCTCGGCTGGCCTCGCACCTACCGCCGCTGACGAGCCCGAGGCCGGTCAGCGTCGGCCTGCCTCTTGCGGGCGGCTTCGACGACGATGATCAGGAGGCAGCGGCTGCGTCCCCAATCTCGCCATCGACGTCGCCATCCGATGCTGCGGATCGCTCACCGAGGGCCGAGGCGGCGTTCGACGATATCTTGCCTGAGAGCGAGGAGAGCACGACCCCTCGGGCCGCGGATCAGGCTGGGGGAGCGAGCCGGCTCCGGCCACTCGCTACGACAACTTCTCCAGAGGACAGCAAGCCCGGCGCAACGAGCCCTGTCCACGCGCCTCGACCGTCTTCGATCTCGCCGACGAGCCCCGGGTCGAATGGCTCGGACGTGAGCCCGGGCTCATCGCCGTCGCCGCCGGTCCCGAGTCCTGAAGCGGACCCGCTTACTTCGGTCGACGAGGCATCCGAGGCCGACTCGGAGGCGACGTTGATGACGACGACGCTGCCGCCGGCGGTTGCCTCACCTCCCGGGCCGGAGGTCGCCGACAACCCTTACTTTCCCCCGACGGGCGGGTCCCCGGCGCCGGTTCACGAGCTCCGTTCGGGAGAGGCATCGCCCCCGATCGACGCCTTTGGCGGTGACCCGGCTCAGCAGCAGCAGGACAACCAGGCCTACCTAAGCGTCACCGAGGATATGGACATCGACGACGAGGGCCTGACGACGCTCGAACGCATCTTCCTGCTGAGCAAGAGCGAGTTTACGCACCACCGGTGCGTCCCGTTGTTCAGTTTGCCAGCTGCCCCATGCACCGATTGCTGACCAGCTTTTCTACATCGGCGCTCTGACCCTGCCAGGATCTTCATCTCGCGCGTCATCGGCGACTGGGTTGAGGACGTCGACCCTTGCGAGACGGTCGAGTACGTCCTACCGCTGCTCAACTCGCTCGGCACCGACGAGGACGAGAGTGTTCGCGAGGCCCTCGCGCCGAGCCTCCACAAGATCCTCTGGTTCTTCTACTCGACCTGTCGGCTCATCACCGAGGACGACGACCCGCTCGAGGCGGCTGCCCAGGACGAGGGTCCCAACACGCTCACCATCACCTCAAACGGATTCGATGTCGTCTCGCGGCCGACGCTCGAGGACGTCCAGCAGGCGCCGCCGATGGGCGGCATCCCGGCCGACCTGCAGGATCCGGTGTCGACCGGCCCGCTCTCTGGCGGCTCGTCCGACTCGGTCCTCTCGACGCCGACGTCCATGTTCTCCGAGTCGTCGTCCTCGGTTACGCCGAGCTCGACCGACGCGACCGAGTCGACGACGTCGGACCAGACCGAGAGCACCCAGGTCTCGGCCCGCGACCAGGAGTGCTACTTCCACACCGCCTACGACGCCGACGATGACAAGGCGTTCCTCCAGCCGGTCCGCAAGCCTCGGCCGGTCATCAGCGTCCAGACGTTCACGCCCCTGATCGGCTCGCTCCTCATGAGCCACAGCTCGCTCGTCTGCGAGGCGGCCAAGGCGGCCATCATTGGCATCCTCGCCCGGCTGCGAAACACCCAGCTGCCGTCGTACGAGCCTTGGCCCGAGCGTCACATCGAGGTCGGCCAGTCTAAGACATACTATGCTCAAACGGGCGTCCACATCCACGACTACATCGCACTGACGCCGGAGGAGAAGAAGATCATCCAGGACGAGCTCCTCAACGCGATCGTCGTCGGCATGGCCAAGCTCGACGAGACGCAGTCGCCTTACGACCCCGAGCTAGACGAGAACCAGTACGTCCAGGGCGACGGCAGCCCGTACGGCTACTTTGACGGCGAGTTTGATGCCGAAGGCGCGCCGACCGCCATCAACGGCTTTGACGAGGCTTTTGGCGCCTTCGGAGAAGACGGCGAGCAGCGCCAAGGCACCTCGCCCGAGCTCGCCAACGTCCCGGCCGTGCCCGTCGAGAGCGACCGCCCAGACGCGACCGGCGAGACCCCTGTCGAGAACGACGACGAGGCGCCTCCGGTCCCTCATCCAGAGATCGTCGTCCCTCAAGTCGCGCCCGAGCCAGTGACGCCGGCGCTGCTGTCGCCCTCGACGGCGCCCGGCAACCCGGCGCTTGCGCCCGGCGTCGGAGACGACCCGCCCTCGGAGGACGAGCTCTTCCCCGAGACCGACTTCGACTCGCCCAACGCCCCACCGGTCGACCACCGGAGCTACTCGGAGGTGGCAGCATATGAGGGAGAGAACGACCAGCGGACGGACCCGCCGCCTGAGTTTGACCAGCAGTACACCGAGGAGCTCTCGGTCGAGGCCTCGCACGGCCGGCTCCTGTCGATGAACCTGATCGCGGCCGTCGTCGAATGCGGTGTGCTCGCCGAGGAGGATGTCGCCACCCGGCTCTTTGTGCCCGAGGTCGTCCGCATGCGCTTCGACGAGTCCTACGCCGTCCGGCGCGAGGCTGCGCTCGCCATGGCGGAGCTCCTCAAGGTGGTCTCGCAGGACGTCGTCATGGACAGCCTGGTTCGTCCGGCTGCTTCCCCCCCTCCTCGCCCAACCCGTCTGCTTTGCGACTGATCGGCAAACCAATGCCCTTTTTGCAGCTCACCTTGTTCGACGCCTTTGCCATCGACGAGAATCCGCACGTCCGCCAGGCGGCCTGCCTCGCCCTGCCGGCGCTGACGCGGCACCTGCATCCGTACGAGTTCAAGAAGGAGCACACGCTCAAGGTCCTGCCAGGCTTCTTCCAGGACGAGACCAAGGAGATCCAGAACACGGCGCTCGAGGTCCTCGGCGAGCTCATCTACGCCTTCCACGAGGAGGATGAGGGTCTGCCGCGCGAGCTCATCGACTACTTTCTCGGCCCGCCCCGGCCAAAGAAGGAGCCTAGGGGCAACGATGGCACGCTCAACATCTTCAGCACGGCCAAGGGCCTCAGCCTGCTGAGTGGTCTCGACGACGAGGATGACTACCGCCAGATTGTTTGCGCCTTCAACGTGAGTGACGCTCAGGGGAGGACGCGCATCTTGATAACGGACAGACTGACCGCTGTCCCACCCCTCGCAGTTCCCCGCCGTCACGCTAACCGCCGGACGCGAGGGCTGGCCACTCCTGCGGGCCTACTACCTCGAGCTCGCCGATGAGCCCCAGGTGCAGGTCCGGCGGAGCTTGGCCGCGTCGTTGCACGAAATGGCGAAGATCCTGGGCGACGAGATCGCGTCGGCCGACCTCGTGCCCTTCTTCCATCGCTGCCTCGAGGACGAGTACGAGATCCGCGAACGCCTCTGGGAGAACCTGCACGTCTTCATCGGCGCGCTCGACCAGGCGACGGCCTGGCCGCTCATCCACAAGATCGGCCAGCTGCTCATTGCGGGCCAGCTCTCCAACTGGCGGCTGCGCGAGCGCCTGATGCAGTCGCTGCCGAGCATGGCCGAGTCGATGATCGCCGGCCAGAACGGCAAGTTCCTCGTCGTCTCGCTCCTCCGTGAGGGCCTTATCGACAAGGTGGCCGCCGTCCGCGACGCCGCGATCGCTTCGGTGAGTGGCCTCGGCGCCAGCCGGCTCTCTGTCGGGCTCCGCTGACTCAAGTTCTTCGCTCGCCTTCTGCAGATCCCTTCGCTGTACGCGACGACGCGTAAGGTCGACGCGCCCGAGACGCGGCACGAGGTCGACGAGGTCATGCGCAAGCTGGCCAACAGCCCACAGTACCGCCAGCGCCGGACCTTTGTCCGCTGCATGGAGACGTTCATGGACGTCGAGTACGACCACGAGCTCGTCCTCGAGCGCTGCATCCCCGAGTTGCTCAAGGTCAACAACGATCCGGTCGTCGACGTCCGGTTCGCGCTGGCTCGCTACGTCGTCCGCATGTGTGGGCCAGGTCCGTCGCCGTCGCCGTCTTGTCAAGACCTTTCCCTGTGTCGGCTTAAGCTGACCGATCCCTCTTCGCGCTCAGACGGCTACTGCCCGAAGATGGAAGGCGCGCCCGAGGGCCTCGTCACGATCATCGATACGCTTCGCAACGACGAGTCGTTTGACGTCCGTCAGCGCGTTGCCGAGCTCTTCCCGGACGTCGAAGCCGAGCGCCGGCCATCGGCCGCAACGTCGGCCGCCCCTTCATCGATGCCGTCGCCTCGACCACTTGTCCGGCGAACTTCGTCGGCCAGCTCGGCCGGCTCGGCCGGCTCGATACCGCTCACTGTCCCGCTCCGCTCGCCAGGGACGCCGACGCTCGACGGCGTCATCGAGGCACCCGAGAGCATCCTCCAGCTCGAGAACGTACCGTCGCCGCTGCAGAGCCCAAAGGTCATCCCCGGTTACGAGCTGCACGGCTACGCCTTCGAGGAGTCGACGAGCAAGGAGGAGGCCTTGAAGGCCCTCGGCGAGACCCAGGGCCTCGGACTTGCCGACGACAGCTTCCCCGAGGGCGGTCACCTGACCCCGACGCCTCATGCGCCCCACAACGACCGGCCGGCGGTTGACTACTTTGGCCAAGCCTCGGCTTCCTAGTCAAGGCCAATACCGCTGTCTTGCCCTCGCCGCGCTCCTCGCTCACGTCTCCCTACTCCTCTTGTTTCCTCCACTCCCGGTTTCCACGCACGCATTCACGCCCCCTCTAGACGTATTCTCCACCACTCCCCACACACTCCCCGCTTCATAAAACTGGCCTCCTCGCTCGCACTCCCTTCGGACACGGCGTCCGAGGCGGACCTTGTCCTGTAGCCTACACACCCGCCCTCCCTCGCAGCCTAGGTCGTTCCACTCGCAGCTCTGACCGCCCCCCCCCCGTCGGTCCTTTCAGACCCCCTTCTCCTGTTGTACCGATCGTCATTCTTCGCAGCTTGGCAGGCTCGTCCTAGCAGACGGGCGGGGGTCGAAGGCCGAGCAGCGACCGACGGCAGAAGGAAAGCTCATGCGCATCCGTTGCCAGTCCCGCGGGGCGCCGCCTCTCGATGCAGGCGTCTAGAGCTCATCGCGCTGGTGCGTCTCGGACGGTGCCGAGGAGGCCTCGGGCGACGGGTCAGCAGTCCCAAACGCGCTCGGGCTGGCAGACTCCTCGTTCGGCGGCGTCGGCGCCTTGGCCTCCTCTGGCTCAGCGGCCGTGCCCTCGGTCGTCGTCTCATGCGACTCGTCAGCGGCGGCTGGTGCGTCGTCTCTCATCGCCGCCCGCTTGGCCTCGAGCTTGGCCCGGCGGGCCTGGTCACGGCGCTCCTCCTCCTCCCATCTCTTTTGGGCCTTGGCGCGCTCGTCCGCCCGCTTGAGGGCCGACGGGTCTGCGGCGGCAGCCGTTGAGGACGAGGGCGAGGCCGTCGTACCCGACGGGTGGGGAACGACCGGCCCACCAGACAGGAAGGTCGCCAAGGCCTCATACTTGAGCGCGCCTGTCGTTCGAAGCCAGCCCGACCAAGTCAGCTCACGCGGCCGTCGGGCATCACGTCTCGGCGCACCTTGATAGACGTCGAACTCGTCGACCGGGGCGCCAGCCGCCCAGGTCAGCAGCCGGGCCTTGCCGGGCTCGCCCGCATCAAAGCCAAGCGTCTCCTTGATGACGGCGTCAGCGTCGCGGATGTAGCCGAGCGCATGCGAGGAGAAGCGCTGCGAGAGCGCCTTGTACAAGAGAGGCACCGAGGCGGCCTGAGAGTGATCAAGCCAGTCAATCAGTCGACAGGAGCGCAGACCGGGGACCTACGACAAGACTTTCGAGCAAGCCTCGTCTCGCGACGGACGCACGATAGGGTGGATAAGCAGGACGTGAGGCTTGGCGGCATCCTGCATGTTAGCAGAGAGGCGAAGATGGCCACGTCAGAGCCTGCTCTACCCAGTAGGCCTGGCTGAACCGGTGCCGGCGTCGTACCTGGCTAAGGAACGCCTCCATCTGCTGCCGCGCAGCGGCCGGCTCGACGCCGCCCTTGGCCGGGAACTTGAGCTTCTTGACCCGGTCGGCTACGGCGTGGCTCGCGTACGTCGTCAGCGGGCCTGCCTGGCGCTCGCCGGTGTAGTCTCTCGGCGGGATCCGGCC
>Ga0308160_10002366_pt1 | contig 23056 bp, 22 predicted proteins | sample PhyFR1_FD_201036 | JGI IMG/M metagenome (GOLD analysis project Ga0308160, IMG submission 201036) | Phyllosphere microbial communities from UC Gill Tract Community Farm, Albany, California, United States - DLSLF.R1 | ecosystem: Host-associated > Plants > Phyllosphere > Unclassified | place: USA...
AACTCTAGGCGATGCTTTGGAGCTTTCATCACAGTTTTATAAACTGTTTGGTGATGAATGGTCGGTAACACTGGAACGTGACAAACATGAAGCGCGCCTTGTTCCGCTCATTCCAAAAAGCATGGATCCCGATCATTTCATCACTGAAAGTATGCTGATGATTTGGCACGGTTTGGCATCTTGGTTGATTGAACGTCGTATTCCATTGGAACGCGTACATTTTGGCTATCCACGCCCTGCACATGCCGATGAATACGATGCACTGTTCTTCGCACCAGTGATGCAGTTTGATGCACCACGTACCGAAATTACCTTTGCCGCCGATTATCTGGATTTACCACTTCGTCAAACTGAAGAAAATCTGGAAGAATTCTTAAAAGCTGCACCGGCTCAATTGCTGGTCAAATTCAAAAACACCAACTCTTTAACCTCACGTATTCGTGAAGTCCTCAAGAGCCAGATTGGTGAAGAAATGCCGACCTTGAATGATGTGGCCTCTATGCTGTACTTGTCTCCGCAGACTTTACGTCGTCGTTTGGCTGCTGAAGGTAAAAGCTATCAAGGGGTTAAAGATGCATTACGCCGTGATGCGGCCATTCATCTTTTACTCAACCCGGGTTTAACCTTAGAAGATGTAGCACAACAAGTCGGTTTTAGTGAAACCAGTACTTTTCACCGTGCATTCAAGAAATGGACCGGAGTCACACCGGGACTATATCGCCAATTACACGGCTATCATTAATCCGTCATGCGACTCACTGTTTGTCATTAGACGACTCACTGTTTGTCATAAAAAAGCCGCCATTATAAATGGCGGTTTTTCATCACGCGACAGATAAGTTGTCATAAAAAATCCTCAATAGTGGACGAGATTTTTATAACACTGACTTTTTTAGAAATTAATATTTTCTAGATTTTAATCGGTTGTAATTTTCAGAAGGATTATCGAAAGAGTTAAATAATTAAAATATCTAATTATCATTGTGGAACATGAAAAATAAAGAAAATGCTGCTCTAGAGCTTTAGAATCCAGAGCTTAAAAATATTGTTTCAGTCGTTTTAATCATAGCTATTTTGTGGGGCATACAATGAATGTTTCATGGCTTTCCGGCAGGAAGTTGAGTCTTCTATTATTTACTCCTAAAAAGCCGTACTATCTTTTTTAAAAGAATTAGAATTTTGGGGTAATAATGGATAATTCAGAACGTTTCATTACAGCATTATACTACTCTGTAGGTGGGATTATTTTAGGTTTAGGACTAGCAATCTATTCATCTCTATATCTAAGTCTTGCGGTTAGCTCAGCTAAAATTGTCATTTTTACAGTCATTTCCTGTTTCGTTATAGGCTATTTATTTCCTAATAGCGTTGGCAATATTTTTAGATGGATTTGGAATTTTTTCGTTCATTAGAGGCTATATTCCACTCCTATTTAACGCAACGGCTGTTATATGAAAGACATTTGTTAGAACCCAATTAAAGATCTTGAGTCTAAAAAATCAAATATCGAAAAATGATACAGCTTGAGTCGTCTTACACTCATAATGACATCGGTTGAGTCGCAATATGATGTCATTATGGGTCGTTAAAAAACTAAAATACTGATTTGATTATCATGCTAATGACAAGCTATGTGTCGTTTGACCTAATCATTTAGATTGATGCAATTCCTCCGCCCAGACTCGAATGTCTGGGCTTTTTTATGGCAGAAAATTGGCAAAAAAACTCATTTGATCTGATCCGTTCTCGTCATTGCACTTCAAAAATTAATCATTACACTCGAAAAGTATAACAATTTAAAAGTCATAACAAAGGAACAGCTATGAGCGAGGCCTACATCATTGATGCCATTCGCACACCACGCGGAAAAGGAAAAAAAGACGGTTCACTGCATCAAGTGAAACCGATCACCCTACTCACCACCTTACTGAATGAACTGAAAGACCGTCACCAGCTCGACACCTCTAAAGTCGATGATATTGTGCTGGGCTGTGTAACCCCAATTGGTGATCAAGGTGCGGATATTGCCAAAACAGCTGCGATTGCCGCAGGTTGGGACAACGATGTGGCGGGTGTGCAAATCAACCGTTTCTGTGCATCTGGACTTGAAGCGGTGAATATGGCAGCCATGAAAGTCCGTTCCGGTTGGGAAGATATTGTGGTGGCGGGTGGTGTGGAATCGATGTCGCGTGTGCCGATGGGGTCGGATGGCGGTCCTTGGGCACTGGACCCTGAAACCAATATGGCCTGCGACTTTGTCCCGCAAGGCATTGGTGCTGACCTGATTGCGACCATTGATGGTTATAGTCGCGTAGATGTCGATACTTTTGCCGAAAACTCGCAAAAGAAAGCTGCCGCAGCTCAAGCTAAAGGTTATTTCAATCAATCGATTGTACCGGTTAAAGACAAGGCTGGCGTGACCATTTTAGCCCAAGATGAATTTATTAAACCGACGACCACTGCTGAGGGTTTAGCCAAACTGAATCCAAGTTTTGCCATGATGGGACAAATGGGCTTCGATGCGATTGCCCTGCAAAAATATCCAGAAGTCGGGCAGATTAATCATGTGCATCATGCAGGAAATTCATCCGGCATTGTCGATGGTGCAGCGCTGGTTTTAATTGCCTCAGAAAAAGCGGTTCAAGAACAAGGTTTAAAACCGCGTGCCAAAGTTTTGGCTACGGCATTGGTCGGATCTGATCCAACCATCATGTTGACCGGTCCTGCCCCTGCAGCACGCAAGGCATTGGAAAAAGCCGGTCTAACGATTGATGACATCGACCTGTTTGAAGTCAATGAAGCCTTTGCTGCCGTGGTGATGCGCTTTATTACCGAACTGAAGGTTGACCCGGCGAAAGTCAATGTCAATGGCGGTGCGATTGCCATGGGTCATCCACTCGGTGCAACGGGTGCGATGATTCTAGGAACGCTGCTGGATGAACTGGAACGTCAAGGCAAAAAACGTGGCTTGGCTACGTTATGTGTGGGTGGCGGTATGGGCATCGCAACCATTATTGAATTGGTATAAGGAGAATAACAATGAGCGCAATTCAATATGAAAAAAATGCGGACAATATCGTCATTTTAACTTTAGATTCTCCTAACCAATCTGCCAATACCATGAACGCAGATTTCCGTGTTGCACTGGAAGATACAGTTTCCAGACTACAGGCAGATGCAGAAATTTCAGGGATTATTTTCCGTTCAGCGAAAAAAACCTTTTTTGCCGGTGGCGATCTGGATGAACTGATTCAAGCAGAGCCGGATCATGCCACAGCATTTTTCAACATGATTGAAGAGATGAAGGCCAAACTGCGCTATATCGAAACACGGGGTATTCCGGTGGTTGCTGCACTCAATGGCACGGCGCTCGGCGGTGGCTGGGAACTGGCTTTGTGTTGTCACCATCGTATTGCACTGAATGACCCGAAAGCCAAGTTTGGCTTACCTGAAGTGACTTTAGGATTATTGCCCGGCGGTGGCGGGATCGTGCGTACTGTACGACTACTCGGTTTGCAAAATACCTTTCCACTGTTGATGGAAGGCAAACAATTTTCTGTCGATAAAGCCAAGTCTTTGGGCTTAATTCACGATATTGTGGAAACTGAACAAGAACTTTTAGACAAAGCCATTGCCTGGGTCAAAGCCAATCCAATCTCGCAACAACCGTTTGACGTGAAAGGCTATAAAATTCCAGGTGGCGATCCCAAAACCCCAGCTGTTGCTCAAGTGCTTGCGATTGCACCCGCCATGCTGCGTGACAAAACCAAAGGTTGTTACCCTGCTCCTGAAGCGATTATGGCAGCAGCCGTTGAAGGTGCACAGGTTGATGTCGATACCGCACTGACCATTGAATCACGTTATTTCACCTACCTTGCCACCAGTCAGATTTCCAAAAATATGATTGGCACGTTCTGGCATGGTCTGAACGCGATTAAATCAGGTGCCAGTCGCCCGAAAGAGATTGCCAAATGGAAAGCCACTAAAGTCGGTATTTTAGGTGCCGGTATGATGGGTGCAGGCATTGCGTATGTGACTGCATCGAAAGGCATTGCCGTAGTGCTAAAAGATGTGTCTCTCGAGGCTGCTGAAAAAGGCAAAGCTTATAGCCAAAAGCTGCTGGATAAAAAAGTTGCTCAAGGCCGTTTAAGCGCTGAAAAACGCGATCAAGTTTTAGCACTAATTACCGCTACAGCTTCAGCAGAAGATTTACAAGACTGTGATTTGATCATTGAAGCGGTGTTTGAAAATCCGGAACTGAAAGCCAAAGTCACCCAAGAAGCAGAAAGCTATTTGGTGAATGGTGGCATTTTTGCATCGAATACGTCTACCTTACCAATTACAGAACTCTCGAAAGCTTCTAAAGATGAGAGCCATTTCATTGGTCTGCATTTCTTTAGCCCAGTCGATAAGATGCAACTGGTAGAAATCATCAAAGGGGAAAACACCTCAGCTGAAACTTTGGCTAAAGCTTTTGACTTCATACAACAGATTGGTAAAACCCCAATTGTGGTGAATGACAGCCGTGGTTTCTTTACCAGTCGTGTCTTTGGAACTTTTGTGCAAGAAGGTTTACGACTGCTTGCTGAAGGGGTTCATCCTGCCAAGATTGAAATGGCAGCACTCAAAGCCGGTATGCCTGTTGGCCCACTGGCTATTCAGGATGAAGTGTCTTTAACCTTGTCTGAGCATGTCGCTGCTGAGACGCGTAAAGCCCTGCAAGCTGAAGGCAAAGACCTGCCACGTTCGGCTGCAGATGATGTGATTGAAAGCATGATTCATCAATTCAACCGTAAAGGTAAAACTGCGGGTGCGGGTTTCTATGAATACCCTGAAGATGGTAAAAAACATTTATGGGCGGGTTTAAGCCACTGGAAAAAAGATGTTGAGATGACCGAACAGGAAATGATTGACCGTTTGCTGTTTGTTCAGGCGCTGGATACTTTGCGCTGCTATGAAGAAGGCGTGTTGGAGTCGATAGTGGATGCCAATATCGGCTCTATTTTCGGAATTGGTTTTGCGCCATGGACAGGGGGTGCCATACAGTATCTGAATCAATATGGTCTGGAAAAAGCCTTGATCCGTGCTAATACACTTGAAGCCAAATATGGTGAGCGTTTTAAAGCACCCCAGTTGCTGAAAGATAAAGTGCACTCTGGCGAGAAAATTTCATAACACTACGTAAACTATAAATCATGAACGCCCCTGCTTTTTATTAAAGATCGGGGCGTTCATGTATTTAAGGATTGTTTTTGAGTATTAAAAATACCGATCCCTCTTTAAGCCCTTGCCTAAGGACAATATAAACTTTGATTTCATTCAAACAAAGACCCATCTCCTAGAATTAATTTTAATCCCTTATTTAAATAAAGGGTTTAATCACTTATGAGTCGGCTTTCATTCTATTCTGTGTTATAAAGTTACATAGATTCCGATTTATTTTTATCCATTTTGGTATTTTCTCATGACTGACAATTCTTCTCCTGAAAAATCCCCTTGGGGCTGGAAAGCCTTGATTATTGCTTGTATTTTAGGTGCTTTTTTCATGGGGTTTTTCTATCTTGCAGTAAGCAACGAACCGGATTACATGCCGAGCCAAAAACAGAAGCAGGTCCATAGTGCACATCAGGCTGCTGCACCTGCGGCATCAGAACCGACTGCGGCTGAAATGAATATGACGGAAGAAGAGCATGCTGCAATGACAGAAGCTGAAAAATCAGCTGACCATGAGCATGGCCATTAATTCTTAGATTGATAAAAATAAAAAGCCACTTTTATAGTGGCTTTTTATTTCTTCAAAATTGGAAATTTAACAGCTAAGCATCCGCAAATAACAATCGCATATCAATATGCGGAATACCGCAATCCAGATATTGCTCACCTTCAACTTTAAAACCCAAGCCTGCATAAAACTGAATGGCATGTACTTGTGAAGACAATTTTAAAAATTCGCGCTGTTGATGTTTAGCTTGCTGAATAATCTGTTGCATCAGCAGTTTTCCAATGCCTAAGCCACGATGCGATTTCAGCACCGCCACACGCCCGACGCTGTTATTTTGTAATAATCGCGCTGTCGCAATCGGCTGATCTTGATCGTAAACCACGAAATGCACGGATACGGCATCTTCAGCATCCCATTCATCTGCAACCGCAATCTGCTGTTCCTGAATAAACACCTGCTCACGAATCAGTTTTGCGTCATTTTGCAGCTCATCCCAACAGCCTGTGCGTATGCTAAATTGGCTCATCAAAAATTATCTTCCTAAAAATAAAGGCAGCCTTGCGACTGCTTCATCCATTTTAAACAGGTTGTAAATTAACACTTGCAGCCAATATCCTGCTGATCCCACTGGTTGTTGAGCAACAATTCAAGTGAATGCTTTTGAATGCCATACATCTCTTTTAGCGCTTGAATCTGAGCCAATACTGCCTGATCGGGCTGTTGATAATCCTTACGCTTGGTCGCCAAGATCATCTTGTTTTTACTGGTATGTTCCAAAGCCACAAATTCAAATACTTTGGTTTCATAGCCATAGGCTTTAAGCAATAAAGCGCGAATGGTATCGGTGAGCATTTCTGCCTGTTGACCCAAATGAATGCCAAATTGCAGCATCGGTTTCAGCACCTCCGGACTTTTGAGCTGTGGACGCAATTCTTTATGGCAACATGGCGCACACATAATCATTTGGGCATTTAGGCGAATACCGGTGTGAATGGCAAAATCCGTCGCCACATCACAGGCATGCAAAGCGATCATGACATCCAGGTGTTCAGGTTGATAGGTACGTACATCGCTCTGAAAAAAATCCAGTTGGGTAAACTTGGACTCTTCAGCCACCTGCTGGCAAAACTCCACCATTTTCGGATTCAGCTCCACACCGGTGACAAATGGCGTTTGACCCTGCTTTTCCAGATAATCGTATAAGGCAAAAGTGAGATAGCCCTTACCCGAACCAAAATCTACCACACGCAAAGCATGATCTTGCTGTGTAATCTGATCCAAAGCACCCGAGAAAATTTCTACAAACTTATTAATCTGTTTCCATTTACGCGCCATGCTGGGAATAATTTGCGCTTTCGCATCAGTAATGCCTAAGGGCTGTAAGAAATAACTGTCTTGATCAACATAGCGATGTTTGGTGCGGTCATGCCCCTGCTGATTTTCTAAATTTTGTGTCTTGGCTGCAGATTTATTTTTACTCACCGTCAGCATGGCTTTTTTCTTGTTCTTTTTGAGTTGCAGCTCTTCTTCAGCGGTCAACAGATTGGCTTGTTTACACTGGGCCAATAAATCTTGAATAAGCTGGCTGGCTTCCGCTAAAGGATAGTTCTTGGTGACGTCCTGAGTCTTATAACGATACAGGCAACTTAAAACCAGCTGTCCTTGCAGTGAAATGACTCGCAAGGTCATTTTCTCCAGATTTTCAAGTTCACCTTTATACTGGCTAAGAATCATTCGATCAAAACTTTGTGTTTCAATGGCTTGCTGAAAAGCATCTAAGAATTGTTGTTCCTGAATAAAAGGAGAAGCCAATTGAGACATACAGATCACTCGAGTAAATTAAGTTATCAGTGTAAAACTTCTTACTTTAAAGGTAAAACTTCATTACTATACAAGTGTATTTTTAATTATAGAAAATAAGCGATGAGTACATCTAACTTGCAGAGCTACGATCCACATGAAGAAAAAATAAATGCGATTAGTCATGCACTTGGCGCAGTTTTAGCAGCTATTTCCAGTATTTTCATGCTGGTGAAAGGCAGCTATTTACCGCTAGGACAGTTTATTGGCCTATGTGTTTATGCATTAAGCCTGATCTTGCTTTTTGCCGCTTCAAGCTTATATCACTATGCCGAATCGCCACAGCGTCGCGGCTGGTACAAAAAACTGGACCACACCGCAATTTATTATCTGATTGCCGGAACCTATACCCCCTTCTTGTCTATCGCACTTCCAACGGCAAAAGCGCAGTACCTGTTAATTGCACTGTGGGTGATTGCTGTCATTGGTACACTATTCAAGTTAGTTTTCATTCATCGTTTCCAGAAAATTTCACTCATTGCCTATCTGGTTATGGGATGGCTTGCATTGCTGGTAATGGATGATATGCAACGCTTTTTAAGCGATCAAGCATTAACCTATCTGATCATTGGCGGAGTTGCTTATACAATTGGTGCATTGTTTTATGCCTTAAAAAGAGTAAGATATACGCATGCTATCTGGCATGTTTTTGTATTGATTGGCGCTGGATCACATTTCTTAGCGATCTGTCTTTACGTGATATAACCCTCTACTTCTGCATTTTTTAGTAACCCTAAATCCGTGGACATGAGCCGGTATTTCGTATTTTTTTAAGAAATTACGCCTTTTTTAAAAAGATTACGCTTTTAAAACTAATCTTTTTTATTTTTAGTAAGTGTAAGGTTTCTCATGGCGTCATCAAATTCTATTCCTGCTTCGGAAGAAGTAGCTACAAACTCAAAATTCCGCGTACTCACTGCGAGTCTTGTTGGTACAACAATCGAATTCTTCGATTTTTATATTTACGCAACAGCGGCAGTTCTTATTTTTCCTCATTTGTTCTTCCCTGCAAGTACAGATCCAACGACTGCAACCATTCAGTCTTTAGCAACCTTTGCTATTGCCTTTATTGCCCGTCCAATTGGTGCTGCTTTCTTCGGACATCTGGGTGACCGTATTGGTCGAAAAGCTACACTGGTTGCTGCATTGCTCACCATGGGTATTTCAACCGTGTGTATTGGCTTGCTTCCAACCTATGCACAGATTGGTATTGTTGCCCCATTACTGCTCGCGCTTTGTCGTTTAGGACAAGGGCTTGGTCTTGGCGGCGAATGGAGTGGTGCTGTTCTTCTTGCCACTGAAAATGCGCCTGAAGGCAAACGTGCCTGGTATGGCATGTTCCCGCAACTTGGTGCACCTATCGGCTTTATCTTGGCCACAGGTTCATTCTTGACCCTAGGCGCATTTATGTCTGAAGCAGACTTTATGCAATGGGGCTGGCGTATTCCGTTCCTTGCAAGTTCTGTACTGGTCATTGTAGGCCTCTGGATTCGTTTAAAACTGCATGAAACACCTGCATTCCAAAAAGTTTTGGACAAGCAAAAAGAAGTTAATGTTCCATTTAAAGAAGTCATGACCAAACACTGGGGCATGCTGATTCTGGGTACGATTGCTGCCGTATGTACTTTCGTGGTGTTCTACTTGACCACAGTATTTGCATTGAACTGGGGTACCACAAAGCTCGGTTATACCCGCGCTGAATTCCTGCAATTGCAATTGGTTGCAACCTTATGTTTTGCGGCATTCATTCCACTTTCTGCAGTTTTTGCCGAGAAATTTGGTCGTAAGGCAACTTCAATTGGCGTATGTATTGTTTCAGCATTGTTTGGTTTAGTGTTCGCCAACATGCTTGAATCTGGCAGTACCATTGTGGTGTTCTTGTTCTTGTGTATTGGTTTAGCGATCATGGGCTTAACCTACGGTCCAATCGGTACTGTACTTTCTGAAATGTTCCCGACTTCAGTTCGTTACACCGGTTCTGCATTAACCTTTAACTTGGCAGGTATTTTAGGGGCATCTTTTGCACCCTTAATTGCAACAAAGCTTGCAACTACCTATGGTTTATATGCTGTGGGTTATTACTTAACTGCTGCATCTATCCTGTCACTTCTGGCATTCCTGGCTATTCGTGAAACAAAAAATGATGACGTAAACAACCAAGTTTAATTTCATCAAAAATAAAAAAACCAGCGTGATGACGCTGGTTTTTTTATGCTGATTTTTTTTAGATCTGTTCATCGCTTAACATTTCCTGATACAGCTCTTCAAACACCTTGCGATCACCACCAGCGGCGTAATAACTTGGAACAATGTAAGTCACCAGTTGACGGTATCTTTCCGTTGCATATAAATGCTCCAGAAAAGCTTCCACATGATTTTCATCAATCGCAAATGCTCTAATCAGTTGCTGAAACTTTTGATAAAACCTGCTGGCAAACGCAGGCGTATTGACCACATCGCTTTCGGCTTGCTGAAAAGCCTGCTCTAAAGCAATCAAACCGGTTTCCAGCTGTGCCGATTGAGCCGCTGTTAAAGCAAAAAACTGACCGACCTCTTCTGAAAAAGACATACTCTTCTCCTGTTTTATTCTCATTGTTATAAATCAATCTTGTTTTAGGGTATGTCAAAAATTGTTCCAGCAATCGATCTTTAATATCTAAATCAGCTCAATGACATCAATCGTTGGCGGTACCCGAAAACGAAACGGTACACCGACCATTCCTGTTCCAACCGTGACAAACACATCCGCATTTTCATGCTGATACAGACCTTTCTTATGTCCCAGTATAGAGACTTTTTTCATAATGTAATTGGTCAACAAGGGCAGCTCAACTTGTCCGCCATGGGTATGTCCAGACAGCATTAATGGATGTGTGGGCAATTTTGGCACCATATCTACCGTGTCAGGATTATGCGACAAAATGACCCAAGGCTTGTCTTGAGGCAAGTCAGGCATATAGCGCATATCGGTTTTACCTGCCCATAAATCGCCTACCCCCAATAAACGAAACTCATCAAATTCGACCATTTGCCCTTCAATATCAATCACATCATTGACCTTTAAGGCATGCCTTAATAATTGCTGAATAGGAGGACCAGGATATTGTTCATCATGATTGCCATTGACCGAATAAACCGGTGCATTAATCTGTTTTAAAATGGCCAGTTCATCGGCAAGTTTGTTTTCGGGTTCATAGGTCCAGTCCCCGGCCACGACCACCAAGTCCGGTTGCTGCTGATTGATCTTCTCGACAATAATTTTCAGTTGACGTTCATGCCCGGAAAATAGCCCGATATGTAAATCGGCAATCAACACCAGTTTGACCGGACGCTGCATTTTCTGTTCGGGATTCAACTGATATTGCAGGGTTTTAACGCAGACATGATGCGGTTCAATAAAGCGTGCATAAATGAGCACGCTACTGAGCAGGAAGATAAATACAGCCTGATGAATAGTGTAGTAGCCACTCCAACCGGCATACAGGCTAAAGAAAAATAAAGGAAGCAGTAAGTAAGATAAATAAAATGCCAGTAAATGGACAAAAGCTTTAAACGGATGAATGGTTTCCGTACGCGTTTGACTGAGCCATGCTTGTGCCACACCCCAACATCCAAGCACAAAAAAGATGATATAAAAATAAAACACGACCGAGTCTGTATCCCACATAATAATTTCTCTAGCAATAACGAAGATATGACATCATTCATCTATTCTAATATTTATCTTTTCACAGCTGGCAATTATACTCAAACCCAATTTTGGTATTGTTTATAACTTATGGCGCAATCTTCCCACCCCACAACTCAACTCGATACTGGCAAATTGCGTCACTCTTCTACTTATAAATCTGCAGTATTGTTGAGTTGTAGCCTGATTGTAGGGATTCCCGCATGCACCACCCTGCCCAAGCAAACACCGCAACCGATTGAATATGCGTTTGATACCGAAACCAAACAAACCTCATTGGCTCAAATCATTTTACCGCTAAGAGAACAAAACCCCGATCTTACCGGTTATCATGTTTTATATGATCCCCTAGAAGCCATAGCAGCACGTATACATCTTATTGATAAAGCAGAAAAAACCCTAGATTTACAATATTATATCTGGGACAACGATAAAATTGGCTCACTGGCTCTGCATTCCATTATTAAAGCAGCCGACCGCGGTGTAAAAGTCCGCTTGTTGATGGACGACAACAACGCCAAAAAGATGGAAGGCATTTATCTGGCACTTGATCAGCATAAGAATATTGATGTCAGACTCTATAACCCTTACCGTTTTCGGCATTACCGTGCCATGGACATGGTGCTGGATTTAAAACGCATTAACCGCCGCATGCATAACAAAAGCTTTATTGCAGACAACCAGATTGCTTTAATCGGTGGTCGCAATATGAGTAACCAATACTATAACGTCAGCGACAGTTATCAGTTTTCTGATGTCGATGTAATGCTGGTCGGCTCTGCATCCGATGAAATCATTCATTCTTTTGATGAATACTGGAATGATGATTATGCATTTCCAGTCCAGAAAATTGTCAATCCGCGGCATTATTCCTTGCGTTTTGACAGCCTAAAACAGCAACTGGAACAACATTCACAAACCATTACCGTTCAGAACTATCTTGATTTAGCCAACCGCTCACACGCCTTTGAAAAATGGCTGAATAGCAGTATCCAGTTTGACTGGGTCAAAGCTGAAATTGTGAATGATTCACCCAGTAAAATCAGGGCAAAAGCCAAAAAAGAGCAACATCTGAATTTTCAACTGCTGAATCGTTTAGAAAAACCGGAACAGAGCGTTGACATAATTTCAGCTTATTTCGTCCCTGAAAAAAAAGGCGAAAAAATGCTGAGTGAGCTGGCTCAAAATAATATTCATGTGCGCGTGCTCACCAACTCTTTCACAGCCAATGATGTGTTTTTAGTGCATGCTTTTTATGGCAAATATCGAAAAAAATTATTAAACAATGATGTCGAGTTATATGAGTTTCTGTCTGCGCCGGAAACTGAAAACTTGAATGCCAATACTGATGAACTGGCAGCAAAGGCCAAGGTCAGTTTAAAGGGTTTAAGTCGTTCCAGTCTGCATGCCAAACTGATGGCGATTGATCAAAAGCAGGTTTTCATTGGTTCTTTCAATTTTGATCCACGTTCTGCCTATCTAAATACCGAAATTGGCGTATTGCTGGATAGCCCGAATTTAGCCAAATCCGTGCACCAGACCATGGATCAAAATTTATCTAAATATGCGTATAAACTGGTTCTAGATGCCAACAACAAAATCAACTGGAAAATTAAACGTCATGATGGCAGCATCAAAACTTATCACAAAGAACCGAAAATGAAATGGTGGCAAAAAGCAGGCGTTAAGGTGATTTCATGGTTGCCACTCGAAGGCTTTATGTAAGCCTTCGCTTATCTGGCATTGATTTTTGCTGTGCATTCAAGCTGGACTTTTAATCACTTTTTGATGTAATCGTGTTAGGCCTTCAGTCATTCTATCTTGAACTTCTTGAGTCAGCGTTTCGACCGTATGCCCTTCAGGAGAGATTGCCGGCAAGGCCATTAAATGCGCTTTCACTTTAGGCATTTCCAGGACTTTTTTGACGTGGTCGGCAAAGCTTATCTCATTAATAAACGGCGCCACCAGATCTAGTTGTCCGTGTTGATTCACATAACAAATTAAGCATATTTGCACAGGACGATTGGCTTCAATGGCTGCACCTAGAATCCGTCCATAGATTTTTTTAATTCTTGAGCCATCTGAAGTGGTCGCTTCAGGGAAAAACAGTACCGGAATATCCTGTTTTAAAAATTTGGTAATTTGCTGTTTAATTTTAACCGAATCGCCAGAACCACGTTTAATAAACAGTGTCCCACCGCCCTTGGCCAGTTTGCCAAGTAACGGCCATTGTTCAATTTCTGCTTTGGCTAAAAAGAACACCCGAGCACCAGAACCCAAAACGGCGACGTCAAGCCAGGAAATGTGATTGCTCACCCACAGTGCCGGCTCACGCGGAATCACGCCATGTATCTGAATTTCAAGATTAAAAACTTCGCATAACTTACGGCAAAAATGCTGCACATAACGTGTATTACACGGATTATTCGGGTCTTTATATAAACGATGGCGAAAAACCAGATAAAATCCTTGTGCAATCGCAGCGACAACCGCCAATAGCTTTTTACTATATAGAAAAAATTTAGGCATACTATTTAACGGCGAACTTTCAGTTACAGAGGGTTGAGTCATAGATTGATCACTAATTTACCAGACACAGTCTTCATCATTTATTTTCTATCATTCTATACTGTTCATTTTGATCTTGCATTGATCATAAAAACCGAACTTTGCTTTTTTTCAATGGAATAATGAAAACCCATAAACACCCGGCGCTGATCTAAAACAAAAATTATACGAATAGACCGCTATCATTTACTAAGCTAATTAATCATAAAATAATAAATATTATCAATAGTTTAATATTATTTTAGAAATAGTAAATCGTCGATTTAGGCCAGATATTTTGATTTACTCAATGTTTTGTTGGCTTAGTTGAGCAAGCCTGCTGTATTTTTCACTATCCCTGCTTATTTTCTACTAGAATGAAGTTTTAACGTAGTTGAGATAGCATTTAGTGGAATATATTGAGCGACATCAAGGTGGCGAACGTGCCCTATTAGTAAGTGTCTCTGTACAAATTTTAGATGACCTTGATGCAGAAGAATTTCGCTTATTGGCCCAATCAGCGGGTGCTGAAATTGTAGAACATATTACCGCTCAACGTATCAAGCCGGATCCAAAACTGTTTATTGGCTCGGGTAAAGCAGAAGAAATCGCGGAGCAAGTCAAAGAATTAGAAATAGATCTGGTCATTTTTGATCAGACCCTGAGTCCTTCCCAAGAACGTAATCTAGAACGCGTCATTCAATGTCGCGTGATTGACCGTACACGGCTTATTCTCGACATTTTTGCCCAACGCGCCCGTACCCATGAAGGTAAACTCCAGGTTGAATTGGCACAATTAGACTATTTGTCTTCACGACTGGTCGGCAGCGGTATCAGTTTAGACAGTCAAAAAGGCGGGATCGGTTTACGCGGACCGGGTGAAACACAACTGGAAACGGACCGTCGTTTACTCCGTTTACGCATTGGACAGTTAAAAGACAAACTGGAAAAAGTCCGTCAAACCCGTATGCAAGGTCGTTCTGCACGCCAGAAAGCTGCTATTCCAACGGTATCCCTTGTGGGTTATACCAATGCAGGTAAATCGACATTATTTAATCTATTGGCGCGCTCTGATGTTTATGCGGCAGACCAACTGTTTGCAACACTCGATCCAACTTTACGCCGTTTAAATTGGGATGGGATTGGTGCATTGGTTCTGGCCGATACCGTGGGTTTTGTCCGTAACTTGGCCCATGCCTTGGTCGAATCCTTTAAAGCCACACTGGAAGAAACGGCTGAGGCGACTTTGCTGCTGCATGTCATTGATTCCAGCAGCCCAGATATGCTGGAACAAATTGAAGCCGTAGAATCGGTATTAAAAGAAATTGGTGTCGATGTTCCGGTACTGCGCGTCTATAACAAAATCGATATCAGCGGTGAAGATGCCAAAATTGTGTATGCCAAACCGCACTTGCCCGATCGTGTTTATGTATCTGCACATGCCAACCAGGGTCTGGACTTGTTACGTCAAGCCGTTCAGGAATGCTTGATGGGACAGTTGCAAAGTTTCGAACTGGTGTTAAAACCCGAATATGGAAAATTGCGCACTCAACTGTATGCCCTGAATGTCATTCAGACTGAACATCATGATGATGAAGGCAACCTGCATTTACACATCATTATTGCCCCACAAAAACTGGAGCAACTGATTAAACAAGCCCATTTACCGATTGATGAAATTCTGGGAAAAAAAGCTATCCAATTTAAAAAACCGCTTGAGGAATTTGAAATTAAAAGATAAATCGGTTAAAACGTGATAAGTATAATTTTAAAGTTTGGTAAAAATGGACTGGATAAAAACAATCGACTGGCCAGCATGGATTGGGACTCTGGCCTTGATCATCTGCTTCCGTGAGGGAGCAGTATGGTTAATGACGCAATTTAATCATCCTGAACTGGGTAATTTGGTCGGCTTGATTAGCTTGTTGATTAGCCTGTCTATTTGGAGAAATGTCCACAAATTACCTGCGCGTCTAGTCGATACCAATAATAAAATCATGAAAGAAAGTGCCTTTGCTTTTTTACCGATCAGTGCCGGTTCTCTGATTATGTTGGTACATATGGGAAAGGAAATTCCTGTTTTTCTTGGGGTGATGGTTATCAGTACCCTGATTCCATTATGGGTTTACGCAAAAATGGCCAAGCGCTGGTTATAGGGGAAATATGATGTTAGCAGTACTCTACGGTTTTATATTGACCCTGTTCGCCTACCTGATTGCCAAACCTTTAAATAAAAGGCTTCCACAAGTTCCTGTCATTGTCATCGGCATGTTTTTCATTATTGGCTTGCTGTTTGTGTTTGGGATTCCTTACGAATCTTATATGACACAGGTCAATCCGCTATTTAATCATTTACTCGGCTATGTCACCGTTGCCTTGGCCATTCCACTTGCAGCCATGCGTTATGATGACTTACCCCTTAAGGCCATTGTCGGCATTTTAGTCTTTGCCAGTATTAGTGCGGTGGCTTTACCGATGGGACTTGCCTATTTACTACATATGTCTGACGCTAGCATTATGGCATTTGCAACCCGGGCGGTAACAACGCCAATTGCCATTAATATCGCCACACTGTTACATGCCCCACTAACCTTAGTCATTTTAATCGTCATTTTATCAGGCGTAATTGGCGCTGCTTTTTCGCCATTTATCTTGCGTCATATTAACGATGAAAGAGCCTCTGGTCTGGCATTAGGCTTGGCCGCACATGCCATTGGAACTGCACAAGCATGGCAACGAGGCAGTGTGGCAGGCCGTTATGCGGCTTTTGGCATGGCAATAAATGCCGTCTTCACCGCCATCTGGTTGCCAACGTTTATACTCTATTTGCAAAAGATGTGACTGGGACTTCATTAATATACATTTATATAGCCAAAATTTGACCTTATGATAAAAACTGTTCATAAAGTTATCGACAGGTTTTTTGATGAGAAATTTCAAAATTTTAGCAGCGCTACTTCTATCTGCCAGCAGTAGTGCTGTTTTTGCGGAAGACATTTCAGGAAGCTGGAAAAATATTGATGATAAAACCGGTTCTTCAAAAGCGATTCTGGAGATTCGTCAAGAAACCAACGGCACTTATACCGCAAAAATTGTAAAGGTCACTCCCCGTCCAGGCTACACAGCCAAAGAAACCTGTGTAAATTGCCCAGCGCCTTATACAGACAAGCCTATTTTGGGTATGGATGTTTTAAAAGGTTTGAAACCCGCAGCAGGATCCAATTTTACTCAGGGCAAGATTATTGATCCCCTGAGTGGCCATATCTACAGTATGAAAGCGAAATTAAGCCCGAATGGTAAGCGCTTAACCCTGCGTGGTTATGTCGGAGTTTCAGCTTTGGGCCGTAGCCAGACCTGGATTAGAAACGACTAAATATGACAAAAAGTCGCACTATGTAGCTTCATTATTCACTATTATTTAAATGATTCACATTATTTTTCATTTTCATGAACTAATAGGTTGACTGATCTTTAAACGATCATTATATCTTTATATAGATAATAAAAATATTTTTCCACATTCACAGGAATTGATATGAAGAAGAATCTATTATGTGCGGTTTTTGCTAGTGCAGTTTTTAGTGGGAATGTGTTAGCAGATGATATTAGCGGAACTTGGAAAACCATTGACGATAAAACAGGCTCGTCAAAAGCAATTTTAGAAATGCGCCAAGAAAGTAATGGTACTTATACAGCAAAAATTATCAAAGTAACCCCGCGCCCGGGATATACCCCAAAGGAGACCTGTGTAAACTGTCCCGCACCTTATACCAATAAGCCCATCTTAGGCTTAGATATTTTAACCGGCTTGAAAGCTGCCGATGATAACCACTTTATAAATGCCAAAGTTCTTGACCCACTCACCGGTAAAATTTACAGCGGCAAAGCGAAATTGAGCGCTAATGGTAAACGTCTCACGCTACGTGGTTATGTAGGCATTTCTGCACTTGGCCGTAGCCAAACATGGATTAAACAAGATTAAGTTATGCTCATTACAATTGAGCATAGATGGTTAATGTGGTACGAATAAGCGTTTAAATTTTTATCCCAAAAGATTGCTTAATTTCGTATCGCTCCTCCAGCTTAAAATAAGTTAACAGGATCGTGAACTTATATAAATAAGGAAATTTTATGAAAAAAATAGCAATCGCGACTACATTTTTTTTAGCACTCATCAGCAGTTTTTCGGTTTTTGCTCAGGAGATCGCCGGCACCTGGATCCAAATTGATGATAAAACAGGTTCGCCTAAGGCTCTGATTGAAATTGAGAAACAAAGCAATGGATCTTATTCCGGAAAAATTATCAAAGTCACCCCACGCCCGGGTTATACGCCTCGAGCAACATGTTTCCGTTGCCCGCCGCCCTACACAGATCAACCAATATTGGGATTAGAAGTGTTTAAAGGTTTACAACATGTCAATGGAAATAATTATGCCAACGGCCGGGTACTGGATCCTTTAACAGGAAAAATATATGGCTTGAAAGGACGAGTTTCTGCCAACGGTAAACGTTTTATATTACGTGGTTATGTGGGGATTTCTGCCTTGGGCCGCACTCAAACCTGGATTAAAAGTGATTAATCCTGAAAAAAAGCCGCGTTATGTGGCTTTTTTATTCATTGTTATTTAAATATTTCACATTATTTTGATTTTTTATGACGCAATATATTGACTAATTCTTAAACGCTCATAATATGGTCTTATGGATAAAAAAATTACTCTCCACAGTCGAAGGAATTGATATGAAAAACAATATTTTACTTGCTACTACTTTCGTTGGCTTACTTTTCAGTGGAAATGTACTGGCACAAGATCTGTCGGGGACTTGGCAACAAATTGACGATAAAACCGGTTCACCTAAAGCGCTGATTGAAATTCGCCAAGAAGCCAATAATACTTATGCTGGTAAAATTATTAAAGTTACGCCTCGTCCAGGTTATACACCTCAAAAGTTATGCAACAACTGCCCGGCCCCTTATACCAACAAAGCCATTTTAGGCATGGATGTCCTCACCGGCTTAAAGCATGTTGAAGGGACCAATAACTATGAAAAAGGCCGTGTGATTGATCCGCTTGCAGGCAAAGTTTACGATGCTAAAGTCAAGCTAAGCGCCAATGGCAAACGTTTAACCTTACGTGGTTATGTTGGGATCTCCGCACTAGGACGCAGCCAAACCTGGCTTCGTGCAGATTAACCAATCCAGTATTTAAGCTCAATAAAAAGCCACAGTGATGTGGCTTTTTTACATTCGTCAATAAAATGATTTTATTTTTCGCATACTCTCCAGAATATTGACTAATCACATAAACCGCCTAATATACCGACTTGATAAAAATCATGAGTTATGCAAAGGTTTAATATGCAAAAGAATATATTGCTTGCAACTGTAGCGAGCCTGCTTTTTAGTGGTAATGTTTTTGCCGAGGATATTTCTGGAGTTTGGCAGCAAATTGATGATAAATCAGGGGCGGCCAAAGCGATCATCAAAATTCATAAAGAAGCCAATCAGACCTACACAGGTAAAATTGTTAAAGTTACGCCTCGTCCTGGCTATACGCCTCGTGACACATGCAATAACTGCCCTGCGCCTTATACCAACGATCCAATTCTGGGTATGGAAATCATTAAAGGCTTAAAGCATGTATCAGGTACAAATAACTATGAAAAAGGGCGTGTGATTGATCCGCTTGCAGGCAAGGTTTATGACGCAAAAATCAAGCTGAATGCTACAGGTAAACGTCTAACCTTGAGAGCCTATATGGGTGTTTCAACCTTGGGACGTAGTCAAACCTGGATTAGACTTGAGTAAATTGCGACTCAACAAATACCCGTAAAAAAAGCCACATTATGTGGCTTTTTATTTTAAAAATCATTCAAATATTACATCACTGGATTATCGACTTTAAATATTTCTTTATCTTCCAGGCGATAGGCAATCAACTGTTTACCCCAGACACAGCCACCATCGACATTTTGAATCTGAGGATTAATGGTTTTACCCTGTAATGCCGCCCAGTGTCCAAAAATCAGTTGATGGGTTTTCGCAGCTTCTGATTCAAACTCAAACCACGGTCTAAAACCCTGAGGCATAGGATCATCAAGTGTATCTTTAAAGCTAAACTCCAAACGGCCTTCACTGCTGGTTAAACGCATACGGGTTAAATAGTTGGTAATACAACGTAAGCGTGCATTCCCCTCCAGATCATCTGACCAAAGATCAGGTTCTTTACCGTACATATCAGCCAAGAAAGCATCGACCACGGCAAAATCTTCGTGACTGATGATCGCTTCAATTTCTTTAGCCAAGGCAGCTGTTTGCTCTGCCGACCAAATGCATGGAATACCTGCATGCGTCAAAATAGTCTGATCATTCGGAAAAAGGCACAAGGGTTGTTTGCGTAACCAGTCAATTAAATCATCACTGTCAATCGCATCAATGACATCACGGGTATTATCTTTGTCCTTTAACTCTTTTAAACCGCGTGCACAGGCTAAAAGCGTCAGGTCATGATTCCCTAATACCGTTGCTGCGACATCACGATCGACCAGCTTTTTAACAAAACGTAGGGCGCCAATTGAGTTTTCACCACGTGCAACCAGATCACCCGCAAACCAGATGAAGTCTTGATCGGGGTCGAACTTAATTTCTTTTAGCAATGCTTTTAAGGCTTCAAAACAGCCTTGAACATCACCAATGACATAATTGTATCGAATTTCAGAGCGAACCACTTAAGCCACCATTTGATCTGACAAAGCAACAAATTGTGCCATAGATAAGGTCTCTGGACGTGCCATCGGGTCAATCCCGGTTTTCTCGAAGGCATCTTCCACCAACATACCCTTCAAGCTGTTACGCAGCGTTTTACGACGCTGAGTAAATACATGTGAAACCAGACGGGCCAAAGCTTTTTCATTTTTGGCAATAATCGGTTTTACTGCGTATGGCTCTAAACGGAATACCGCAGAGGTCACTTTGGGTGGTGGATTAAAAGATCCTGGTGGCACTTCAAATAAAAATGTCGGTTTACAGTAATACTGGATCATCACCGATAAACGGCCATATTCTTTGGTATTTGGCGAAGCGGTAATGCGGTCTACCACTTCTTTTTGCAACATGAAGTGCATGTCTTGCACTTTGTCACCAAATTCCAAGAGATGGAATAACAGTGGAGTTGAAATATTATACGGCAAGTTCCCAACCACACGTAATGGACGGTCTTCCTGAAACAATTGAGAATAATCGTATCTCAATGCATCGGCTTCAATAATGGTTAAACGTTCAGGATGCGGTACACGACCCGGCAGACCTGCTGCCAAATCACGGTCTAGCTCAAGCACGGTTAAGGCATCACACTCGCCAATTAATGGTGAGGTCAACGCGGCCAAACCTGGTCCAATTTCTAGAATGTTCTGACCTGGACGCGGATTGACTGAGCGTACAATTTTGGCAATGACACGCTGGTCATGTAAAAAGTTTTGACCAAATCGTTTTCGAGCCTGATGCCCTTCTTCTTTTGGGTTTAAGGCATTAATTTGATACATAAAAACATTTCCAACGTGAGTGATGAACAATAATCAGTGGCGCGCCAAATCGAGGGCTAAATCGACAGCAACGTGCAGGCTGGAACTTTTCGCAAGTCCGGTACCCGCAAGGGAGAGTGCTGTGCCATGATCGACAGAAGTTCGAATGAAAGGTAAGCCCAAAGTAATATTGATGGCTTCACCAAAGCCCTGTGATTTTAACACAGGTAAACCCTGATCGTGATACATCGCCAAAACAGCATCTGCATCTTTTAAATTTTCAGGAGTGAACAAAGTATCCGCAGGAAGGCTCAAGCTCATATTGATGCCTTGTGCCCGATAGCTTTCAAGCACCGGATTAATCACTTCAATTTCTTCCATGCCCAAATACCCGCCCTCGCCTGCATGCGGGTTTAAGCCACAGACCAAAATATGCGGATGCTTAATCTTAAACTTGGTTTTTAAGTCATGAATCAGAATATCAATCACCTGGTGCAAACGCTGCGTGGTAATGGCATCTGGAACGTCGCGTAAAGCGAGGTGTGTGGTTGCCAGTGCCACACGTAAAGTCTTGGTCGCAAGCATCATCACCACACGTTCAACAGCTGCAAATTCCTGGTAATACTCGGTATGACCACTAAAGTGAATGCCGGCATCATTAATAATCGATTTTTGTACCGGTGCGGTGGCAACGCCCACACTTTTACCATGCATGGCATAATCTGCAGAACGACGCAGTTGCTCTAACACATAAGCAGCATTTTCCGCATTCAATTCACCCAGTACCACATCAGTATTGAGTGGAATATGCTCAACATATAACTGACCTTGTGCTGAAGATTCCGATTGTCCTTGATACTCAATCAGTTCAATGTTTTGATTTAGCGTTTCAGCGCGTTTTTTTAACAGATTCAGATCAGCCAAAACCACAATAGGACGTTCATCAATACGCATTGCCAAACTTAAACAAATGTCTGGACCTATACCTGCTGGCTCACCACTGGTTACATATAAAGGAAGCATATTTTCGTCTCATCTGACCTGCGCTCGAATATCATTATTATATACAGGTTAGATAAACAAGTTTTTCCCTAACAGCTATTTTCCAAGAGAAAATAGGGATCAGCTCCTAATCATGGACGAGGTAATATCAAGTTCTATTCGTTCTATTAATAATATGAAAAATATTTGTGATTATTCTTTGCACATTACAGCTTTTACCTATAAAATATAGCCCTTGAAATTCTACATTTTCATTTGTGATTCTTCACGTATTCGTTTAGAATCGCGTCTCCTTTTGTTTGGACAGATTCCATAGTCCAAACCAACTATAATAGGTAGTGGTTTAATGAAAACTCTCAGCGCTAAGCCAGCTGAAGTTCAAACTTTAGGTCGCCTTGCGACTGAAATCGCTCGTCGTTTACGCGGTAAGCATAAAACTTCTTATACTCCTCACGTTGACACTGGCGATTATATCGTTGTAATCAATGCTGAAGAAATTACTGTGACTGGTAAAAAAGCTCAGGATAAGAAATACTATCGCCATACTGGTTTCCCTGGTGGTATCCGTGAGACTAACTTCGAGAAGTTAATCGCTCACAAACCTGAAGCAGTTTTAGAAAAAGCTGTTAAAGGTATGTTACCAAAAGGTCCTCTTGGTTATGCAATGATCAAAAAAATGAAAGTGTACGCTGGTACTGAGCATCCACATACAGCT
>Ga0308160_10002367_pt1 | contig 23055 bp, 21 predicted proteins | sample PhyFR1_FD_201036 | JGI IMG/M metagenome (GOLD analysis project Ga0308160, IMG submission 201036) | Phyllosphere microbial communities from UC Gill Tract Community Farm, Albany, California, United States - DLSLF.R1 | ecosystem: Host-associated > Plants > Phyllosphere > Unclassified | place: USA...
TTGTCTATCATAACTATGTAATGGTTAAAAATAATAAAAAGTTATTTCCGTAAAATTTTTTGAGCTATGAGGGCTCAAAATTTTCCAGAATAACTTTTTAACTTACACAGTTAGTGAGACACTACCGAAAACGATAAAAAAAAATATCAGTATTGTAACTTTAAGTCATAAAAAATCTAGAACCGTATTCAATTTTCGCTATTTATGAAAAAACTGCTCAGCTATTAAATTTTCTAGCCATAAGCCAATATCCAACTCCTCGCTATAAAGAAACTGTTCAAGATTATTGTTATCAATTACAATAACATTCACTCCATCTCTTGCCAAATTATTGAGATGATTTTTAAAAGGCTTTGTTACTCCGTTTATTGCGACAAAAATTCCAAGGTTCACCTTTCGACCTGCTTCTCTGTACTTGCTTTCAAATACACGTGCTTCCGCAGCACCTACCGGAGCAGTCCAATTTTTACATTCTACCAAAATAAACGGACTGTTAAGAGACTTTACAAATTCATTATTAGGTACATTTTTTAATATAATATCTAATTCTTGTGTCTCCGTAAGCAGATTTTTTTTAATAACATCAAACCCGAATTTTTTATGAAATAGGGATGCAAAGAAGGTTTCAAGTCTAGAACCTTTAGAAATATCATCTTTGCTGAGGGTAATCAGTTCTTTCCACTGTTTAAGTAATATAACCCTTTCATACTCTTTATTGTACGTTTCATGTCCTCCAAGAATTGCATCAAATGTTCGGGAGTAAGTTTTTGCTTTAAGTCCGAGCATACTGATAGATCCGTTTATAATATCTAAACTAAGACCTTCCTCAACCCATTCTTTCAAATCCAACTTAACTTTGGTTCTACTACTAACTGTTTCCAGAATTATTCTGATTTCAAAGAGCCAGGCAATCTCAGGTAAGTTTTCATGCGCATATTCTAGAAACATACCAAAAGTTGTTGCCTCAATAATGTCATTCTTGGTAAAATCTATACTAAAATCTAAATTATCAAAACTGGGGATAATTGCTTCATCGTCCATCAGATTCGACTTGAGTTTTATTCCATCTTTCAAGATTTTAATCGCAGCATTAAAGTCTTTACTTGCAGAGCTTTTTTCTATTCTTGTTATCGCTTCTTTATTTCGTCTCAAATACTCTTTCATTCTAGCTTTTGCTTCTTCATTGTAAGAATCTGCCGTGAGTTCATGCTCGTGAACGAAGACTTTAGAACTTAATATGCCAAGCCCCCAATTTGTAACCATATAGCGGTATGAAGCATATGTGGAAATAAAAAAATCAAGAGTAAGTCCAAGATTATCAAAGTTAGAAATCACCTGTGCTACAGTTCCTTCAATTCCTACAAATGAATTATTTTCTTCAGCATCTTCTAAAAGATCAATCAGGTCTATTCCGATTGTTCTATGCTTTCCGTAGAATAACATAAGAACTTCAGAGGGGAGATTTTTCCTCCATGACCAGTAATGTTTCCCAATTTTAAGTTCAGTGTACCATCCCATTTTTATCTTATGCTAATATATATATGTTCTAGAAAATATTAACTGAAAATATACAAAAAGAATTTAAAGAAAAAAAAATCCATTCATACCATAATTAAACATAAACACAGCAATTATAATAATTAAATTATAAAAAATCTAACTTGGATAAGCGTTATATAACCAGTACGGATCACTCTTAAATTTAGCGTATTGTGAAATAAGTTCTTGCTGAAAATCACTCCACACAGTTTGATTTTTCTCATCAGTAAATCGAAGAGACCAGCGCAGTAAATTGTAGCAGGTGGTAAATTGCCCAGCAACAACAGTTGCTATTGGCTGACCTTGATCAATGTGATGAGTATCATACCAAAGCGTTGTTTCCATTTTAGTGGCGAGATCAGCAATTTTAATCATATCGTCTGAGGGGGTCATAAATTTAACAGCATTAACCATATTGCCATCCTCATTAATTTTTAATCTTTTTTTTGTCCAAGCTTCTTTACGAAGATCACTTTCACATTGCTTTTTATTCTTTGTACTAAGCATATAAACTGCGTTCATTACAGAAAACTGTCCCCAAAATTTAAGAGATTTGATATCAGGACCATTAGGATTTTCTGCACCCTTAGTATCACCAACGGAAGTTACACGGCGGAATAATCCGGCATAAGATGCCCTTCTAATTTTTTTCAAGAAGATCACCGCAGCCATTTGACCTGTAGAAGTCAAGCGCGCATAGATTTCTTGCATAAGTATGCTTACATCAAGACGAAGGAAAAATCCAAGATGTTTAAGAATAAGCAGTACTTCTGTAGAATTTTCAGTAATAGCTTTTTTTCTAATTTTTACAATTTTCAAGTACAAAACTAGAAGGATTGAAGTCAAGAATGCAGTAATGCCAATGATAGCATATGAAAATCCAATACAAATCTTAAATGCAGCACCTAAGATACCTCCTAACATAAACAAAAAAATAAGCGAAATATAAAATAGTAAGCTTCTTCTTCCTAGCCAGCCTGGCTTGCTTTGTGAGGGATATTGATAACCACTAGTGTAATTACTGCTCACATCACAGGTCATATAAAGATCGTAACCAAATCCATTAGACCTTTCCAATCTAGCCTCTGCATTCATAAAAGAATCTATTCCCTGATTATCATCTATACCTCCATCCATCAAAGGAAATAAATCTGAAGACTCTCCTTCGTTATTAACGTATCTATTATCCATTGTAACAGCTCTACGTAAAACCTCCTTATCTAGCCCAGTGTAACTAAAATCCTTGGGATAAACAAAAGGCTCGAAACCAACAGGGAAGCAAGAAGAACAGGCTAAGATATCACCTAATTTAATTTCTTTAAAATCGGTATCTGAAACCACATTAATAAATCTATTACCAATATCTCCCTGATTTTGAAAACGAAAGGATAAGCCATTCTGAAATTCAGTGGTATTTGCGCAAATTCCTGGAATCCCTCCCTTTTCCCACAAAGTTCCGAACTTTTCACCTTCAAAAATCTTGGTATCATAAGCTATCGAAAAAGCATTGATCAGATTCCTTGATTTATCAGGACGTACATTCCATTCTTTTGATGATCGCATGATATCGAAAACCATATTAACCAAATTTTCACCATGAAGCACATCATTAACCATCCACTTGAAATAATCTTTAAATGATCTGTCTTTGCGCTTTGCTACTGAATAAGACAGTAAAGTTATAGTTCCACCAGATGCTGAAGAACTGAATTTTACGAGATCCATAAAAGGCTCATCATCAAATTCTAACTGCTCAAGATAGGATAAGCAACCCAAAGAAAAAGAAGCAGCTCTAAAGCCACCACCAGAGAAGCTTAATGCAATATTTACAGGCTTCTTAGGATTAACTGATTGATAGTTTTTCATGTTATTTTAGTTTTTTTGAAGGTTAAAAAGTTAGCTTTCATAAAATTTATGATCATTTTTTTTAATAATGACGAAGCAACATTCTAAAACTCATATTCTTTTACACCAAATTAATCAGTAAATTTTTTACCTCCTCCCTGATTGAGTGATAAAATGACAATAATATCTGCTTGTCCATATATATGTAGATATCCTCGCCTTCGACTTTATCTTTAATCTGAAATAAAGTATTTTCTTTCTTTGGAAAATCTTTGATGTAGTTCTCAATTTTAAGTATGGAGTATTGTAATAAAAAAGGTTGATGCCAAGCATTATGCTCATTCCTTAAAATTTGTAACAGTTGTGTAGAAGTATATAATGATACTGCACTTAGATCAATTTCATATGGTGATATTGTGACTGTTTTAATTCGGTATTGCAACGTAAGATATAAATCATCATCGTCATAATTTTCGTTTTTGATCAGCCCCTTGATCTCTCTTTCACAAAAATTTTTAAGTGCTATAATATCATATTTTTTGCTTATTGAAAGTAACTCAGGTATTACCCGTGTGAGATTGTAATCATCATCTAAAATGGTGATCAAATATTTATGAATTAGTTCTTCGAATGAAAAATAATTAGGAGATATTGAATTCAGCCAATTGTTAATTTCAATAACTTCCGAACCAGTAGCCTCATCATTGCTCGAATTTCTTCTAAAATATACGGTTCCGGGTTGGAGACCTTTTAATTTTACAGTTGGAGTAATTGGCTTATCGTATTTACTTACCGGAAATTCAATTACACCAAAAATCAGATTTTCGTATAGAAAGGGATAATATCTAAAGACAGGAATAGGAAATACAGATCCTTTAACTTTTTGTTGAAGGATACTATCATCTGTTATCTGTTCGATGCCAATTAATAAAGGTTCAGCATCACCTTCTTCCACCCCTATAATAATATAAGCAGTATCCTTTCTTATTGAGTTTGAAAAACAAATAATATCCTTTATAAATTCAGCTTTTTTATTCTCGGGTGCATTACTTGAAAAATCATATTCTGCTTTTTTAAAATCCAAAATTGATGATTCACTCTGATTTAGCAGGCTTTGAAAGATTTCTTTGGTCATTAGTTCAACCTAATTATATACTTTTCAATATTACATTTTCTAGTAATCTCACATAAATCTTATTCATCCAGTTTTGGCTCAAGACGATAGTTACCGAGTCTTAATAATGCAACAATCAGCAATAACATTGTTGCAGAGTTGTAATTCTCTGTTTTATAAAAACAATGTGCAATATTATTTCTTAAATTCATACCTTCCGAAGTAAACAAATACTTTAAAAAAGCTATATCATTCTCTGGTATTAAGTTCGTGAGTTTTTCGTTGTCTAAAAGCTTATCGAATGAAATACGCTCTTCTGTTGCATCGGCTTTAAAGTCTATCGTTTGGGCTCCAATTGTTCTGGAAAACTCTCGTAATAAGCCTTCAAATTTTAGTACCAGACTGTCTATTGCAAGAATATATCCCTGATTATAATTTGTTGTCGTTTTAATATCAGCTTCGATTTGATTAAAGAAAACTTGCAAAGATGGTGTCAGTAATTCAATCCAGTCAAATCCCTGTTTTTCATTATTGTTATCAACATATGTAAAATCTGTTCCGTACCAAGTATAATTTTTCAGGTAATCAATCAAAGATTGGAATGTAATCTTTTCCTCCTTAATACCTTCCAAAAATACACAACTAATCTGTCGAAAAGTAAAATTGCTAATATGAAGATAATAGGGGTTAATCATTCCCGACTTATTTTTATTCACATTTTTATTGATATCAAATGTCATGGTTGTCACCAAATCAGCCAATCCCGATTTTGGTGTATCTTCTTCCGAATTTGGTTTAGGTAAAAAATCCTCTACTATAAGATATTCATAAATATCCTTACTTGATTTTTCAGTTACAATCTGCTTAATAATATCGTAGGTTATTTTCCAATATTGACCAAGTTTATCTAGTATTTCCTCATCCTTAATTTCGAAAGTTACTTTCTTTAAATCAATCGTCTTCTTAGCTTTTTCAAGCATTACACTTGTCTGTTCAACTTTCTCTTTATGATTTGCTTTTCTATACTCTTCTAAAGCATTTAAATAGAAATGATGAGCCACAAAGCCTTGTCTATCTTCCTTTTTCAACTGCGAAATATGCCAATCACCAAGTTTTTCGTGAAAAATAGCTGGAGATTTTTTAAGTTTTTGACTAAGAATTATCAATAAGTTGAGAAAACATTCTAATAGTCTATCCTCTGCAATCTCAACCTTATTATTAGCATAATCGAAAAACTTTTCAAAAAGTACAGCATCACTTTTTTTTATATTTTCAACTATAAATTTCATGATGGCACATTTGCAGAACTCGCTTATTTTACTCCCTGATAAAAGTGTAATAAAGTAATCAATAGTTTCAGCACTTTTATAGTTTATACTCTGGCTTAAAAGAAAAAGATTTTCGAAATATGTTCTAAAAGAATTATTTAATAGATTATCATCTACAGCAAAATTGGAATTTTCAAGGAGAGTCATGTAACTTTCAATCGCCTGTTTTGCATAATTATAGTGCTTTTGCGGGCTAAGCCAAAGAATATGATTATATCTAGATTTGTATTTCGGGTTAATAGTTTCCGCAGCTCTTTTCTTAAGATATTGGAAATTATCATCAAACAAATCCAATGTAGGGTACTTATAATCTCCACTTTGATATTTAGGAATATGTTCATCTTTTTTAATTGAAAAGTCGCAAAAAAATTGCTCATAAGAACATAGTTTTTTAAACTCTGTTTCAGAAGAGCTGTCACCAAGAATTTTTAGATATTTAGGTGTATTAAAATCGAGAATGGAAAAATTTTCATTTTCTTCCAGATAAGTATAATAAGATTCAAGATCAGTAAATTGCATTGCAATGTTTTTTTTATGTTATTAAATAAATTCATTTAAAAATTTGAAATGGATCAAATTTTCAGATAATGAACCGGAATCTGCGTAATTTTTGTTAGATCATCTTCTACAACTAAAAAGCAATATTTATCTATCAGTGCAGAATCTATCTCAGTCAATTCGTAAAATCTCTTGACAAAAGCTTTTTCCTCATCTTCGACAAATTCAGTCATTAAAAAATCTGACAATTGTCGAAAATGGTCTAATGATTCTCGAAGTAAATTAAAAGCCGGAAAATCATCACCGATTGCTAGTCAGGTCTAACTTTAGCTCCCCAAAAAGCTGGATCTTCCATTAAATCCTCATAGATAAATTTAGGAATGAAAGTGATTTGTTTGTTAGTATATTCAATTTCTATTGCGCAAAGTGAAAATCCCAAGTGAACCGTAAAGTTTCGAAGTTTGTAAAGAAAGCGATATGAGAAGTGGTCAGCGAACAAATCATTGGTCATCTTAGTAAATCTCTGCGATTCATCGGAATTAGATCCAAACTTTTTTGATAGAAATTTAAAGCTGTGATCAAGGAAAGCGTTTTGCGAAGCCAAATAATTCAAAATATGCCTATTAATTTCGAGGGAGGCAAGTTCTAAATTTTCCCAGAGAAGATCCTCTTTCGATAGATTTTCAAATTCGATATCTGCCGCTTTAAATAATGTATAAAAATTCCTTTCTATTACTTGAAAAGCCCATTTCATCTTAGCATTTAAGACAAATCGTTTAAGGATTTCATCGATTTCTTGATATTCTGCTTCACTAAATTCTTTAATAGAACTAATATCATCTTTATAGCTGAGATGAAGTGTTTTCATTATTAATTAGTTTGTTATTTCAAATATACAAAAGCTTGTAATCGTTTGATTATGGTTTCCCGTAAATAACAAAAATAAAAACTGCCTTAAATTCATCATTCAGTATTTTCACTGATTTTTATGATGATTACAAATTCAACGTATTTTACAAATAAGCAAATCCCAACTCTCGTCAGGATTCATTACTTAAATTGAAACTCACACTATTTTCCAAGATAACGTTTCACATCTGCAACAGAAGTTCCAACTGCCCTTACAGCTTCTTTCAGCCGTTCTTTGGTAACACCAATTTCTTTTGACCAATAGTCAAGTTCCCAACTTTCGTTCACGTTGATTTTTGTTGCGTCTTGAGGTCTTCTTCTTCCGATTTTGTTCTGATCCATTCGTCACCAATAAAGTTTCTATCCATTGAATAGCCATAGTCTAAATCAAAAGCTTCATTGAGTGTAGAGTCGCTGATAATCATTTCTTCTAAAGCGACGAGTCTGATATCTTCGGGCATCTGGTCACCTGTTAGAAATTGCCAATCTCCGTCTGTATCGTGAACAACTCTCAATATTGGTTGGCCAAGGTCTAACCATTGTCTTGTGGTAAATATTCCCAGGTTTTTTCTTCTCTGAATTTGAAATCCGCATTTCTATCAAGTAATGGCTGATCGTATAAAAACTTTTCTTCAAAATTTTCCTCCCAAGGAAATTTGTTGTTTCGGTTTGTCCAGACAAGTTGAACAGCGGGAAATTCTGTTTTTTCGTAGTAATTCAAAGCTGCTCCAAAATAATCGGCTATGTTTCTCTTATCTATTGGTATAAATTCGGCTCTACTATTTTTAAAAATATTATGATAGTTAGAATAAGTTTTAATGTTTTCGCCATTCTTTATTAGTTCAGCAACATCATTAATTATTGCTTGTCCAAGCTTTTCCGGCAAACCAAAGCAAATTATTTCCGGTTGTTTGTAAGTCTCAAAAAGTCCGATGCTGTAGGCAAAAGATGGCGAATAGTCAGAGCCATTTACAGTTATTACTTGAAGCCCATACTTGTCAATATTAATCTTAGTCTGGATGAGAAGTTCATCCTTACTGATGCAATTATGCTGCTTTTCTTTATTCATACAAAGGTTTATTATCAGATTGTTAACAACGTTTTAGGCAGTTTATATAACGGTTTAATACTAAATTTCAGTTAGCGTCCTTCTCAATTGAAGTTTCCCAGCCGTCATAATCTGCATTTAATTCGTTAGCAAGCTTCCATAAATAAATTACATATTCATCCACACTATTTTGGTCAACATAGTCCACTCTTTTAATATGTAGCACAAAAGGCGTTTCATCCAACTCTTTATTATAAATTTTTTCAACGATATTAAATCCCTCGTTAGAAATTTGTTCAATATAAGTTTCTCTATCAGTTTCTGTTTTGAAATATATCCAATGATCAACTTCTCTCGGTTTGGTTAAGTCGTCACCATTTTTTTCTAATTGATCAATTACACGCCTGTTCTGAATAGTTTGCATCTGTGTTGGTGTAGGATAAAGAAAGTCAAGATAACCGCTCCATTCTTTGTCTTCCTTTGAACCATATTCAAATTCATATTTTGGGTATGCAACCATCACCTCCGAAATTGTCTTTTCATAAAGCATCGTGTCACCAAAATAAAAATATAAATCTCTGCAACCTGCTGATGTAAGCCGTCCAATGTAAGTTGAGTTGTGTTTGGAAGTAACTTTTGCAACTAATGCATCTTCAATATCACATAACAATGTATTTTCTTCTTTTGATGAAAGCCCGTCTTCTCTTGGGTTATTCATCTGGATAGAAACCCAAACAATATTTGGTTTGTCTTTCATTGGAGCCATAGTAATGAGTCCAAGGTCAACAAAGATTGAGGCTAAGTTATCATCAACATTGGTGAAATAAAAATCCCAATCTTCTTCATTATTTGTTTCTGAAGTAGAAAGCGTTGCTGTTTGTTTATTATTTGGCTTTCCAAATATTTTGTCAAAAAAACTCATTATAAATATTATTTATGTCGAAATCAATTTTTTATAATTATTTCTGCTAATCAATAAAACAATCACCTTGTATTTGATAAATAGAAATTCTAATTCATTTCTGAATTTAATTGGAAATTATACTACGTCACTCTAACAAATTTCAACAAATTCTGTTGAGATCTGTGTCTGTCAAATATTCAACAATTAAAAATGTTTCATATAAATGTAGACTCTCACATTTTACAAAAACTAAGTTTCTGATAAAGTTAAAAAATATAGTTTTACATCAACTATTGTTACAGCTCCAATTTCCATCTTTTACTAAACGTACCAAAATTATTCTGTAAATAACTAGAAAAATATATGTAGAAATATCTTAAATTTAGATAAATACTTATGTAATATGATATATAGATTTAGAACCGCAGATAGTTTACTGGATCGTTTTAATGAGTTAGAAAGACAGGAAATTTATTTTGCATCTCCAACCGAACTTAATGATCCGATGGAAGGTTTTCAAGATATTTTTTGGAAAGGCGATGAGATTGTCTGGAAGAACTTTTTTATAAATTACATTAAAAGTTTAGAAAGATTCTACTCTCTTATGCTGGTAACTGCGGAGACAATTAAGCTAAGTGAAAAAGATATAAGATTAACACATCAATCAGCATTGCATCCGCCAGAACATCAAAAAGTTATACAGCAGATAATCACTTATCTATTCAGTAGTTCGTATATAAACTCCATTCCAAAATCATTAGCAAACCGAACTAGTCCGGTGAGGAGAGAGGAATTATTGTCATATCTGAATTTTTTTCATCAAAATGCTATAAACACGATTAGCAAAGTTTATTTCGAAAACGGTTATACTGATCATAAACATTTTTTCAATGAATCTTTAGACTTAATTGAAGTGCAACAGCAGATGGGAAATATGGTTGAACTTACCAATATATTAGAGCAGGAGAATGGTAAAATGGTAGTTGAAGCACTGTTTTCAATGACTGTTAAATTAATGTCGCAGACGAAATTAAACGCCAGATTATCTATGACGGAAAAAGATATGAATACAAATGGCTTTTTCCTTATTTCGGAATTTCCAGAAAAGTATCTTGTATTATTAGAGGAATCCATCTATCCTGAGTGGTATTCAGCTTCATTTTTGACGGACAATACCAACTCCGCTATTTGGGGACACTATGGTGATAATCATAGAGGAATCTGCCTGATTTTTGAGGCAAATGTCGATAAGGATGATAAAATGTTTCTAAATCTGGATGTGGAGTATGGAGTGAATTCCGAAGGATCCGTGAGAGGAATGAGACCACATCAATTTTATAAAATTAATTACACACAAAAACATACTGAGATTGACTTCTTTAGATCAATTGGCCGGCTAAGTAAGATTGATTTAAATAAAATGTGGTACCGAGATGAATCTGGTAACCTAAGTATATGCGGTGATCATATCAATAACAGTAAAGATCAAAGCTGGATCGACAAATATTGGGATAACTTTTATCTTAGTGTAACATCAAAACTAGATGAATGGTCATATGAAAAAGAATATAGATTAGTTTTAACTAATAACTTTAATGATTACTCTGATAAAAAAGAACGTAAGTTAAAATATGATTTTAAAGATTTGAAAGGCTTGATCTTCGGTATTAAAACTGATATGACAGATAAGCTTAAGATAATTAAAATCATCACTAGAAAATGCAAAGAAAACAATAGACAAGATTTTAATTTTTTTCAGGCTTATTACTCAAAGGAGACTGGCAGAATTGATAAGTTTAAGTTGGATGTATCTTTGTCTGATTAATTGGATTTTCGATTAATTTTTTGCTTAAACATATTTCAGTATAAACAGACATTTTATTATATAGTTAGGGTTTTTCGTAAAAGAAAAAAATCAAATGTTGTCAAGATTTACATTTATATTTTTTGAAAACGAAGTTCTTACATATTTTCATTTATTAATCTAATTTCCTCTTCTAAATCCAATTTGCTGTCAAAGTTTATTTTTAAATTCATACCAATATTATAATAAATTACATTTGAATGTGTTATAACTTCAGGGAATTCATTCATTATATTTAAACATATTTTTTGCATAATCATCAAACAAACTTTTTTTTCATTTAAAGAATCTGGAATTAAATATTCATAAACTTCATTATTCGGATTATTAAAAAATGATTTCTTATTTGCTCTAAAATTATGTGCGAGAATGTCATTTCTGAATTTGTCTAAATCTTTCCATTTACTAATTCGTTTAATTCCGTATTGATTGATATTTCGCACTCTTCTTATCGATTCAGCGTACTTTTTATCAAAATTACTTTCATTGAAGTTTTTATATTCATCTAAAAATGACTTAAATTGTATTAAACAATGATTTGATAAAATTGCTCTTGAAGCCATTGAAAATCCAGGTTGATTATAAAAATTTTCATCAAATTCTATTTTACTTAATTCCGAATGGTTTTTTATACATTCCTCAATACAGAGAATTGTTAATTTTATTTGCGTGAATAGAAAAGATAAGGATTTATAAATTTCAATTAAACGATCCATTTCTTAATGAATTGGTAATAAGATTTCTGACTATGCTAAATGTGTAATAGAAAATCCCAACTCTCATTAAGATTAATCTGGAATATTTATACCTTTTTCACTTTCAAATTCTTTGAAGAATTTTTCTAATGAATAACGCTCGTGTCGGAGTATATTGTAAATTGTTGACATTGGAATATTATACCCTTCTTCTAATTTCAACTTTGAGATTGTTGATGATGTGATTCCACACATTTTTGCATATTTATTTTGTGTTATTACCTTACCATCTTGGTCACGATATTCACGTAGAAATTTACTTTCAATAAAATTACACAAGTGCTTATTAACAAGTGTGTTTTTTGTATTCAAAACTTCTTTATTCTGCATTTCATAATAATCTTCATCAAAAGAAAAGATTAAAAAGAAAAATACTGTTCGCTATAGCGAACGATTTAAAAGTTTTTATTATATTTGTAAAATAAATTACTGAAACGTAATTTTGCGATACTTCAACGAAATATTAGAAGCTATTGCTTAGAATCTCAATTCGAAAACTGGTAATTTTATGACACGAGACGATAAGCAGAAAGCTCACGACCTAGGCGTGGGCTCTCTTATCTGTGTCAAAGGTATACCAGTGCCCCGAATTGGATAGTGTAGAGTTCCACGCCGTTTTTATTTCTTATGCAGTCCGCTATCTCTACAATTACTTCTAAGCCGCTTTTACAAAATACAGTATCAGATTAAGACAGATACAATGGCAGCGCAACCATTGCGGCTTTACAGCTTTCACGGGACACAATTTTCATTCATATTAATTTTTGGCTTGTATGGGCAGGAAGTTTTCTGCACTGGTAAAACTTCCTCCTGTGCGGTCATAAAACCTAACAAAAACGATTGAAAAATAAAAGGATGGACTTTGAAGCCCGGTTTTGGTCCGGCAGCAGGAAACATTCCAGGATAAAACTTATTGAATCATTCTTCCATTTTAACGACCTGGTTACTGCCAAACAGATGCTCAATAATGTTATGATCTACGCCGGGAAAAGGAAAACGGCGATCAATGAAGACTCTTCAGCAATCTTCCATTTTCATCAGGCCTTGCGGTCTTTTGTGCGGGCGTGCTATGCAATCAGGTTGAAGGGAGAAAAATGGTCAATTACCACACATTCCGAGAATCGTTCTCCACTGATACAGGCTTCCCTATCGGATGAGGAATATCTAAACCCAATCTTGGTATTTCAGAACGCTTTTGCAGAATACAGCATTAAGGACTTTGATTACTATATAGCCATTGCGGTTTATTTCTCAATGGGTGTATTTAAAAATGCTGAGGAAAGTAGCCTAATCAGTCCTTACATCCATCTAACCAAAATGCTGGATGCAGCACACCTATTCTGGGAAAGAAGACCCCAAAAGAATCAATAACTATTAAAAGTAAAAATCAGAGAATGGAAAACAGCACTTAGAAATTACTCCACTAACATAAGAAAGCCCTTTCCGCAAGAGTTTGGCGACCAAACGGAAAGAGCATAATCAGTGATTAATAATTATTAAAAACCTATTCAAAAGTATGAAAAATATCTTTTGCAGGGGAATCCTGTCCCTTGTTATAATTGTATATGGATATACCTCTGCACAGAATAAGCCCCTGAAAAAAGGCAGCATCGTTCCGGAAAGTTTCTATACAAAACGATTTGAGGCTGTTAACACCCCACAGAATTCCATCAACTTTTCAAAAGACAGAAATAAACTCATCCTCATCGACTTCTGGGCGACCTGGTGCAGCAGCTGCCTGGCCAATTTTCCCAAAATGGAGGCCCTGCAAAAGCAGTTCGCCGACCGGATCTCCATTGTGGCCGTTACAGACCAAAACCGGGCTGTGCTGGAAAAATTCTTTTCCTCTGCCAATGGAAAGCGCTATGCCGGGATGTCTTCTCTAACCGGTGATCAATTCCTCCACCAGCTTTTCCCACACAAAGGCGTGCCTTATATTGTATGGGTAAAGGATGGCAAGGTACTGAACACAACCGATGCCGAACAGGTGACGGAAAAGACCATCAGCGAGATTTTAGGGAATCAACAATCATCTCTACAGACCGTCATCCAGATCGATAAGACCCGTCCACTGATGCTCTCTGAAAGCTATGATGCAGAAAAGAACACGGAATTATCAGCCTATTCCTTTCTGTCAAAAGGCAGGATCCGGTCTTTGGATTATGGCACCTGGTTTCACAGGGACAAAGGTAAAACCTACGGCAGGCAGTTTACCAATCTTTCCCTGATGGAAATTTACCGTGCCTTGGGCGATGAACTGTTTGAACTTCGGGGAGAACATTTCAGTACCAAAAGAATCATCAATACGATCAGAAAACCAGAAGAGATCGATTTCAAGACCACAGTTCCCGGAGCAGAAACCGATTCCAAATTATATAGTATCGACTTTATAGTTCCCAAGACACAGGCCGATTCCCTGTATGACAGAATGCTCAGGGTCATCAATGATAATACCGCTTACAGCGCATCCCTTGAAAGGAGAACGACCAGATGCCTGATACTCAAACGCATTTCCGACACCGATAAAATGGGCAGTAAAGGCTGAGCATTCCGGGATAGCTTTTTCGGACAGCCTTCAGAGCTGAACAATGCCCCTTTGGAGTATCTGATCTCCGCCCTTAATGCCAATAGCGATCTAACATCACTTCCCGTGATCGATGAGACCGGATACAAAGGAAAAGTGGACCTGCGGTTTTCCAGGATAAGTGACCTCCCGGACTTTCAAAGAGAACTAGGCCGGATATGGTCTGGCACTGGAAGAATCAGAACGTCCTCTCCTGATGCTGATCTTGAAAGACAAATAACCTTAAATATAAAATGTTATGAAGAAAACTTTAATCTTTCCCCTATTGTGCTTCAGTATTTGTGCGATGGCACAGCAGCAGGTTCAGGGTGTAGTGACCGACATCACAACCTCAAAACCGATTCCGGGTATCAGGGTAAGTATTGCCGATGCAAAAACAACAACGGTCACAGATAAAGATGGACAGTTCAATATGATGTTGAAAAATGGGGCTTCCCATACGGAGACCATAACATTTTCCGGAAAAGGTTTCCAGAGTAGGGAACTGAAGCTCGTCCTTCCTTTGCAGAAGCCGCTGAGCTTACAGCTTTCGCCCAAAGTGACCGATATACAGGAAGTGGTCATCTCAACCGGCTATCAGAAGATCCCTAAAGAAAGAAGTACCGGCTCCTTTTCCTCAGCGGATAACAAACTCCTGCAACAGCAGATCACCACCAATATCATAGACCGTCTGCCAGCCATACTGAGTGGCCTGAGTGTCAGCACAGGCTTATCTGAAAGTGGTCAGTTGATGGTCAGAGGGCTAAGCACCTTTCAGGGGCCCAGAAACCCATTGATCATTCTCGACAATTTTCCCTACGAGGGAGACCTTGGCCGCATCAACCCGAATATGGTCGAGAGCATTACCGTACTGAAAGATGCCGCTGCATCAAGCATCTGGGGAGCAAGGGCCGCCAACGGTGTTATCGTGATCACCACGAAGGGATCAAAATTCAATCAACCCCTCTCTGTTGAATTTACAGCCAATACCACCCTTAGTGCCAAACCGGATCTTGGTTATAGCAGGCAGATGTCAAGCTCAGATTTTATTGATGTGGAAATGCAGCTTTTCAAGAATGGCTATTATAACAGCGATATCAATTCACCCGGCCACCCGGTGCTTACCCCTGTTGTGGATATTCTCAATAAAGAACAGCAGGGAACGCTCCTCCACGATGAGGCGATGAAACAGATAGACCGACTGCGTACTGTCGACGTGCGTGACCAATACCAGAAATATATGTACCAGCCGATGGAAAATAGGCAATATGCCCTGAATCTTTCAGGAAGTGCCCAAAGATTATCCTGGACCTCTTTTATAGGCTACGATGACAATTCCGGAAATCTGGGTGAGAAGTATCAACGGCTGAATACAAGATTTCAGAATGTATGGAAGCCCACAGACAAGCTGACGCTGACCACAGGCGTATATTTTACCAATACCCGATTTACGAGTGGGCGAAGTGCCTACAATACCATTACGATGAAAGGGAACTGGAAGATTCCCTATATGGAATTCGCAGATGGCCAGGGAAATCCTTTGGTGGTCAATTCCATCTTTGACCAGAACTATAAGAATAGCCTTCAGGGTAGCGGCCTTTTGGACTGGAACTACTATCCGCTCACTGACTGGCAGCATAACGTCACCCGTAATGACACCAATGAGATCATCATCAACGCCGGGATCAACTACAGGATCATCAAGGGGCTTGATGCCGATGTCAAATATCAATACCAACGCGTGAATGGGCAAAGCTCAAACCTTTGGGATAAGGACAGCTACGAAGCAAGATACCTGATCAACAGCTTTGCACAGAAAAATCCTGACGGGAGTATCAGGTTCATCATTCCCAAAGGCGGTGTCCTGAACAAGGGTAACACCCAGGCGGCGATCAATAATCTTCGGGGACAGCTTAATTATGACAGGACATCCGGTAGGCATAATATCTCGGCGATCGCCGGTGGTGAGGTACGGGAGACTATCACCAATTATGAAACGAACCGTTATTATGGCTACAACCCAAATGATATGTCCTTCGGGGTAGTTGATCTTACCCAGCAATATCCGCATTTTGTCACGGGGGAAAATAACTTTATTGAAAACAACAGATCTTTGAGAAAAACCACGCTCAATTTTTTGTCCTTTTATGCCAACGCTGCCTACACGTTTGATAAACGCTATGTGGTTTCCGGGAGTGTTCGCAGGGATGCGAGCAACCTGTTCGGTCTCAAGACCAATGAACAATGGAATCCATTCTGGTCAGCAGGCTTAGCCTGGAATGTGTCGAACGAAAAATTCTACAGGCTGAACTGGCTTCCCAATATCAAACTACGAGGTTCTTACGGCTTTAACGGCAATATCGATCCTGCTATGGTAGCAGTGACTACAATTGCCTACGACCCGGAAGTTTCCGTATATACAGGTGGACCGACAGCAAGGATCGACCAGTACTTCAATCCTAAGCTGCGATGGGAAATGATGAGGATGATCAATCTGGGTCTGGATTTTTCCACAAAGAATGACCGGATCTCCGGCTCGGTGGAGTTCTATACCAAAAAAGGGAGTAATCTGTTCGGACAGGCACCTATCGATTATACCACCGGCATCACGACTATGCTGTGGAATGTGGCGGGTATGAAAGGAAACGGAATGGATGTGGTCCTCAACACAAAAATTGTGGACAGCCAATTTAAATGGAACAACACCATTAATTTCAGCACTTATAAGGATAAAGTGACTGATTATTACCTTCCGACAACTTTCGCCGGAGACTTTGTGACCCAGGCGGGTTCTACGGCTCCGGTTTCAGGAGTTGTCGGAATGCCTGTCTATGCAGTCTTTGCTTACAAATGGGCAGGACTTGATCCGCAGACAGGAGACCCCAGAGGTTACCTGAACGGTGAGGTCAGTAAAGACTATGCCGAGATCATCGCTTCGGACAAAGGCATTGAGGATCTCCAGTATTTTGGTTCCGCCATTCCGACAAGTTTTGGTTCATTCATTAATTCATTCGGGTATAAACAATTCAGCCTGGATGTTGGAATTACCTATAAGTTCGGGTATTGGTTCAGACGAAGTTCCATTAACTATACCAGTCTGATGAGCAGCCGGGACGGGCATAGTGATTATTTCCAAAGATGGCAGAAGCCCGGTGATGAACTTTTCACTGATGTCCCTTCCAACACCTACACTGCTAATTCTGCAAGGGATACTTTCTATAGCGGCTCATCCGTATTGGTAGAGAAAGGAGATCACATACGCCTGCAGTATATCAATTTCGGATATCAGCTCAATGCATCCCAGCTGAGGGGATTTCCTTTAAAAAGCCTGAACCTTTATTGTTCGCTGAGCAATCTTGGGATCCTCTGGAAGGTCAATAAGGCAGGAATTGACCCCGACTACAATTGGGGAACCTATTCATTAAAGCCTGTCACCACATATTCGCTGGGATTGCGGGCTCAATTTTAAAACAGCATTAAGCAAGTATTAGTAAAAAAACAACATTAATATTATGAGAAACAAAACAATAATAATCGTTCTTTCAGTCTTATGCTTATCATCCGCCGTCGGATGCTCAGATTTTCTGGATGAGAAATCTGACAGTCGGTTAGTCACACCCGAAACCCTGGAGGACAATCAGGCACTTTTAGACCGCATTTCAAATCTGCTGGGTGGTAACAGTATCAGTGCTGAAATTTCGTCTGATGACATCTACATTACAGACAGTGATTATAATGGCATCAGCTATGAGCCTGATAAACGGTTGTACACCTGGCAGCCTAACCTGGTATCAAGGTCAAGTGGTAACGACTGGGAGAGTTGCTTTTACAGGATCAACATCTGTAATACGGTCCTGAATAACCTTCAACAGTATCACATAGGCAATTCAGGAAATGTAGAAGGACAAGCCCTGGCGATCCGTGCGTCCATCTATCTGGAAGCGGCCCAGATCTGGTGTCTGCCCTATAATAAGAATAGTGCCGGCAGCGACCTTGGACTGCCTCTTCGGCTGGACCCCGATGTCAACCAGCCATCTGTACGGTCTTCCTTATCGCAGACCTATGACCGGATATTGACAGACCTTCATATGGCGGTCTCCCTTCTTCCTGATAAGCAGGTGTCGGTTACCAGGGCTTCAAAGGCTACGGCTTTAGGCCTGCTTGCAAGGACTTATCTGTATATGGGAGATTATGCAAATGCATTGCAATATGCCGATCAGGCGCTGTCAATTGACGGTGAGCTGTTGGATTTTAATTCGCTGAACAGCAGCGACTCTTATCCCATCAAAGAAATGAACGTGGAAGTTCTTCTTCCCACAACGATTGCCTATTCGCCCATATTGTCCGGAAACAATGCCAAAATCACACAATCCTTTTATAATTCCTATGATAATAATGATTTAAGAAAAAGTATTTTTTTCAGAACTAATTCCGCTGGCTTCATTCTTTTTAAAGGCAATTATTCTGGGACTTCCCAGCGTTCATCGGTATTGGCGAAGGATGAATTATACCTAAGTGCTGCGGAAAGTGCCGCACAGCTGAATAAGCTTGACAAAGCGATGGAAAGACTCAACGGACTATTGGTGAAAAGGTGGAAAAGCGGAACATTTACTAATTTTACAGCGTCTGATAAAGCAACAGCTCTTGAGCTGATAAGAAAAGAAAGGAGAAAGGAATTGCTTCTGCGCGGGCTGCGGTGGGCGGACCTGAAATGCTATAACCGCGACGGTGCCAATATCAGTCTTAGCAGAACGGTTGCAGGACAGACTTACACTTTAGCTCCCAAGGACCTGCGGTATGCCATCGCTATACCCGAGGATATTATAAAACAGACCGGGATGCCACAAAATCCCAGATAAAATAAGGGCTGTCCGTTGTTAGGACAGCCCTCACTTATAAAATGATAAGATTTAAGGCGCCAGTTTTCTCTGAACGGCAATTCCTAAAACCTGTGAATTGGTCTTGGATCCCAATACCGAACTCAGCGAACTTCCTTCCGGTACAATCACCTTACAAGGTCTGTCACCGGATGTCACGCAACCTGCGCTTCCACTTGCAGAATTGGTCCAGTTGGCGGTGTTATGGAAAGCGCCTTCATTCATATCTTCACTAATGTAGTAAAATGTCTGGTCGGCCGCTTTTTTCTCCATCACTTTGAAGGACATCACAGCCCCAGAGAATATCACGGCAGCAATTGCTACCGCATTGGCTTTCAAAATTTGATTAAGTTTCATAATTCCGGTCTTTTTATACATCAAAAAAGATTACCTTAAAAACTTTAGAAACCTGTCCGGGAATTACGGATGAACCGGTAAGAATTACTCATTGTACCCATAGTTTAAAAAACTTGCCGTACCATTATACCGTATTCTTTGTGTTCCCGGACAAATTGTGGTTGGTAAATACATTAAAAATTGTCGGTTGTTAAACAGCTTTCGGCTGTCTAATTTTAAGGTTGAACATTAATAACAAATTCAGTCATAATCATCCGTAAGCAACTACGGTAACATACTTATTCAGCAGGCCTGCTGTATTTTAGATTTAAACCTAATGCGATAACAGAAAGGATGACACAGCCGATATTGAAATACAAATGCTGATGCCAGCTCATTTTCTCCAATATTCCGCCGCAGGAGCAAGGGAGATGGTTACTCGTAGTGAGTAGTATAGAAATATACCCAGTGAAAATGGACATCAAAACAAAGCTTCCTATCAGTCCTGTAGTTCTGGTTTTACGATAGCATAACAATCCTGCAATCAGAAATTCAGCAATGATTACCGTGTAAGGCAGGAATTGCGAGAATCCATTCAACAATGGTGATGCTGAAATCTGATTCTGAAAGTTTTCAAAATCCAGCAACTTAGTGATACCGGCGTAACAAAGCAGCAGGATAAAAAAGCAGCTGATGAATTCTACGATTCTTACTTTCGACTTTTTCATAATCATTATTAGTTTTTTTAATTTTTTCTTCCGGTTATTCGCCTTGAATTCTGAAGGCTAAATTACAGTGAATGCAGCGCTACTAAAAGAAATCGTGGGAACGATTTATATTTTAGAAGAAACAAATGATACATTTTTACCACTGTTTTTATTTTTAAATAACTGAAAGTAAAATACTTGTGTCGTTTTTCCAGTTTCTGTCAACGCATTGGCTCCTACAAGTGATTTTAAAAAGATTTTTCCGGTAAATTTGAGTATATCTTATCGCTATGAATTATCATCATAAGATTTTACTGCTGATTTTCAATCTATTGTCCTTCTTTATGATGGCGCAGGATTCTGAAAAACTAACATACAAGACGATTTCAGACTTGTATGCGGGTTATTCTGAAAATGATGAACGAGCAATGGTGTTTGTAAACCGCTATATCGAGAAAGCCAAAAGAGAGCATTGCCTTAATAAGCAAATCATCGGTTATGAAGAAGCCATCTTTTATACTAAAAATGTAGACCGCAAATTATCTTACGCTGATAGTGCCATTTCTGTGGCGTTGCAAGCAAAAGTACCGGATGTCATCTCAAGATCCTACCTCGGAAAAGGAATCATTTACTATTACAACAAAAGACAGTATAAGCAGGCTTTGGAGCAATACCTCAAAGCTTATCAATGGACTCAAAATTCAGACAACGATTATCAGAAAAACAAGGTTGTCTATCACCTTGGGATGGTAAAAAGTTATCTGGGTGATTATCAGGAAGCGTCCGGACATTTCCGAAACACGGCGAGATATTTTGAGGAACGTTTGAAAGAAAATCTTAATTCCAACACCAGGCTGAATAATGAAGCGGGATATTTTAACAGCATTTATCGGCTTAGCATCTGTTACAGAAATTTAGGTTTGTACAGTCAGGAAGATTCGTTGGTTGATATGGGTTTGCAAAAACTGGAAAATATCAACGACCATCTATTGGAATACGGCTACTTGCAAACAGGAAAAGGCGTACAGCTCTTAAGAAAAGGAGATAAAAATGAAGCCTTAAAACATTTAAAACTATCGCGTGATATTTTGCTTAACAATCAGGATTACGGTTCATTGACAATGGTTTACTATTATTTGGGAAAAGCATATTGGCTTAAAGAAAACAGGACGGAATCTTTGCGTTACCTGAATAAAGTAGATTCTATGATTCATAAATTCCATTTCATAAACCCGGAGATCCGCTCGAATTATCAGTATCTTCTTGATGATGCAAAACAAAATGGTAATGTTGACAGGCAATTATATTATATCGACCAGCTGTTGAAAATGGATTCAATTCTCATTGCTGATTTTCCAATGATGGCATCAAAAATCTATCACGAATATGACAGGATTCAATTATTAAAGGACAAACAATTGTTGAAAAAGAAAAATCATAATTTTAACCTATTGAATATTGCTGCGATTGTAACGCTCATCATTATTGTGCTTATTCTGCTGGATTACCGGCGGCGGATGAAAAAGAAAAGAATTGATATTAAGTATTATGAATTACTGGAAAGAATGAGAAATCAGGATGGTTTTGTTGAGACAATGCCCATTCCTTCCAACAAAAAAGAGCCTTTCAGTCCGGAGGTTATCGAAGATATCAAAACAAAACTTAAAAAGTTTGAAGAGCAGAAACAGTTTCTGACCAAAAATCTCACTTTACCAAAAGTCGCCAAAATGTTTGGCAGAAACCATTCCCAATTGTCTTACGTCCTGAACGAGCATCTGAAAATGTCTTTCACGCAGTATCTGAAGACTTTAAGAATCGGTTACATTACCAATCTTCTTATGGAAAATAAAAAGTTTCTGCTGTACAAAGTTGAAGATTTAGCCAAAGAATGTGGAATGTCCAGCCGACAGTTATTTTCCTCCCATTTTCTTGAAGTCAATGGGATAAGACCCATAGAATTTATAAATAAGAGACTGAGGGAGATTGAGGAGAAGTGATATTTTCTATAAAAAGATAAATAATTTAAAGTTTAAGCTTAGACAAAATTATATGCAAAAAAATCCAAAAATATACTTTACAATTTTCTTGATAAAAACTGTTGGAATTATTTTCTATTTACTTTGTCTTCTATTTGTTTAATAAAATTTCCAAATTCTTTGTATTGAGACAAAAAAAGAACAAGAGTGGCAAATGATGCTATAATTTGGGTTAAAACGATTCCTTTTGCAAGCAAAGTATTTGGTTTTATTTCGCTAGAATTATTCATAATAAAAGTAGTAAATGAATAAAAGAAAAAATCAAGAAAAATTTCAAGTTTGTTTCCTTTTGCTACATTTAAGAAATTATTACTGTTGTTATCATTTATAATCAAATAATATGTTGAAAATAAAATTGAAATAGATAAAACAAATTTAAATACTTCTGGAATTATATAGTATTTAGGTTTTTCATCATTAACCGTCGCTATCTTTTCAACAAATTCAACAATTAGATACATTAGTGACATCAACAGGAAAAAGTAAAAAAATGACAGATAGAAATAAAACTCAAAATTTGATAAATTTCCTAATGACTGATATACAAAATACATCATTATTGGAAGTACAAAAGTTAATATTGTTGGTTTTAAATTTTCAATTTTTTGACACTATCCCACAAAGTGTGTAAGTTAAAAAGTTAGGGCTTGGATTTTATAATCTGAGCCTTTTTTCAAAAATAAGCATAAACTGGTTAAGAACAATGCCCCAATTCTGAATAGGCATCGTCCA
>Ga0308160_10002369_pt1 | contig 23033 bp, 19 predicted proteins | sample PhyFR1_FD_201036 | JGI IMG/M metagenome (GOLD analysis project Ga0308160, IMG submission 201036) | Phyllosphere microbial communities from UC Gill Tract Community Farm, Albany, California, United States - DLSLF.R1 | ecosystem: Host-associated > Plants > Phyllosphere > Unclassified | place: USA...
CGCGCTGCAGGACCGCCGCGTCGAGATCACCGGCCCGACCGATCCGAAGATGGTCATCAACGCGCTGAACTCCGGCGCCAAGGTGTACATGGCCGACTTCGAGGATTCGACCGCGCCGACCTGGCGCAACCTGGTCGCCGGGCAGCGCGCGCTGGCCGAGGCGGTGGCCGGCACGCTGACCTTCAGCGCGCCGCCGGCGCGCGACGGCAGCGCGGGCAAGCGCTACGCGCTCAAGCCCTTTGAGGAGCAGGCGGTGCTGATCGTGCGTCCACGCGGCTGGCACTTGGACGAGAAGCATGTGCTGGTCGATGGCCAGCCGCTGGCCGGCGGCCTGTTCGACGCGGCGCTGTTCGCCTTCCACAACGGCCGCGCGCTGCTGGCCAAGGACCGCGGCCCGTACCTGTACCTGCCCAAGCTGCAATCGATGGAAGAGGCCGCGCTGTGGGAAGCCGCGCTGTCGCACATCGAGGCGATGCTGGGCCTGCCGCAGGGCCAGATCAAGGTCACCGTGCTGATCGAGACGCTGCCGGCGGTGTTCGAGATGGACGAGATCCTGCATGCGCTGCGCGAGCGCATCGTCGGCCTGAACTGCGGCCGCTGGGACTACATCTTTTCCTACCTGAAGACCTTCCGCCGCCACCCCGACCGGGTGCTGCCCGAGCGCGGCCAGGTGACCATGACCCAGCCGTTCCTGAAGGCGTATTCGGAACTGCTGATCCGCACCTGCCACCGCCGCGGCGCGCATGCGATGGGCGGCATGGCCGCGCAGATCCCGATCGGCCACGACGAGGCGGCCAACGAGCAGGCGATGGCGCGGGTGCGCGCGGACAAGCTGCGCGAAGTCACCGCCGGCCACGACGGCACCTGGGTCGCGCATCCGGCGCTGATCCCGATCGCCCGCGCCATCTTCGACGAGCACATGCGCGCGCCGAACCAGCACGACGTGCGCCGCGAGGACGTGCAGGCCGACCGCGACACGCTGATCGCGCCATCCACCGGCACCATCACCCGCGCCGGCTTCGAGGGCAACATCGAAGTGTGCGTGCGCTACTTGGCCGCATGGCTGGACGGCAACGGCTGCGTGCCGATCCACCACCTGATGGAAGACGCGGCCACTGCCGAGATCAGCCGCAGCCAGCTATGGCAGTGGCTGCACGTGGGCGGCCTGCACTTGGACGACGGCACCGCGATCGACTTCGCGCTGTTCGACGCCTGCATGCGCCAGCTGCCGGCGCGCCTGGGCGAACGCGCGCTGCTGCCCGGCGGCAACCGCCTGGACGACGCCATCGCGCTGCTGGACACGCTGACCCGCAGCGAGGATTTGGCCGAATTCCTGACCTTGCCGGCTTACCAGATGATCGAGTGATTGGACGGCAGGGATTCGGGATTGGAGATTGGGGATTCGCAAATGCGGATCCTGCGTCTTCCGAATCCTGCGCCCCGTCCTCGTCTCTACCGCTCCACCGTTTCATCGCCGTATCCATTCCGAGGAGAACGCAAGATGAGCACCACGTTGCAGACCGCCGAACAGATCCAGCACGCCTGGGACACCGATCCGCGCTGGGCCGGGATCGCCCGCAACTACACCGCCGCCGACGTGGTGCGCCTGCGCGGCACCGTGCACGTGGAGCATTCGCTGGCCCGGCTCGGTGCCGAGAAGCTGTGGAAGTACCTGCACGAAAAGGACTTCGTCAACGCGCTGGGCGCGCTGACCGGCAACCAGGCGATGCAGCAGGTCAAGGCCGGGCTCAATGCGATCTACCTGTCCGGCTGGCAGGTCGCCGCCGACGCCAACCTGGCCGGGCAGATGTACCCGGACCAGTCGCTGTACCCGGCCGATTCGGTGCCGGCGGTGGTCAAGCGCATCAACAACACGCTGCTGCGCGCCGACCAGCTGCACCATGCCGAGGGCAAGGACGAGATCGACTTCCTGCAGCCGATCGTGGCCGATGCCGAGGCCGGTTTCGGCGGCGTGCTCAATGCCTTCGAACTGATGAAGGCGATGATCGAGGCCGGCGCGGCCGGCGTGCACTTCGAGGACCAACTGGCTTCGGTGAAGAAGTGCGGGCACATGGGCGGCAAGGTGCTGGTGCCGACCCGCGAGGCGATCGAGAAGCTCAACGCCGCGCGCCTGGCCGCCGACGTGCTGGGCGTGCCGACGCTGCTGGTCGCGCGTACCGACGCCGAGGCCGCCGACCTGGTGACCAGCGACATCGACCCCAACGATCGCCCGTTCACCACCGGCGAGCGCACCGTCGAAGGCTTCTTCAAGACCAACAAGGGCCTGGACCAGGCGATCAGCCGCGGCCTGGCCTACGCCCCGTATGCCGACCTGATCTGGTGCGAGACCGGCAAGCCGGACCTGGAATTCGCGCGCCAGTTCGCCGAGGCGATCCACGCCAAGTTCCCGGGCAAGCTGCTGGCCTACAACTGCTCGCCGAGCTTCAACTGGAAGAAGAACCTGGACGACGCGACCATCGCCACGTTCCAGCAGGAGATCGCGCGCTACGGCTACAAGTTCCAGTTCATCACCCTGGCCGGCTTCCATGCGCTGAACTACTCGATGTTCAATCTGGCGCACGGCTATGCGCGCCGGCAGATGAGCGCCTTCGTCGAGTTGCAGGAAGCCGAGTTCGCCGCCGCCGACCGCGGCTTCACCGCGGTCAAGCACCAGCGCGAGGTCGGTACCGGCTACTTCGATGCGGTGACCCAGGCGATCCAGCAGGGCCAGTCCTCCACCACCGCACTGAAGGGCTCGACGGAAGAAGAGCAGTTCCACGGCGAAAAGGCCGCCTGACCTGCAGCCAGGCGTCCATTGCTTGCCGATCCCCATGGGAGGGGAGAGCCCGGGTTCGCCCGGGCTTTTTTTTGCGTGCGCTGTGGTGTCTGAGCCGGCGACGGTGCGGTGTCTACGAGTTGCGACAGGACTGGGTGTGGCGACGCCGTACCGCTGGACCGACAAGGCCTGATTCCTGGCCCTTTCTCGGTCTCCGCCCTTGCGAGATTGGCTGTGATCGCATCAGCGGAGATTCGTTCAGGTGCTATGCTTTGCGCAAGATGGCGGGCGACGCCAAGAGCAGTAGGGGGGCTGGATGAGCTGCGACAGCGCCGCGTCCAATGCACGCGAGACAATTCCGACGGTTGCTGTGGTCGCTCCCAAGCCCAATGAGCTGACGGTGCTGACTGCCGCGGAGCTGCGCCTGTTCTCCGAGTTCGGCCGTTCGCGCACGGTGCGCGCCGGCGACGTGCTGTTCCGGCGCGGCGACGGCGGCAGCGCCATGTTCGTGATCAGCAGCGGCGTGATCGACCTGGATTTCGGCGAGGACCTGGTCGTTAAGCATCTCGGGCACGGCGAATTCTTCGGCGAGCTCGGCCTGTTGATCGGCAACCACATGCGCAGCGCCGACGCCATCGCCGCCAGCGACGGCGTGCTGGTGGAACTGGACCACGACGACTTCCAGCGCCTGGTGGAGCGCGATCCGGGCCTGGTCGCCTACTTCCTGCGCCGCACCATCATGCGCGTGGTGATGAACGAGCAGACCCTGATCCGCCAGCTGCGCCGCCGCAACCACGACCTGGAAGCGGCGCTGGACAATCTGTACGCCACCACCCACCAGCTCACCCAGACCGAAGAGCTGGTGCGCACCGACGAACTGACCGGCCTGCACAACCGCCGCGGCCTGATCCTGCGCCTGCAGGAATGCCGCCGCGACGGCCGCTCGCCCGGCCCCGGCCTGCTGCTGATCGACTGCGACCGCTTCAAGCGCATCAACGACGAGCACGGCCATCTGGTCGGCGACCGCGTGCTGCAGAACGTCGCCAACATCCTGCGCTCCGTCGCCGGCCAGGACGACATCGCCTGCCGCCTCGGCGGCGACGAATTCTGCCTGCTGGTGTCCACCGGCAACGCGGACGATCTGCGCCGCATCGGCGAGTTCGTGATCGCCACCGTGCAGAACCTGCTCGGCGTGCCGCACCCGCTGCCGCACATCTGCCCGGTCAGCATCGGCATCAGCCGGGTCGATCCGCAATCCGATTGGAACGACTGGTACGCCAACGCCGACGCCGCGCTGTACGAGGCCAAGCGCCTCGGCGGCAACCGCTTGTATTGGCACGACCTCGCCTCCGGCTCGCGCTGAGCCCATCAACAACCCTCGAGCTGCCCATGAACGACGCCCATCAGCCGCAGCCCGACGCCCCGCAACTGCGGACGCTGCTGCTGACCGACCTGTGCGATTCGATGGCGCTGGTGGAGCGGCTGGGCGACGCCAAGGCCGCCGAACTGTTCAAGCTGCACGATCACCTGGTGCTGGAACTGCAGCAGCGCTGGCGCGGACGCCTGATCGACCGTTCCGACGGCCTGCTGCTGCTGTTCGAGCGGCCGATCGACGGCCTCGGTTTCGCCCTGGACTACAGCCGCGGCCTGCACGAACTGGGCAAGCAGCGCAAACTGGTACTGAAAGTACGCGCCGGCCTGCACGTGGGCGAGGTGCTGACCTGGCGCAATAGCGATGCCGCGGTGCAGGTCGGCGCCAAGCCGCTGGAAGTGGAGGGCCTGGCCAAGCCGACCGCGGCGCGGCTGATGACCCTGGCCCGGCCCGGGCAGATCCTGCTGTCGGCGGTGGCCGAGTCGCTGACCCACCGCGCCGCGCGCGAACTGGGCGAGCGCGGCGAGCGCCTGCTGTGGAAATCGCACGGCCGCTGGCGCTTCAAAGGCGTGCCCACGTCGCAGGAGATTTACGAAGTCGGCGAGATCGGCAACACCCCGCTGCGCGCGCCGAAGCCGACACCGAAGGCGTGGCGGGACATCCCGTTGTGGCGGCGGCCGGCGGCGCTGCTGGCGGAGGTCGGCCTGATCGCCGCGGTCGCGGTCTGCGTCTGGTTCGTCACCCGCCCGCAGCCGGCCATTGCCTTTGCCGAGCGCGACTGGGTGGTGGTGGGGGATCTGCGTAACCTGACAGGTGACACGCTCTACGACGATACGATCGAGACGGGGCTGCGCATCAGCCTGGAACAGTCGCGCTACGTCAATGTGCTGGCCGATGCGCGCGTGCGCGAGGCGCTGAAAATGATGCAGCGCGACGCCGGTGTTGCCGTGGATCGCAAACTCGGCGCGGAAATCGCCCAGCGCACCGGCGCGCGCGCGTTGCTGCTGCCTACGGTTTCCGACTCGGACGGGAAGGTGCGGATCAGCATCGAAGTGGTCGACCCGGCAACGGAGGCCACGGTCATCACCGAGTCCGCGACGGCGCGTGGCCCGGGGTCGGCGGTCGCGGCGTTGGGCGAGGCCGGCGACTCGTTGCGCAAGGCGTTCGGTGAGAGCGTGGCGTCCATCAAGAAGAGTTCGGCCCCGCTGGAGCGGGTGACGACCGACAAGCTCGATGCGTTGCGTGCGTTCTCGCTGGGTCAGAAGTCCTACGCCGAGCAGAATCTGCAAGCGGCGGAAATGCAGTTCAGGCAGGCGCTGAATATCGACCCGAACTTCGCCATGGCCAAGATCGGCCTTGCGCGCGTGGCCTACAACAAGACCGACGTGCTCAGCGCGCAGCAGCAAATGGGCATGGCGATCGAGGACACGGGCAGGCTGACCGACCGCGAGCGCCTCTATGCCATGGCGCAAATGGCGCTGTTCCGATGGGAAAAGGATTATCCCGGCAAATGGGTCGCCCTGTCGTCCCTGTACCCCGATTATCACGTCGCCGCATTCAATGTGGCCACGAGCATGCGCGACGGTGCCCGCTTCAAGGAGATGTTCGAATACAGCGACCGCGCTGCGGCAACGCAGGCGGTCACCCGTCCGGTCGCACTGAGCTTCAGGGCGATCGCCCGCTCGGCGCTGGGCGATGTGGCCGAAGCCGAGCGCGACTACATCCAGGCCGAAGCGTTGGGGTTCCGCAAGAATTCCGTCGAGTTTTCGCTGATCAAGGCCGCCGAATCGAAGTTCAAGGAAGCCGACGCGATGTTGCGTCCGGTTCCGGGAGAGCCGCCGTTCGCCAAGAACGAGCGAGCCGCCGCGAACCTCAATGTGATGGCGGATCAAGGCGAGTGGGAAAAGGCCGCGGAGCAGGCCGACGCGCTCAGGGCTGCGGTTGCCGATCCGCATACGCCGTTCGAATGGGGTGCGCGGACCTCCGCGCTGGCGATCCTGCGCCATACGTCCGACAGAAAGGCGGTTCTGCAGGAAGCGCAGAAGCTGGTGACTCTGGTGGAAAAAGGCCTACACAACAGCGCGGGCCGGGCGCAGGAAGCGGTGGCGAATGCGGCGCTCTATGCGGGCTATGTCGCGGCCTGCAACGGCGATATCGCCACCGCCCAGCGTGCATTGAAAGTGGCCAAGCCGATTGCCGACATCGCCCCCTATCCCCTGCTCAAGAATTCTTCGGCCATCGTCGAGGCCCGGATCGCCATGCAGTCGGGAAAGCCCGACGCGGCGCTGGAGATCCTGAAACCCTTCGATCAGCCCTGGGCGTTGACCTTGACCAAGGTCGAGCGGCTATCCGCCGAGGTGGCACTGGGCCGGGATGTGGGCGAGCAGCTCGCCTCCATGAAAACGTTGGCCTGGCGCGGTCGCGTCTATGCCGAATGGGCGGCCGAAAGGCCGCCCGTGATCGAATCGCTGTCGTCGCCGCAGCAACTCAACGACAAAAAACCACCCAGCCAAGGCTCGCTTCGAACTGCTGCGCCAGAAGTTCCAGATTCGCTTCGATCTCTTCCTTGCTCGGGAGATTCACGCTATCGGGCAAAATGCTCGGATCGAGGTTGAATCCATATTCGGCGAATGCCGCGGCAGGATTCTGTTCCATGGCAGCGCGAAAGGCATCGTCGCTGGCGAGGCGTTGCAGTAGGGACCGTGCATTATCTAGTGTGGTCATTTAGTTTGCGCTCGTGGATGGTTTTTATTGCCCAAGTGATTGATGCGTCGCGATCAACGGCTTGGGATTCAAGTGTAGCGTGTTTTTCGTGGCATCAATGTTGCCGACGCCATTGGCGCCGATCACCATCGTCGTGAGCGGGTCCAGCGACAGCAGCCGGCCGGCGTCGATATCGTTGATGGCGGCCGTGTAGAACGCGCCGAGATCGCGTTCCGCTGCCAGCAAGTAGAACGTCTGGCTCAGGTGGCCGGAATCCAGCAGAACCGCCTTGTAGGCCTTGGGGTGGCGCCGGTATTTCCAATGGTGCCGATCCAGCCGCGCGGCATGGAAGACGAGCGCGCTGGAATCGGCGAAGTAGGTTTGTCCGATGGTCAGGTCGGCAGCCAGCGTTCTGGCCTCGGCCTCGGTCAGATCGATTATCTTGACGAGTCTGTGGGTGTCGGATTCATAGTGATAGAACCCTGGCGTCAGCCCTTCCACATCGATTATCAAGGGGTACGCCTCGATCGGGTGCAGCGACCCGCCGGAAGGACTGGTGCGGCGTACGGCGACATGACCGGGTGCGATTTCCTCGGCCCCGATCGCGCCGAACGTGCCGAATAGCATGCGCGACAGCTCGGTCAAGGCGAGAGGGCGCGTCCGATCGAAATGCCGGGTAGTGCGCCTGGCACGCAGGACATCGGCAACGTCGCCTTGCAGCGTTTCGACCGGAAGCGGTATCGAACCGATCCCATCCTCGCGCTTGGGGAAATGCGCGGGAAGCGGGCCATACGTGGCAATGTGCTTGTCCAGTCGCGCGCGCTCGGCCGCATTTCCGTGTTCCCGGCTGCCCTCGTCGCCGACCACGCCCGACCACGCGCTCATGCGGTGATAGACGCTGGCCAGCGGATGCCATCCCACGGTTTCGAGCGTCGCCTGTCCGGCCAGGATGGCGGCGCTTCTGGTGTCTGGAACGTCGCAAAGAACGATCTCGTCTTCGATCATCCTGTCGATGAAGGGCGCATCGCAATTGTGCTTGCGCATGACCTCGCCGGCGTCGGTCCAGGAATTTCCCGGAAGCGAGGCGATGATGGCCAGCGCCTCGGGCGAAAGCGCGATGCGTTTACCGCTGAGAGGACACAGCAGGGCAGTGGCGATGGTGGTATCGAGGACGACCGAGCCATTAAGCAGCGCGCTGATATTGGGGAAGAGCACGTCCCCGATTTCGATGATGCAGTGAAGCCTTCGGCGTAATTTCATCTGGATTGGTTTCTGATCGCTGACGGTATGCGGGAGGACTTCGCAGACCCGACGCTGTGCCGCGCGACGGCGGGCCGATGACGCATCGTCTCCAGCGCTCGGGTCATGTGCGCTGGCATGCGATCAGTATGCCGAAGGATGTGGCCGAGACGCAGGCGCGTTGGCAGCTGATCCGAAGGCATTCTTGCCAGGCTTGCCGCACAACCGGTCATCAGATGCGGGCCGAGCGCGCCGGCCGGCGTCCTATACCATGTCGCCATGCGGCATCGGGAGCGATGCGCTCTTCGCCGGTCGACCTGTCGCAATTGCTTTACATGTGCGCGACGCAGGCGCAGTGGGGCGCGTTCGTGACCTCGGCGATCAACGAAGTGGATATCGAGCAGGCATTCGGCATGGACCCGTTGCGCGAAGGGCCGCTGGTGGTCTGCGGCTTCGGTTGGCGGGCGCCGGCGTTGACCACCGCGGAGTTCGATCCGACCGGCGCGGTATGGCAAGCCAGCGGCTCCCCATCGCCTTGACGAGCGCGAGTAATGGCGTGAGGGGTTTCCCGGCAGTGCCAACGAGTATGGCCGCCGCCGCACTGGTGCTGTGCCGCGGCGGTTGCGGTTCCGTCCGTTGTTAGCCGCTGCCTGCGCTCAGTGCGCCTGGCTGTGCGTCGCTGCGGTTGCGGCCATGGCCGCTTCGTCGGGTGCGGCCGGCTTGGCTGGCTTGTCGCTATGTTCGAGCAGGTCCAAACGCTTGCCGCCAGGCAACCGGTAGTCCAGTTGCTGCTCCAGCGCATCGAGCGCGGCGACCTGCGTGCAGAGCGCGTTGGCCCTGGCTTCCAGCGCCTTGCCGCGCGCGTCCATACGCCGATCCATGTCCTTCTCCATCGCGTCGGTGCGTTTCTCGATGTCGTCGGCGCGGCCGGTGAACACCGCGAACATCACCCCGCTGGTCAGCGCGCCGGCCATTTCCTCGGCGGCAGCGCTGACGTCGGCTTCGAACGCCTTGTCGAACGGTTCCTTCTGCCACTGGCCTTTGCCGAGGGTGCGGTCGAGGTGGGCGAGGGCGGCGTCGCGATGCCGCTCGATCTTGCGCGCCTTGCTGCGGCTGCCGGTGATCGCTTCGACCACGCCGCCGAAGGCGTCGAAGGTGATGCCGACCACTTCGCGGGCGATGCCGGCCACTTCGGGCATCAGCGCCTGCGCGCCTTGTTCCATCTGCCGCAAGCGCTGGGCGTCGGCACTGCTCAGCGGCTGCGCGACCCCGTCCACCTGCAGGCGGCCGTCATGCAGGAACACGGTCTTCGGCGTGCCGGCGCTGCGCGTCAGGGCGACGCCGGTCCGGTCGACGATGACGTCGTAGGGCGTGGAGAAGCCGCATTGCTGCGAGGAGAACTGCGGGCCGGCGCTGGCACTGGCAGCGGCGCCGAGCAGGGAGAGGGTGCATACGGAAAGCAGCAGGCGCATGGCGGCGGTTCCTTTGACGATGACAGCAGCATCGGTGCTTAGCCGCGCCGTGTCGTCTGCGGGAAGTCAGGGTGCGGGAAGTCATGCCTGCGCGGCAGTGCGTCTGCAAGCCCGCGCGGATCTAGCCCGGACCCTCGGGCATCTTCCAGTGCTGGAGAAGAGGCCCCTGCGGGCCGGCGACGGGATCGCTGAGCGGGAACGTCAGCTGGGCGATGCGCTGGATCGTTTCGGCGCTGGGCGCCCGCCGGCAGATGTCCCAGTCCTGCCCGACGGGATAGGCGCCGATCACCAGGAAGTTGCTGCTGGAGGCGATGCAGCAATGGCCGGTGCCGGCCGGCAGCAGCAAGGCGTCGCCGGTCGCCAGCACGGTTTCGGGGCCGCCTGGGCCGCCAATGACAAGCCGCGCGCTGCCGCTGGCCACGCCAAGTACCTCGTGGGCAGTGGAATGGTAGTGGTGGTAATCGTAGATGCCATCGCGCCATTGCGGCGGCCAGCCGTGGGTGGCGAAGCGGCGTTCGAAGCCGGCGGCATCGCCATCGCAGTCGGCCTGGCGGTACAGCAGGACCGGCAGGAATGGATGGTTGGGGACCCAGTCGTGCGGCGGCAGCAGCCAGTGTTCCAGGCGCATCGGCGAATCCTCGCGGCATTGTGTGGCGGGCAGCTGGGGGCGGCCGTTGCGGACCATGCTAGCCAGGCCGCGTGGTCGTGGCGTCATGGCGCGATGCGGCGGCATCGTCGCGGTGCACTTGCGCGTGCATCGGCCGACACGGGCACCGAAGCCATCCGCTGACCTGCGACACGGCAGCGAGCGCAGGCGGTATCGCCTGCGCTGCCGCCATTCAACTCAATGCAGCGGTGCCGGCCCCGCGTCGGCACGATGGTGCGTGCCCAGGTTCCCGACCATGGCGGCGCTGGCGGCGTTCAATCCCACCACCTGCACCTGCGCGCCATGGCGGCGGAATTTCAGCACCACCTTGTCCAGCGCGCCGATGGCGCTGATGTCCCACAGGTGCGCGTGCGACAGGTCGAGGGTGACCCGTGCCGGCGCGTGCGCATAGTCGAACGCGGTGGCGAAGCTGCCGGCCGAGGCGAAGAACAGCTGGCCGCTGATGCGGTAGGTGTGGCCACCATCGGCGTCCTCGGTCTTGGCGATGTCCAGCATGCGCCCGACCTTGCGCGCGAAGAACAGCGCCGACAGCAGCACGCCGGTCAGCACGCCGCGCGCCAGGTCGTGGGTGGCCACGGTCACCACCACGGTGGCTAGCATCACCAGGCTGGAGCTCTTCGGATGCGTGCGCAGCTGCGCCAGCGAGCGCCAGCTGAAGGTGCCGATCGAGACCATGATCATCACCGCCACCAGCGCCGCCATCGGGATCTGCCGCACCCATGCGCCGGCGAACACCACCAGCATCAGCAGCACGCTGCCGGCGACCAGCGCCGACAGGCGGCCGCGGCCGCCGGACTTAACGTTGATCACCGACTGCCCGATCATCGCGCAGCCGGCCATGCCGCCGATCAGCCCGCTGGCGATGTTGGCGGTGCCCTGGCCGATGCATTCGCGGTTCTTGCCGCTGGGGGTGTCGGTCATGTCGTCGACGATCTGCGCGGTCATCATCGATTCGAGCAGGCCGACCACCGCCATCGTCGCCGACACCGGGAACACGATCTTCAGCGTCTCCAACGTCCACGGCACGTCCGGCAGCAGGAACGTCGGCAGGCTGTCGGGCAACTGGCCCTTGTCGCCGACGGTGGGCACGGCGATGCCGAAGTACAGCGCCATGCCGGTCAGCAGCACGATCGCCACCAGCGGCGGCGGCAGCGCGAGCGTGCGCGTCCAACGATGGCCGAGCAGCAGGGCCGCAGCACCGATCGCCGCCACCGCATACAGCGCACGCGCATCGAGGCTGCCGGCGGTCAGCGCGGCGCCGAGCAACAGCAGCCACAGGCCGAGTCCGGCAAAGGTGCGTTGCGACAGCCACGGCAGGCCGTAGATCACCAGCAGGCCCAGTGCCACCAGCGGGTATACCAGCGCCGGCACGCCGATCAGTTCCGGCAGCTGCGCCATGAAGATCAGGATCGCCAAGGCGTTGACGAAGCCGGTGATCACCGAGCGCGACACGAAGCGCATCAGCGCGCCGAGCTTGAGCAGGCCGGCACCGATCTGCAACACGCCGGTCAGCAGCGTCGCCGCCAGCAGGTACTGCAGGCCGTGATCCTTGACCAGGCCGACCATCAGCAACGCCATCGCGCCGGTGGCGGCGGAGATCATGCCTGGCCGGCCGCCGACGAAGGCGATCACCACGCAGATGCAGAACGAGGCATACAGCCCGACCTTGGGATCGACCCCGGCGATGATGGAGAAGGCGATGGCTTCGGGGATCAACGCCAGCGCCACGACCAGGCCGGCGAGCACGTCGCCACGGAGGTTGCCGAACCATTGCTGGCGCAGCGGGGGATAGAGATTCACGAGAAAACGCTCCCGACGCCGCGCCCGTCGCGGGGCGGCGCTACACGAAATGGAAAGCCAGAACACACCGGGCGTCCCGCAAGGGGACAGCGTGGAAAGCGCAGCGCGGGTGTCAGGGTGGCGTCATGTCGTGGCGTGGGGAGCGGAAGCGCGCGCGGCGATGCGCTGCGTGCCGCGCCAGTATAGAACAGTCGCGCCGATGCCGGTCTTGCGCTGCCTCCCAGTTGCGCGTGTTGCGATGGATGCCGCGCTGCATATGCCGGCATGCGGTCACGTGGCGAGGAACACGCTACCGTCCGATGCGGCTGCTCGCAACCGATCGCCCGCTTGCCCAGGTCGAGCCGCGGAACGCGCCGTCCCATTACCGGAGAGGCTGCGGCTCACAATCTCCTCACTATTTGCGCGCAGAATGCGGCAATCAGATTGCGCGACGTGGAGCGCCGGCGAATGAACGATTTACGCATCGACCAGGTCGACGCTGCCTTGTCCGCGCTGGACCAGGCCGATCCGCAACGCAAGGCGGCGTTGTGGCAGTGGGCGTCTCTGGAGATGCTGCACGAAACCCTGAGCGCGATGCATCAGCTGTCGCACCGGGTCGGCGTGGCCGAGCTGGTCGCCGATGCCTGGCTGGCGCCGGTGGACGTGATCGCACTGGAGCAATCGTTCCTGGACCGTGCCACGCTGGCCGATCCGCGCGTGCAGGCCTTCGCGCTGGCGCTGGCCGAGGCGTCCTCGCGCCAGTCGCGCGCCGAGCTGTGGCGCAGCGGCTACGCCAGCGCGGTGCAGGCCACGCTGCAGGGCATGCAGGCGCTGGCCGGCAAGCACCGGATCGATGCGCAGGTCGCTGCGCCATTGTCGTCCGCCTGAGCGCCGCCCCCATCGCATTCGTGCGGTGTGGATAGCGTCGTTCGTGACGCGCCGGTGGTGTGCGCTTGCAACAGGCAACGTCGTCGGTTGCATCTTCGACATCGAGATTCGACATCCGGATATCCCGCTAACGCGCTCGGCACGCAGCGTTCACCATGGCGCAACGCCGTTGCCGACAGCCTTGGAACCATGGTCAATCCCCACCGCCCTTCCTCATCGCAGGCGACGGCCAGGCATCAGGCTCCGCTTGCGAACGAGGTTCCTGCCGATGCCCCTGGCATTTCGGAAGCCGGCGCCTGGTGGCGGCAATTGCGCACCGCCGTGCCGCGCTGGTTGCTCGCCACGGTCGCGCTGCTTGCGCTGGGTCTGCTGCTGTCCTGGTATGCCAATGCTTGACCTCCTGTCCTCCTCGAACGGAGTACCGCGCATGGCGCCATCTGCCGCACACGACCATGTCCGTCGCTGCAGCGTCCGCATGCATCCGCCCTGCGGGCACGAGGTCGCCACGCACGCCTGGATTGCCGCCGAAGTGGCGCGGTTGATGCGCCTGCCGTTGCAGGATGCCAGCGCGGCACAAAGCGGTTTCTACGTGCCGGACGACACCCTGACCGCTGCACAGGCGCAGCAGCTGGGCGTGCGCGCCGCGGCCGACCTGCTCGGTGGCGTGGTACCGCATGCGTTCGTCGCCACCAAGGCGATCAGCCATCCGCTGGTCGCTCCCGGCGCGGCCGCGCCGCAGGGCTGGAACCATGCGCTTGGCGGCGCATTGGCCGAGGCGACGGTGCCCGGCTACACCGCGTTCGCGGCGGACGATGCGCGCCTGGCGTATGCGCGCCTGTGCGGCGGCGGCCAGGTGCGCTTGAAGTTGCCGCACGGCATCGCCGGGCAGGGCCAGCTGTTGCTGCACGATGCGCAGGCGTTGGAGACCGCGCTGGACGCGTTGGCAGCCGCGGACCTGGCGCAGCAGGGCGTGGTGCTGGAGCGGCAGCTGGACCGTTCGACGACTTTCAGTGTCGGCGAAGTGGACTGCGCCGGCATGACCATCGCCTACTACGGCACGCAATCGGCCACCGACGACGCTGCCGGCCGCGAGACCTACGGCGGCTCGCAGCTGTTCGTGATCCGCGGCACCCTGGACGCGCTGCTCGAACGCACATTGCCGCCGCAGCAGCGTGAGGCGGTGTTGAAGGCGCGCCATTACGATCGTTGCGTCGCCCAGGCCTATCCCGATTTCTACGCATCGCGCCGCAACTACGACGTGATCGACGGCATCGCCCAGGACGGCACGCGCCTGTGCGGCGTGCTCGAGCAATCCTGGCGTGTCGGCGGCGCCACGCCGGCGGAACTGGCCGCGGTCGATGCCTTCCAGCGCGATCCGGCGTTGCACGCGGTGATCGCGGCCACGGTCGAACGCTACGGGATGCCGGCGTTGCCCGCAGACGCCGAGGTCTACTACATGGGCGAAGATCCGCGCGTGGGCCGCCTGACCAAATACCGTTATGTGAGCGCTGCGGACTGACGATGGAAACCAAGCTCTCCAGCATCGATATCGCGGTGGACGGCGACGCCTTGAGCGGTACCTTGCTGACGCCGACCAATGGCATGCCCGGCGTGCTGTTCGTGCATGGCTGGGGCGGCAACCAGCATCACAACCTGGTGCGTGCGCGCGAAGCGGTCGGCCTGGGCTGCGTGTGCCTGACCTTCGACCTGCGCGGCCACGAAGGCATGGCGTCGATGCGCGAGACGGTGACGCGCGCGCAGAATCTGGACGATATCAAGGCGGCATACGACCGGCTGGTGGATTCGCCGCAGGTGGACCCGGAATCGATCGCGGTGGTGGGCCTGAGCTACGGCGGCTACCTGGCCTCGCTGCTGACCCTGGAGCGGCCGGTGGAGTGGCTGGCGCTGCGTTCGCCGGCGCTGTACAAGGACGCGCATTGGGACGGCCCGAAGGTGGCATTGAACCGCGATCCGGACTTGATGCCGTATCGGCACCGCGCCGTCGCGCCGGACGACAATATCGCGCTGGCCGCGTGCCAGCGCTTTCGCGGCGACGTGTTGCTGGTCGAGGCCGAGCAGGACGTGATCGTGCCCGGCCAGGTGCTCAAGAACTATGCCGCCGCGTTTTCCAATGCGCGCTCGCTGACCTCGCGGGTGATCAAGGGCGCCGACCACGCGCTGACCCGCAAGGAACATCAGCTCGAATACACCCGCTACCTGGTCGACTGGCTCACCGAGATGGTGGTCGGGCGCCGCGTGGCGCTGGCCAAGAACGTGGTCGAACGGCGCAAGCAGCAACTCAAGAGCACCCAGGGCGATGCGGCGACGTCGCCCGGGCAGGGCTCGAAAGAATTCCACGGCCGCATCGAGGCCAAGGAACGCACCTCCGACGCGCCGCCGTCGCGGTGAGGCGCTGGCGCGGCGCCGCGCAGCAAAGCGGTCGCGCTGCAGCCTGTAGCGCGATAACCATTTCCGGCGTGCGCGCCGCTGCCGTCAGTGGCTGCGCCCGGATTGCTCCAGATGGTGCCAGGCATGGCGGACCAGCCAGCGCGCCTCGTCCCACGGCACCGACAGCGACGGCGCCAGGTGGTGATAGGACTCCTGCAGCACGCGGTACAGCTGCGCTTCGGTGGCGCGCGGATAGGCCAGATAGACGTCGTAGCCCATCTTCAGCAGCGAGGCATAGTCGGAGAAACCATGGTGACCGAGGCGGCCATTGGCATGCGCATGCCGCCAATAGGCCATTTCGGCATCCAGATCGACGGCGCGACGAGCGTGGGCAGGACGAGCGAGAGCGGAAGCGGTCTGCATGGGTAGGACTCCTCTCGAAGCTACCCCCCTGTCGCTCCGATCCTAGCCGATAGTTGCCGCGATTTGCGCCTGCAGCACGATATCGCGTGCGAATCGCTGAACCGATCAGCGAGATGAGCGGACAGGCGCTGGAAGCGTTTGCAACGCAGCGCTGAATATCGCGCGCGTCGTGCAGACGATGCCTGCAATAGCCCATCTGCGTACGAATGACGCCGTGTGCCGCGTCCATGTGCCAGACCGCGACGGCGGTTGCGCCGCCGTTCCGGCCGCCGGAACTGGACATGCGCTTGTAAATGTAACTAATATAGTTACATGAAAAGAAACACACAACTCTCCGATGTGCTGCACCTGCTGGTGCACATGGCCCAGCAGGGCGAGCCGATGACGTCCGAACAGATGGCGGCTTGCCTGCAAAGCCACGCGGTGGTGGTGCGGCGCCTGCTGGCGCGGCTGCGCGAAGCGCAACTGGTCGAATCCACCCGCGGCCATGGCGGCGGCTGGCAGCTGGCGCGCGCGCCGGAAGCGATCAGCCTGTACGACGTGTATGTCGCGCTCGGCGAGCCACTGTTGCTCGGCCACGGCGTGCGCGGCCCGCATCCGGGGTGCGCGATCGAGCGCGCGGTCAACGACGCGCTCGACGACGGCTATCGGCAGGCACAGGCGGCGCTGGCCGCACAGCTGCAGGCATTGACGCTGCGCAAGCTGGGCCAGCGTGTGCAACGCAAACTCAAACAAGAGCAGAAGATCCATGCAGCATGATGCCGTGATCGTCGGAGGCAGTTTCGCCGGCCTGTCTGCCGCACTGATGCTGGCGCGCGGGCACCGCAAGGTGGTGGTGGTCGATGCCGGCCTGCCGCGCAACCGCCGCGCCGCGCATTCGCATGGCCTGCTGGCGCTGGACGGCATGCCGGGCAGTGCGGTGCTGGCGCAGGCCAAGGCGCAACTGCTGGCCTATCAAACCGTCGAATGGTGGGACGGGCAGGTCGAGGATGCGACCGCGTTGCCCGACGGCTGGGACGTGACGCTGGCCGATGGCAGGCGGATACGCACGCGCGGCATGGTGCTGGCGACCGGCGTCGTCGACCAGTTGCCGGATCTGCAGGGCGTGGCCGAGCGCTGGGGGCACACGGTCATGCACTGCCCGTACTGTCACGGCTACGAGCTGGGCCGGCAAGCGCGCATCGGCGTGCTCGGCAACGGCACCGCCATATCAGGGGAGCAGGCGCTGATGCTGGCCGACTGGGGCCGGGTGACGTTGTTCGCGCAGGGCATGCCGCTGGACGACGCCGAGCTGATGGCCAAGTTGGCCAGGCGTGGCGTGCAGCTGGAAACGCGTCGGGCAGTCGCATTGGAAGGCGACGGCACCGCGATCGACGGCATGCGCGTGGACGATGGCACATTGGTGCAGATCCAGGCGTTGTTCCTGGGCGCACCGACGCGCATGGCCAGCCCGCTGGCCGAACGCCTGGGCTGCAGCTTCGACCAAGGCCCGCTGAGCCCGTACCTGCGGGTGGACGAAAGGAAACTGACCAGCGTGCCGCGGGTCTACGCGGCCGGCGATGCGGCGCGCATGTTCGGCAATGCGACCCTGGCCTCGGCCGATGGCGTGCTCGCCGGCGTCGGCCTGCACCATGCGCTGATCGCCGAAGACAGCCAGCCGGATCCCGCGAGCGGCGCATAAAAAAGGCCGTCCGCGAACGGACGGCCTGCTACTGGCGACATGCCGCCCCGCCTGCGGGGCGACAGCCTCAGCCCTTCACGCACAACACCTGACGCAGCGTGTGCACCACTTCCACCAGGTCGCTTTGCGCGGCCATCACCGCGTCGATCGACTTGTACGCCGCCGGCGATTCGTCGATCACCGCCGCATCCTTGCGGCACTCCACGTGCGCGGTGGCCTCGCGGTGCTGGGCCAGGGTGATCTGCTGGCGCGCGGCGGTCCGGCTCAGCACCCGGCCCGCGCCGTGGCTGCAGCTGTGGAAGCTGTCGCCATTGCCCAGGCCGCGCACGATGAAGCTCTTCGCACCCATGCTGCCGGGGATGATGCCCAGCTCGCCGGCACGCGCGCTGACCGCGCCCTTGCGGGTTACCAGCAGTTCCTCGCCGGCGTGCGTTTCCTTCTGCACGTAGTTGTGGTGGCAGTTCACCGCCAGCTTTTCCAACTGGAACTTCGGCAGGCGGTGGCGCATCTCCGCCAGCACCCGCGCCATCATCGCCTCGCGGTTCTCGCGTGCGTAGTCCTGCGCCCACGACACCGCTTCCACGTAGTCGTCGAACAACGGCTCGCCTTGCATGAAGAACGCCAGGTCCTTGTCCGGCAGGTGGAAGCCGAGCACGCGGTGCGCCAACTGCTCGCGCGCCTGCTCGATGAAGTAGCTGCCGATCAGGTTGCCGGTGCCGCGCGAGCCGCTGTGCAGCATCACCCATACCGCGTCGCTCTCGTCCAGGCACACCTCGATGAAGTGGTTGCCGCCGCCGAGCGTGCCGATCTGGCAGTCCAGCTTGTCGGTGCGGATCCGGCGGTGCCTGGCCTTGATCGTGTCCAGGCGCTCGACTAGCCCCGACTGCGCGATGCGCGTGGCGATGCTGTCGGGCAGCTTGCGGTGCTCGCCGCCGCGGCCGTTGCCGACCGGCACGCTGCGCTCGATGCTGGAGCGCAGTTGCGCCAGGCTGTCGGGCAGATCGGCCGCGCGCAGCGTGGTGCGCACCGCGGCCATGCCGCAGCCGATGTCCACGCCGACCGCCGCCGGGATGATCGCGCCGCGGGTCGGGATCACCGAGCCCACGGTCGCGCCCTTGCCCAGGTGCACGTCCGGCATCACCGCCACCCACGGTCCCACGAACGGGATCGCGGCGATGTTGCGCAGCTGCTCGTGGGCCTGCGCTTCCAGCGGCACGCCGCGCACCCAGCCCTTGATCGGCGTGGCGCTGCCCTCGGCGTGCAGCAATTCGTAGTTCTGCATATTCATGTCGTCATTCCTTCGAGGCCCTGCGCAGCGCTTCCTTGCGCCGCGCAGGGCGGTCCTACTTCATCGTCACCAGCTGCTTCAGCACGCCATCCAGGCCGCCGAACACGGTGAGCTTGTCGATCTTCTCGGTGACCTTCTCCAGCGCCTCCAGCTCCTTCAGCCGCATCAGCACCGGGTTGTCCTCGATCAGCTTGGCGGTGTTGAGCAGCGACCGCGTGGCGTTGGCCTCCTCGCGCCGGCGGATCACGTTGGCCTGCGCCGACTTCTCTGCCTGCACCACCGCATTGAGGATGTCCTTCATCTCGCCTGGCAGGATCACGTCCTTGACCCCGACGCCCAGCACCTCGATGCCGAAGCCGGCGACCTGCTCGCGCACGTAGCCGAAGATGTCCGCATCCAGCGAGGCCTTGTCGCCCAGCAGTTCGTCCAGCGTCTTCGCCGACACCGCACGCCGCAAGCCGTACTGCAGCTCGCGGTACAGCTGGTCGCCGTACTTGGCCACCCGCGTCCGCGCCGCGACCGGGTCGGCGACGCGCATGCTGGCGGCCAGGTTGACGCGCAGGCTGACCTTGTCGCGGGTCAACAGCTCCTGCCCGGACACCTCCACCGACTGGATACGCAGTTCGATCACTTCCGCGACGATGTTCTTGCGGAAGTTCCAGAACGCGTAGTGCCCCGGTGCCAGGGTCTGCTGCAGGCGCCCATCGACGAACACCAGTCCCGCCGACTCGGCCGGAACGTCCAATGCCACCGCGAAACGCGACAGCAGGCCGAGCTGGCGCAGGCGCTGGGCGACATCCGCCGGTACCGCCAGGCTCTCGCCCAGCGGCAGGCGCATCACCTCCACCGCGATCAGCCCACGCCAGTACAGCTGGCGCGTGCCGGGCGCCAGCACGTCTTCGAGCTTGCCCTGCTTGAACACCAGGCCGACCTCGTCGCTGCCCAGGTCGGCCAGCACGAACACCTCGTGCAGCTGTGCGCCGAGGCGCGAGATCAACGCATCGACATCGGTGCCGGCGTATTCCGGCACGGCGATATTGCAGGTCTTCACTTCGATCCGCTGCGACGGGTCGAACAGACGGTAGACGCCGGGCGCGAGCACGCGCTCGAAACGCCGGTTGCGATACATCAGGCCGCGCTCGCTATCGCCGATCACGACCCGCTTGGTCCAGAACATGGCACGTTCTCCTTGTGTGGCTCTGGTGATCCGGTCCTGTGGATGAAATCGCCGCGCCGGACCGAGGAGCGCGAGGATGCTGCGTTGCGGATGCCATCGGTACCGCAACGCTGCAAAGAGATGCAAGTACGCGCACGACGTCGCTGTGGCGGCCGGCGGGCGCTGTCGGTGCGGAGGCTTGCGCGTGGGATCGTCATCGCGTTGCAGTGCGATGCGACCGTCGGCGCAGGCGCGCACGTCCAGGGCGGCGTGGCGGCGGCAGCGGCGCTGCGGTGCATGCCTCACGCAGCGCCGATGGCGATGCGTGCGGCGTGACCCGCGCGGCGCGACTTGCTGGGCTTGCGCCCGGTATTGCACATGACGTGACAGGTCATGGTTCTCGGAGCGGGAATCGAACCCGCAACATTCGGATTAATTTCCGATGCTCTAACCAATTGAGCTATCCAAAAGGTGACGTGCCGGAGTCGAACCGGCGACCAGTGGACAAGCCACCGCTCTACCTCTGAGCTAACGTCTGGTGGAAACTGCACGTCCCGGCCGCAGGCATACGCGACGGCAGTGCCGTGCGCACCGGACGGGAATGGCATCCCGTACCGCTAGCGGCCATTAAGTGAAGTTTCCCATTGCCGTCTCCTTCGAAACGGCAATTCCTGCGCTGATCCCATTCCCGCCGCCCGCGTCCGGCACCTGGACGCAGCGCTTGCGCGCCTCGCGAGCGAAACTTCCCTGTTTCCGGGCATTCCATGCCCGGGTGCCTGGGATGTTGGATCGACAAAAACAAAAAACGGCATGCGAACGCGCAAAGCAAAACGCCCCCGGCATGGTGTCCGAGGGCGTTCGCGTTCCTCGGAGATCGATGCAACCGATCTCCGCAACGGGCGATCAGTCGATCAGGTGGTGGGATCCAGCCGCAGCGCGGTATCGCGCAGCGCACGCAGTGCCGCTGCGCGCGTTTCGCGCTGCAGGCTGGGCAGATGTGCGGTGAAGGGGCGGAAGTTCATGGTCGTCGGAGTCGTCGTTGCCGAACGTGTCGGCTGATGGGCGCGCACATTACCTGCGTTGTTTTCGTTGCGCAAGGGGTTTATCGAAATATTTTTCTCTCACGCCAATGCCTCGATCGCTGCACCTCGCGTCAGCAGTCGCCGGAAGATTCGGAATTCCCGAGGAGGGGTTTCCAATTCTGGTGTTTTGGTTACTGTGGCCGGCTCTGCAGAGCGGGAAAATTCATCGGCAAATCTCCGGATTTTCTCGGGCGATGGCCGATCTGGCGCAATGCGCACTGTTAGGCTCGCGATGCGTCCTCCAGCACCAAGTCACTTACTTTTCGGTCACTGGATGGCGCTTGCGATCGAGCCACTTCCCCCAACGGAGCCATCGAAATGAAAATTCGCCTGCATGCGTCTCTGCTCGCATTGCTGCTCGCGTTCCCCGCCGCGTCCGCATTCGCGCAAACCGCGGTCACCGCCAATCCCAACCACCAGCAGCTGCTGCAGGCGTCGGATTGGCGTACCGAGGCGAACAAGCGCCTGGTCTACGACTTCTGGCGCATCGTGTTCGAAGCCGGGCACACCGAGTACGCGCCGATGTACATGGCCAAGGACTATATCCAGCACAATCCGACCGTGGCCAACGGCCGCGATGCATTCCTGCAGTTCCTGACCGCCTTCGTCAAACCGCAGCCGATCAAGCCGCGCGTGCAACTGCCGCTGGTGGCGATTCTCGCCGAGGGCGATTACGTGACCCTGGTATCGGTGCGCACGTTGCCCGACCCGAAGGATGCGACCAAGACCTACACGACCACCTGGTTCGACATGTTCCGCATCCAGAACGGCAAGATCCAGGAGCATTGGGATCCGGCGACCAAGTGAGATAGGCCTGGGTCCAGGACGTCGCGGCGATGCGTCGCTGCGGCACGCACGATGTGTGGTGTCGCAGCGACGCGGTGTGTGCGGGCGTGATGCCGTCATCGGACGGATTTCCTTGTTGTCCGGCGCCGGCACAGGGTGGCGAGTTGGATGTCGGCGTGTGCCGCATATGCAGTCGGTCGCGCATGCGCCTCGAGAATGCTGTGCCGGCTTGCAGTTGCGAACATCCGGCGGTGCGCGTTTGGAGCATGCTGGCAAGGCGCGAGAGGGCTAGACTCCGGTAGCGGCCATCGGTCGCGCGCCCTTCCTCAGCCGACATCGCCGCCATGCCCTTCCTCGAACTTCCGACGCATCGCCTGCATTACCGCATCGACGGCAGCGAAGGCCGTCCATGGCTGACCTTCTGCAATTCGCTCGGCACCGACCTGCACATGTGGGACGCGCAGATCGACGCGCTGGCACCGTACTACCGGGTGTTGCGCTACGACCGTCGCGGCCACGGCGCCTCGAGCGCCGCGCCTGGTCCGTATCGGATCGAGGATTTGGCCGGCGATGTGCTGGCGTTGCTCGATGCGCTGTCGGTGGAGCGCACCCATTTCTGCGGCCTGTCGATCGGCGGGCTGACCGGGCAGTGGCTGGGCATCCACGCCGGCGCGCGCCTGCATACGCTCACCGTGTGCGCGACCGCGGCCAAGATCGGCACCGAGGATGGCTGGCAGGCACGCATCGCGCAGGTGCAGGCCGATGGACTGGCGTCGCTGCTCGCCGGCACCCGCGAGCGCTGGTTCACCCCGGCCTTCGCAGAGATGCAGCCAGCAACGGTCGAGGCGATCCTGGCCAGCTTCCTGAGCACCGATGCACAGGCCTATGCGGCCTGCTGCGAGGCGGTGGCCAGCGCCGACTTCCGTGGCGTCCTGGGCGAGATCGCCACGCCGCTGCTGGCGCTGGCCGGACACGACGATCCGGTCTGCCCACCGGACGATCTGCAGGCGATCGCCGCGCAGGCGGCGCGCGGCAGCTTCGCCCAGGTGCATGGCCGGCATCTGTGCAATGTGGAATCGCCGCACGCCTTCAACGACGCGCTGCTGCGCTTCCTGTTGCAATAGCCACGGTCAGGGCCGCACAGATAAACGCCGCATGATCCCGACCGCGCAGCGCAGGCTGTTCAATCCCTAATCCCTAATCCCGAATCCCGGCTCTCATCCAGCTGCACAACCAGCTTGCCGAAATTGCCGCCGCCGAGCATGTCGATGAAGGCCTGCGGCGCGTTCTCCAGCCCATGCACGACATGCTCGCGGTAGCGCACGCGGCCGTC
>Ga0308160_10002372_pt1 | contig 23018 bp, 26 predicted proteins | sample PhyFR1_FD_201036 | JGI IMG/M metagenome (GOLD analysis project Ga0308160, IMG submission 201036) | Phyllosphere microbial communities from UC Gill Tract Community Farm, Albany, California, United States - DLSLF.R1 | ecosystem: Host-associated > Plants > Phyllosphere > Unclassified | place: USA...
TGAAGAAGTACATCCTCGAATGGGGAGCAACCGACGAGGCTAGCTTGAAGGCCATCGACAAGGCCGCCAAGGAGGAGGTCGATGTCGCTGTTGCCGAGGCCAAGGAGTCTCCTCAGCCCGATCTCGCCGAGTTCTGGAAGGATATCTACGTAAGTCTCTACCCAAAACATTAAGGCATGAGCTGATGAATACAGTACAAGGGTACCGAACCCCCTTTCATGCGTGGACGTGAGAAGGAGGAGGTCCACTACTACTAGATATCGGAGGGATTTGAGGTATACTTTGTTCTTTCATGCATCCGGTTCACCAGATTGATCTGCTCATCGGTGAACGAGGCTCACACTGCTTACTTAATACCTAAAGAAAAGGCGAAGACAAGAGGAACTCACAACCAGGACTCCTGTCGTCGAGGTATGTCCAAGTAGATCACCGAAATGTGCTGGTACGTTCAAAGGGGAGCTGGTGATGTGGAGCAAAGTGCGCTCCTTTGAAGGCTGGCCGTCGCCGCTTCCCACTTCGCTACTTCCCCCCCTCTTACCTTTCGACTCGACATATACACCACCACGCACAAGCATCACGAGCATGTCGTACTCGTCACAACAAGAAAGTGACTCCAAGAAAGGTCTCCAGGGGCTCGATCGGAACACGACTCGAAGGGATGATCAGCACACCGTATCGAGCCAGAGCGGGATGACGCTGTTACGAGACCACCATGAATGTTTCCCGTCTGTTCCTTCGCCAACAGCATCCCTGAAGAGACCCCGAGACGAAGAACCGACCACTCTCTTTCCTCCTAACAAGCTCAGACGACAGATGCTGATTACATCGACTCGAGCCTCGAGAAGACGCAATCGGCCTACGGAATCCGATGACGCGAAACCGCGATCGGCTTCGCGCGACCACGATATGGAGGACGTATCCCCAGAGACAAAAGAATCCGCCGAACTGTCTACCGCGCACCATAGGAGCTCTTGGGAAGAGGAGGAGTGGAGACAATCACCCAATCATTTGCCAGACACCAGCAGCAGCGAGAACACTGAAATGAGGGAGATCTGTCAGGATATCGACGAAGACGCCGGAGAGCCCGAGTCAGCACCGGCAGAAAGTTCCGAGGCAGATGAGCTGGCTAACGAGCTCGATCGCCTCGGGATGGAGGACAAATTGGCTGGGTTCGGTGGCCAATTTGATGGAGACCTGGCAAAGTATCCGGACTTTGAGATCAATCTACCATAGGGATTTACGTGCAAGGATAGCAGAGTATGTCTAAGCATGTCAGTATATCAATATTTCGACTACTCAGGATTACATATCGTGATTGGAGGTGTAGGTGTCTAAATGATACTTGCCGGTGGTCTGTTTCGGAACGTTTCAACGGCTACTCCCCTACGCTGATCTACACTACAGTACGTGCACACAACTCCAACACAACTCCAAGCAATGCTACCCTTCTCCTCTCTACCGAGCTCTTGTATAGGGTACTATTTCCGTATCTAAGGGGTTGTGGCGGTGATCTCGATCGTAGCTTTGCTACAGGCTCCCTGGAAAGATCAGCTTTTTCAGCCAACTCAACGCACCTGTTTGAATCTAAAGGACTTGAATTGGCCTTTGCCTCTAATGGGTTTACCGTCGGTCTTCGGGATAGAATTTCCGACATCACCGCTGGATTGATCGTCATCAGAGCTTTGATCGTTATTGCCATTCCCTTTCTGATTATCGTTGCTCTTATTGTCACTGCTGTTGTTGCTGCCACTGTTGCCACTGTCGTCATTGTTGCCACCGTTGTCATTGTTGCCATTGTTGCCAACGCTGTCATTGTTGCCACTGTTGTCATCGTTGCCACTGTTGTCATTGTTGCTGTCATCGTCGTCGCTATTTCCACCATTATCGTTGCCAGTCTCGCCATTGTTGTCGCGCTGCTGGTGACGCGGCTCCCACTCCCTACTGCGTCGCTTATCTTTTGGCTGCTCGGAAGGATATTCAGCATCAAAGTTCCAACAAGAAGCCTCATCCGCTATACATATCAGCTGGGATGTAGTACACTCAGGGACAATCGGCTCACATATCACGACAGTCGCTTCCTCACCATCTCCGTATCCGTCTGTGCTCTCGTACATCGAGAAACACCAATTACCTGAGTAACCGTCCGTTGTGTCCCTTCTGGCTGGAAGCCATAAAGATCGTCGCCAGGCGCCATCCTTGAACTCGGGGCTTTCGTTCTCCCACGGGTTTTTGTTAGAGATATCGATTTCTAAACTCCATTCTGCCCTTGCTTGATTATTATCAGGATGTTGTGCTGTGCAGTTCTCAGCTAAGTCCAGATCAGCAATTGATGACGACCAGACTCATGACAAGGAGCTTACCAGAGTACAACCATGACCACGGAAGGTGATTTTTGCGGCCAAATTTGGCGGCAACGCTAGAACCGCCTAGTGCTAATATGAAAACAGTCTGGAGTAACATTGGTCCAGTCTCGCGAGACTTGTTATCTTTTACTGAAGCTTGGTATAATTCTGATTGTTGACAGATTACTTTGGAGAGAAAGACTGTTCCTAGACTGGGTCGACTTAAGTATCAGAACCCGAAGCCTTGTCCGAGATACAGAGTCGATTCACTCCCTTGGCCCGATCCCTAGCTCCCCTGATAAGGATCGGCAGTAACCGAGTGAACGGTGTGTGCGCGATCGTCAGTAACAAGAGTGAACGGGTGTCGAGCTAAAACAGCATCCCTGTCTGCCAAGCGAAGTTCTCCCTTCGGAACGACGATCTCCTCTCCAAGCTGGCGATCCTCCCTTTTCCCTTCCTTTCGTTTACGGGTCACTCTCCTGGTCTCGTCTCTCTTACCAGGTATGACCCGCAGACCAAGTGAGTGGAGTGGATCACCCTTCGTAGATCCAATCTATTCCTGTCAGGGAAGCCGCCCCCTAGTCCGCGAAACGCGGACATTGTGGATCTACCACAGATGGCGATCAAATTCGACTAAGGCAGTTCCATGTTCAGCGCTCCTTTGGAACTGCCTTGTACTGTGCGATAATCCTATTACATACCATTGTCTTGGCCGAGTCAACGACTAATATAGCACTTGCGCGTAATATGGCATCAAGCACTGTTTATTGTCAAAAGACACACTTTATGAGAGGTTTGGCTTACATAGCCAGAACCCATATGATCAATGTGAGACATTGGCATAGTAAGGTTATTCATAGTCATTGACAGGTTACTACCCTTAGATCAGCCCATGCGGTGTTTTTTGGTTAGTAACCTTGGCAGTAGAATTAGATGATACATAGGTAGCTAGTCTTGTAGCGAGTACATGTATCTCTTCCGGTATAAAATTAACAAATCATGCTCCTAAGTTATACGTAAGATTCTAGGTTTTGAGTATCCGAGGTAAGAACAATTTGGTATGAGTTGTCATTTGCTTCATGGGAAAGGAGACGGTGTGGTTGACTACTATACATATGATATACTATGATAACTATGACCGTACTATGATGCCTATCACCGTACTATGAGTACTCCAATCCTGATGATCATGACCGTCCTTCAGTATACGTCATGGGCAGGAGCCTCCTTTGCTGTCTGGCCGGTGACTGTGGGGTTTACGCATTTGCCCTGAGGGTAGTCAGCATTGCCATTTAAAGGGGGGCTTACCTGAGTGATCCAGTATGCGCCATACCCGCCATCACCAAGCGGATAACACACGGGATGATCCACTCCGATGTCAGCCCAAGGTATTGTATTTGCCCAAGGGGTACGGATCGAGACAACATACAGCTTTGAGTGATGTCCATGGTATCGGCAAATCCCTCACACTCGTTCTTTACGTACATCCACAAACAATAGTCGAGAGGATCATCGGTAGCCCAGCTAGCTCGAGGAGCCAGCCAAACAGACGATCGTTGAGCACCGTTGTTGGTGCTGGTGTCAACTTCGTCCGGCCAACAGGTGTCTCGCTTGAGTCCCATAACCATGCTGTAGTCGACAAAGTTGGCATTGATATAGTGGCCTTGAGATGGAAGTGCACAATCTGCTTCTTGACATATTCAGATCCTAATACTGGTAGGGTGGCAAGACACTTACCGGAGTGGAAAAAGACCGAGCTCCCAGCTTGGCCAACTGAGCCGAATTGTGCCATGGCCGATCCAGACAGGGCGAATATGTAGATAATGGGGAACATTGTGCTTGGAATTTATAAGTCTTCTATCAAAGTAGACTGAGGTTGAACAGCCAGAACCTACTTGCTAAGTCTACCAGACTTTTTATATGTGATGGCTCTCCCCATGTTTCCAAATACCTTATCAATGAGCACCTTTCATCGCGCCATCCCCCAGTTTCAGCATCGAGATCGCCTTGATAATCTGTCCGTTCATCAGGATTTCCTTAGATCGACAAGAGATCATCATTTGCTCGGTGAAGTCTATCCTTTGCTGAGTCACCCTGATCTGCACATTCAGCCCCTACATCCACATAAAGGGGCTCGGTCATGAGATTGCCCCTGACCCAGGAGATGTTCTCCCTTCTTCTACCTCAAAATTGCAAATGTACCAGCCTTTGTCTGCTAAATGTTTGGCATGAGCTTGCATCAAGTCGTATCAAGAGTTTCGCCAAGAGATCAAGCCTTATCGGTCCCTTGTCCGCATCACCCCCCAGATCTGGGTTTCTGGCAGGGCATACGCTCAGCGTGTCCTATGGCATGTCACTTCTTCGACACTTCTTCTACCCAAGCCCAAGGTCTACGGTTTTGGCAAGAAGCCGAGTTCCCCAACCTCGAGAAACGTCGGCAATATGACAGAAAACGAGCGCTTGCCCCAGTGCCAGCACGCTGACGAAACTGTACCTGCCAGTCGTCTTCCCACACACATAGTCTGCAGGATTATGTATCAAGCCAGCAGATATCGCTCCTATTCTTGCTAGATTGGCTCTGACAGCTGTTCGACACATTCAGCTCTACGGTTTGACTTCCACGTCTCGCTCCTATGATTGAATGGACCTTGATGGATGCAAACTGGGTTTCTCCCTTCATTGCATTTCAATCCAAGACTTCGCTATCCGCAGTATGAAGAACATTCCACGGCCTCTTCTCCTCCTCCAACATTCGGGCGCCAATGATGATATGTACAACACATTCGAGCTGACTGTGCTACATCCGTACTACTGTACACACTAATCCGTCGGCATGTCGTACGCGTCTCGCCACTTGGCCAAGATCGGCTTTCTGCCGACGGTGGGTTTGTCGCAGGCTCCCTAATATAGTCAATACCAGCGTCCGGAATTAGGAATGAGGCAACCTACCGGCACAATCCAAAAGGAGCCAAACACAACGTCGTCGTCTCCATTCTCTCCGCCAATGTTGTAACATACCGGCGTGTCAGCTGATCCATTAGCATCTCACCAAAATCCGTCATTGAGTCTTACGATTCTGATGAATAGTCATGGTAACCACACCATCTGAAGTAAAATCATTTGCGGCATCGTCGGCTGGGTATGACCACAGACAATAAGAACCGTATGAAAAGGAGGGATATGGTGGGGGTGCGACCCAAACGGATCGGCGTCGGGCTCCATCCTTGGTGTTGCTTTCGACCTCACGGGGCCAACATTTGTTTCGGTCGATTCCGGCTTGTACGCTGTAATCATGGTAGATGGCGTTAGCACGGTGTCCCTCCCTGCAGTCGCCTTCTGAATCATGTTCAGCGCAGCCCTTTGCCAAAAGCTTTGAGCCAGACTCACCAGTGTGGTAATAGATCGAGGTCCCCTTGACGGCCATAGTTGGGCCTGCCACAGCGAGGAGTAGTAAAAATGAGGTCATTGCGTTTGTCAGATAGTTGGATCGCAGATACAGTTCTTTGTTGAGAGTCATACAAGTGGATGCATTTACATCCCTTTTGAACCCGCTCGAGAGCAGCCACACAGCAAATCCATGGATGGGATCAATGGATGCGTTGAACGGACCGACAAGCGGTGCCCTGACCATCAAAGGGAAGCAACCTCTCCAGGGGTCCCATCCGTTTGATCCCCGGATCAAAGGTGCGTGCCTTTGTACTTCCCCTGATCTCCGTAGAAGTGAGCCGATCTCGATACAAATTGGCAACCACTGGTGAGATTGTGACGCTCGGCGAGGCTGCTGACCTCTTTCCTTCCGGCGCCGTTGGCCCTTGGGCTCAGATTGGCACCTTTGAGCTGTCCCCGAACGGATCTGACGCGACAATGAGATCTTCCTGTGAAATCGCCATACATGAATCTACTGGATATCACCTGACGCGAGGTCTTGGGGTGTCGTCTCGAGATATAAGCATTCGTCAGGCAGCCTTGCTCAAGACTAGTTGGAAGTCATCCCAAACGCCTTGTACACCACAATCCCTGTTTCTCCTTTCAGACCCACATAACCCTTGGGCGGCTGCACCACATTCGACTGTATCGTCCAATCAATCCAAGGCCTGGGTCTCACGAGATCCATAGCTCCTCCCTGCAATATATCGACGACTTTCTTGTTTGCAGCTGCGATTTGATAGCCGGTCTTCCTGACATCGTTTGGGTTTGTTGATGCCGAAATGGGAGGTAGTGAGGGTAAGAAACGGTCCTGCTTGTCAATCGAATTATCGGGGGAGGGGAGATACGTACCGCTTCGTAATCTGAAATCAGGACCGGAATGGTGGACTCTTCATCCTCTAGGATCACCAGAAATCGGTAACACCAAGCGGCGTTCTTCATATTGACGTCTTGGCAGCTCTGGCAGTACATCGTCTTGAGAATTCTGAGGTCAGTCAAACGTCTCTCGCCTTCTCTACTAAGGGGACAATGACTCACGCTCGCTTACAATGCCCACAATGCTTCTGCACAAAGCTCTCCTTTCCCGGCAAACCCCTGGTGTGGATACTCTTGACTCTCGCTTTGACCCGAAACTTATTCGGGAACGTGGGATTCGATAGTACTTCAGCGATAGTTTTGGTTTGGTGGTCGACATCGTCGGTGAAGATAGTCAAGAGATGAGTGGCCATCGGAACATCGCTTGGCAACATTACCTTTATGGATGTAGCAAGTGTAAGAGGTGTCATCTCTACGGTGACGTCTGGTTCAGCGGCGACGAGTACATCGAGATTATCGGAAAGTTTAACCTCCGGTCGGGTTCTTATGTACTGACCATCGTCGTCTTGTACCCACTGGGATGGCGGCTCAACATCTGGACCATCTCGGCTTGCTTTCTTGAGATTCGCCAGACGTCTTTCATCAGCGTCGATACGTTACAAAGCAGTGTGGTACTCACTGTTCGATAGCGAGCGATCGTGGATCCTCCTTCGGCAGTACTCTGGGTCTCCTCTTTCTCCAGCCCTGGGTCGCCTGATCCTCAGTCACGAGATTGGCCCAAATGAGCTCCAGCTCGTTGTTGTATGTCTTGGCCCTGATGTTTCCCATGATGATCGTATTGCCGATGTCGTAACAGGCCAGCTCGTCGGCGGGTGGTTCCCCCTTGATGCTGATGCAGTAGATAGCGTTGGCGGGGATGTCCTTGTGAGAGACATTGTGAAAGTTGCGAAGAGGCATGGGCGAGACAGAGCCGTCCGTGACGTAGAGTTCGAAATGCATACTTATTCCGGAGTGCACGTGCAGGATCTGAACGTCAGTCGATGCCAAGCAGAACCGCTCACCTTGAAGACACCATCAAAGAATTGAGAATTCCGTGCGTCGCCAAGCAGACATGACTTCGATCCGCCGACCGCAGATGAGCTTCCTAGCTGTGTCGTGGGCCCTGGAGCCTGTGAATCCCCCGAAGTCTTTTTCCACCACTGACCCATCTCCGTTAGTCGGTCGACTTCGGCTTGTTTCAGGGCAGGCTGGAGGCCGCCAGCACTGTATCTGAGCTTGCCGTCCATCAGATAAGCCCAAGATCCATCCCCGGTGTACATGTTGCCTTTGACTTTCTCGTTGAATTTGTTGACCTAGTGATCAGTTGAATCTAGGAACAAGAGCTTGCAAAGAACTCACCTTGATTTGTCTGAAAAGGATAGGCGTGCCTCGTACAAGGTCGACGGGAAGTTCGATCACTTTCTGACGGAAGATACTGACGACAAGATCCTCTGCTGCCGCACCCTCCCCCTTGTACACCGAAGGATCAGTGAATACCACGCTCAACAGTGGGTCTATCTGTCAGCAAAGTCCACGTTGAAGGAGCTTTTACTGACCAGAACGAATGCCTTTTGGTGGATTCACTGATCCGCCAGACACTATAACGCCAATGACATTCACGAAAGACTTTACACGCAAGTGCCGGATCGGGGTATACGTCATGTCCTACCATCAATCCCAAGCTCCCTGACTTCTGCACTTACCGCCAATTGGAGCCCCCTCTCCAGCAATGTCGCAGCCTCCTTCTCGGCGCGCTGCTGTGCCAGTTGCTGTTCCACTCTCTTGGTACCTTGCAGACGAGCTTCCGCCTCTGCCTCTGCTCTTGACTTTGCTACTTTCGTCGGCATCTCGAGCGATATTGATTTGCGTTGCGTGGGTATATCGATGGGAGGATCAGGCCCCTGAGAAGCCTGAGGAGCAGTTTCCAGCGAGGTCGAAGATGATCCGGCGAGAGCGTCACCAATTGATGATGACCCGTGAAGTGCTGTCGTTTCGAATCCACTCGTTAGACGCGTGAAAGCCAACGGTTTGCCGTTTCCAAGCTCGATGACTTTCTTCGGAACAGGAGGCAACTGTCTTGGTAGCGGTGCCGGTCGTTTCTCGGGCGATAGAGTTCTTTTTCGTTTTGTTGGGCTATTGGTGGGTCGCAGGTTGAGCTGTTGTGGGAGGTGTGAGGAGATGGGTCGGAAATGGGAAGGTCCTGCTTGAGGGGCTATTCGAGCGGGTGACTCCGCTGATGATGGCAAGATTGGATCTGCTTCAAGCCAAGATGGTGTAGTTGACGATTGAGTAGTATCTGAAGAGTGTAAGCCAAAAAACACAAGTCGTCCTTTGAGCTTGGATGACCTACCCTGAAACACTGCCCATGCGCCTTGTTTCGCAGTCCACATCGTCCTTGCTCCAGATCCTTCCAAATGCATTTCCTTGCCATCGACCTGTATGACTTTGAGTCCTTCCGCGGAGACCTTGACCTCCGAACCTATATATGATAGAAACGAATCGTATTCCGCTTTAATGACCTCTTGAACGGTTTGACCGGATTTCAAACTCGAAGCCGTGGGCAGTAGATTGATTGTAAATTTCCATTTCTCCGTCCCTGTCGATACAGTAGACGTGTAGGCGCTGGTCGAGACATTTGAAGGGTATTTGGACGATATAGCGAATCGAAGTTGCTCGTCCGGTTTCCACAAGAGAACAATTCGACCACTGATGTAGGTGTTGTGTGGGAGATACTGCCCTTTTGCAGGGTCGATTGGCTGGTATTGCTCGCCATTTGGGAAGGACGGACTGTCGGCTGGCATGTTTCCCTGCTCTATCTAATGGCTGCTCTATCTAATGGCTGCTCTATCTAATGGCTGCTCTATCTAATGGTTTGTGTCGATACGAACGGACGTATGGCTGATATTGATTTCGTCGCGTCAACTTCGCGTCAGACTAGGGTATGACTTTCTCACGGTGTGTGTATACATTCTACCATACCATAGCCATGCATGCAACAGGATATTGACATGTTTCCCTATCACAATCAGTGTACTACTAGATAAACACTCTCCCTACCCCTTGAAATCGAATACATATATTGAACAGACTGAAAATTCACTAGAGAACCCAATCCGCCCACCCAAATCCACTATCGGTCATCTCCGGTCGTCCACCAGGTCCACCCAATCTCGAAATCTCCCCCTTGTCATTATTGTTTCATGTCCTCAATATCCCCATCACGTACACCTTTACTACCGACTCGCGATCATCTACAGCCACAAGAGTCAGATGGGCGGAAGATGAAGTTCCTACACTTGGACACGGAAGGGTGGACGAGGGATGATGTGCGTCGGACGATAACGTTCGTGTCGGCCGTGCTAGTCGGACTTGGCAGGTGAGTCTTGACTGCACTGGGGAATATGATGTTGACGGTCTAGTGGCTCGAACTATGTAGGTCATGCTCCCGTGCTATGTGGCTTAGGCGTCTGAGAGGGGTGTGTGGTCTTGGTGCGAGAGTGGGGCGTTTGACGAATGGGCATAATCGCTGGGCGGCGGCTTATCCGCATGGGTCACATAGCTGATTGCTCAGGTCTATTCGGCATACGCACCACAATTAGCTGAACAATTGACAATATCCTCGACTCAGGTGAATCTGGTCGGGACAGCAGGAAATCTGGGAATGTACCTCATGGGGCCTTTGTGGGGGAAGCTCACCGATACTCGCGGTGCTCGCATGTGAGTCCATCCCGCTTAGTGAAAGGATGTGCTAATAGGCAGACCGCTCTTCATGGGAGGTGCCCTTGTCTTCACCGGCTACTCACTCGTTCGAGCTTTCTTTCTGGGATACATCCCAATTCGACCCAATCCTACCGCCGACCCGTCAAGCACCGGAATGGCACTACTATGCTTTTCAATGTTCCTTTCCGGATGTGGCGGTGCAGCTGGTCTCACTGCTGCTGTCAACGCAGTCGCAAAATCCTTTTCCGACAAGACGAGGGCCACCGCAAGCGGAATGGTACTAGCCGGATTCGGTCTAAGCGCATTCACGTTTAGTACAATCGGTCATGGTTTATTCAGTGGCGACGCTGGCGGTTTACTCCTGCTTTTGGCTCTAGGATGCAGTGCGCCAATGCTGCTGGGTAGCTTGGTCATCAAGGAGGTCGCGCCGAAGGTGGAAAGCGGTTATGAGAGAATCGCGGACGGACCAGAAATCATCTTCGACGACGGCCATGATGAGATTTACCACACACGATCCACCTCAATCGAGCTCTCGCGTTCACGGTCTCCCGCACCGGTATCTCGACATCCTCGTCACCACATTACGGCTGCTGCGAAACGTAAGGTCTCCTCTATCACGCCTGTTGTCGACTTTTCCCCTATGCAGCTCATCTACAATGTCGACTTTTATGCGTTATGTGCAGTACTGGCGATATGCTGTGGCACCGGCTTGATGTATATCAACAACGTCGGTACGGTCGCTCTTGCCCTCGGTCGAAACGGTCAACTCGAATACAATGCCCACGATATCAGCGCATGGCAAGCCAAACAAGTTGCGACCATCAGCATATACAATTGCGCTGGACGAGTATTGGCTGGCTTGGCCTCAGATTGGGCAAAAGCGCGCTTTGGGATCGGTCGGATATGGTTCTTACCAGTCGTCGCTTCCATGTTCATCATCTCCCAGTTTACGGCGATGGCAACCGGTCATGTCGAGCATTTGTGGATCGTCTCGACAATACTTGGGTTTGCCTACGGAAGCTTGTTTAATGTCATCCCGATTCTTGTCCTTGAATGGTTTGGAATGGCTCATTTTAGTCAGAATTTTGGTACCATCAACCTCGCGCCGATCCTGGGTGGAAACCTGTTCAACCTCCTATTCGGTTATGTCTACGATTCGAATACGATAGGTCGGATCGGGATGCCAGAGACTGAAAAACAGGGAGATGCCGTAGCGATGCTAGCTCGTGGAGGAGGCACAATTTCGAACGACGATCAACATGCTTGCCTTATCGGAGAGGCTTGCTACGGTGCGGCGTTCAAGATGACGACATTTGGCTGCTTTATCGCTTTGGCGATAAGTCTGGCAGCGGGATTCAAACGGGCCAAGGATGCGGCGAAGTTGTCTGGAGTGGGTAGGGGTGCAGAGGTATAAATATAATGATGTAATCTAACGAGATAGATGGTGGTGATGCATTTCTTTTGCATTGGGAAACTTGGCTGACTAGCTAACTTGTTCTGATTGAATTGGTGGAAATGCATTCCGATCTATACAATGGTAATATAACAAATTTTCCTTTTACTCCTGACATGCTGAAGTACTGATGCTTCAATTCTTCCTCCTCCAATCACCCATTGTCTTCTCCCTCACTCCTTCATATCCTCCTCCTGTTCCTCCTTGACGATGGCCTCGGATTTGATGGACGCGTTCGTATCGAGTGGATGTGACATCTCAGCGGCCAGCGCTTGTAATGGAACGGCCCCACCCCATAGTAGAACGTTATTTGGATCCCTTGGATACACCTCTTTCGCCAATCCCCCGCCGCCAGCCCTGACGATCCCTGGAGGTGGATAGACATCCGGTACAGACCTCATTACCATATTCCCTTCTCCCCGATGTCCCGCTGGTATCCTGATACCCACACCTAAATTTTCATGCTGCTTGGATGGCGAAGAAGAAGATGACCATGAGGGAACGACTCTGAGCGCTCGATTGTTTAACGCCGCAGTTGGTCCGTAGCGTGGATCATGGTATCCTCTGGATAATGGTGGATTCGGATAAGAATGAGTTTGTGGTGTAGGTGAATTAGGACCGGAATGAACGGGTGATGTCCTAGTAGATCGAGCTGATGATGTTGGATAAGCCGATCCCTCGTCACGTCTCTCTTCTTTGTAAGGCGCCCTTCCAGCGTTGAGAGGTGGTAACATGTTCAAATCCACTCCATCTCCCATTCCTGTCGTCAAAGGCGCCAATACAGGTGTTCCAGCCCTACTTCTCCTCCGCGCAACTTCCTTCGATTCGGGTACATAGACTGGTTCAGGCCAGCCTGATAAGGCTACCATGATTGGATGTTGTTGACTTGCAGACCCATTGTTTAGGTTCGGATTTGGTGGTCGTGCATATGGTAGAGATGAAGCTGACTTAGGCCGTGGTAATTGCAATTCGTTGGACGAGGAAGCTGGTCCGAAGGGATTGTGAGGGGGATTGTTATAGCGATGAATAGGCGCCGCTGGCATGGTGAACTCTTTGCTGTGATTCAGAAGGTGCTGAATCAGAATTCGACCACGAAAGATAGGTAGTATAGGTGGCGAGAATAGCGATGTTTGTATGTTATGTAAACAAAGTGAGACTCATCAAGTGTGACCCTATCATGGCTCTAAATGCTATGAAGCTTTTATCGCAACCGAGAACCGAGGTAAAGGATCGACCAATCCCAGATAACCGGTCCGGCTAATTCAATAGAGTTGTAGACCGGTTTCCTAATCTAATTAGGAAATTACTATTAATGACGATTAGGATTTCATTTAGGTACCATTAGGATTCCAGCTAATCGGTAAGTAATTATATATAGCCGGCATATCGGGTCCGATCCCGAATGACCGAACCCCCGACCGCCGGATGTTAGTGCGGACAATCATGCATCTCCGCCTCTTCTACCTAGTCTACTCGTATGCTCTAATCTTGTACAGTACAACTTGTTGATTGACTCTACCCGACCACCTTCCTGCCCCGGACCCAGACGGAATTGATGTCCCTATCATCACCACACCATATCCACCTCTCAAAGGTTTTAACCCATGCTTCCCCAGGTTGATTCCACATCCCGATACTCTGCCCTTTTACCCATAACGCATCGAACTCCTTGCCCACTTCGAAGCTTCCTATTCTATCTTGCATTCGGCAGAGAGATGCTCCGCCAAGTGTTGCGAGGTAGAATAGTTCTGGGAGTGATAGAGGAGTGGTCTTTGGGTCTTGGTACGATTTAAAGCGGGATAGGGTAGAGGCGAGGCGTAAAGTGGGGAGGATACCCATGGCGTATCCGCCTGAGCAGTCTGTGCCCAGCCCGACCTATCTGTTAGCTCGTGACGCATAGATGCTGTGAGAGACATACCTCAATCTGCATATCCAATAACTTCCTGACCTCTGCCACTCCAGAGTTCAGGTTCATGTTGCTGACTGGACAATGACTGACTCCCGCCTTCCGGTCCCTTAGAATCTCCATCTCCTTCTTCTCTAGATGTATGCAGTGTGCCAAGATAGTCCCTTCCCCCACAAGACCAGCTTTATCGTAGACCTCAGTATACATTTCACAATCCGGAAATTCCTTCATTGTCGATTCAATCTCCTTACTATTCTCAGATAGATGGGTCTGAATGGCTATTGATGGTGTTCTGCTATTTGCGAGATCGCCCAGGGATTGAAGAAGGGTACCAGTACATGATAGTGCGAAGCGAGGTGTGATGACTGGTTGAACTAAAGGTGGTTGATCCGAAGGAGGGGGTGGGAGGGTATCGAAATGGGAGATGAAGGATTTGGTCGATTCGAGGGATGATTCGGTAGTCTCAATGTAGTCCTTCGGGCTATGGCGATCCATACAGCATTTTCCGACTAGAGCACGTTGACCTTTTATCAGCGTCATATCCACTCGATCAGGGGGACGCACTCACCCTGCTCGAGACAAGTGTCAACCAGCAGTTTACTGCTCTCTTCATGTATCGTCGCGTAATAGCAGCACGTCGTTGTCTATCCGTCAGCGGATCACATGGTCCTCTGGTTGATGAGACTCACCCCTAGCTTCAAGTTCCGCTTGACAACCTCAGGATACACAGTCTTTGCGAATTCGATATCCGAGAATCGACCCTCGAGTGGGAAAGTCAACTGCTCCAGCCAGTCCAAGAGCTGCAAAGAAGATCCAGTCCCGATATTAGGGTATTGAGGTGCGTGCTACATATCAGCCTGGATAACCTTCCTTTATCCTTGGTAAGCTAGACGTACGGTATGAGTATCGATCAATCCAGGTACTATTCCCCCCTCATCAATCTTGACTACCTCGACATCTTCTATCTGGAGTCCATGATCTGCCAAGACCCGCCCGACCCCCTCATCTGATATATCCTTTTCTATCCATTCGATAATACCAGTCTCTCCAACGCATATCAGAGCTTTGGGAACGTGTTCCAGCTCTGTGAGTGAAATTGAATGCGTGTAGGAAGTGTGGTATATCGTCCGAGAACGCGTGTTTTCTATTATCGCGGGCATACTTGGCGGCGGTCTGAGCGTTGCGAGTACGGTTTAAGCGGGATTGGAAGGAGTGTGTAAGGGGCTGAAAGGGATTACAAGACTAATTGACTAGACAGTGTGTGTATTAACGCGGTATTGACATATTGAGAAGGATACTTGTACTTGTACTTTATAGATTACATTCAATTCCGGTCATCTCGGACCTTGGTATCGGCCAATTATATTAGCCGAGTCACCAACAGATAAGGTAACGTATCTATACAGTATGATATTGCATGCAAGCATATGAAATCTATCCTTCTCTACATGCTGAGAAACCAGTCACAGCCTACTATGAGATAATGGTAATGGATTGCACTAATCCACTAAATGCCCAAGACCCATTCGATTCGTCTTTTGGCTCTTATCACTGCCTAATATACTACTTCCTCCACTTGAGGGGCGACTTTCCTCCCGCCCATTACCGTGTCCATCGTGATGCCCATGACCATCCCCCTCGGCTTTCGCACGACTGAATGGATCAGGAGATCGTCGAGATCGAGAAGGTGGAGCGATGACAGAATGTGCTGGCATACTTGATCTATGAGACTGCGGGACCGGGGGTAGATGATTGAGTGGAGGAGGTCCATGAGATCGTAGAGGTGGTGGTTGTCTTATATCCCTCTCCCTATCCCTCGATCTTTCAAGCGATGGAGGTGGACCGGAAGACATAGGTCGATGATCAGATGTGGGACGTCGATCCTTCTGTTCTCGCTCGTACCATGAACTGGGTGGATGCTCTGCGACCGTCTGTCGGTGGTGGCCGTTGGATTGATGTGGGTAATGAGCTGGAGGAGGCTCCTGATACCCATGAGCAGGCATTGACTGGCGTTGACGAGGTGCGTGATCATACTGACCATGTGGAGCGGCATGGGAGGGAGGCATCGGATGAGTGTTGGGTCGAGATTGATGCTGCGGGTGGGGAGGTGGGTAGTGTGATTGGGATGGCCCAGGATAGTTATATGAAGATTGAGGCGGTCGGTATGGATCGTACGGAACAGGAGGTGGTGGCATGGGATGATGACCATGGGAAGTAGGATGTGATGGTGGTCCGTAATAGTATCCATTAGGTGGATGAGGTGGATATTCCCTATGTCGAGGATCATCTCGCGAATCATAGTTCTGAGGTGGCATCGATAACCGGGTGCGTTTGGGCTGCATGTCGACTGATTCGACGTCGGAGTCGGGAGCTGATGACTTTCGTTTTGACTTGGCAGCTCGTTTCTCTGCTAAGTCAGCTCATCTGCAGTCGGAAGTCAACAAAGAGCTTACGTCTGGGATCTTTACGGACTCGGATCTTGAGCCCCTGATCGGCAAAGGTCTTCGACAAGTCTGTCGCTTCTGGGAAGTGTCAGCTCTAATCTGTGAGAATAATACTAGACTCACTAGACATCCCAGGGAACTTCTTGGCAGAGTACACATTGAACGTCTGAGTAAACATTGTAGTGCAGTAGAACACCTCTTGGCTGTCCCATCAGCTCATCACCGGGAACGAAGTGGAGCTGACTTACTCGACGATCTCAAATAGCGTCAATTTGAGCTTATATTTCCCTTCCTTCCTTACTCCCAGATCTGGAAAGACAAAGAACGCCGCATCGGAACTATCGATGTCTTTGAGGTGGTAGAGCGAAGAGACGGGTGTTCCGGTCAAGAAGCGAGTCTTCCCGTCGTCTATGAGGTGGAGTTCATCCTCGCTCTCGTCTCCGCCGACTAGGCAGGCAAACAGGAAGTAGTAGGGGTCTGTATCATCAGCTCATTCCTAGGGACAGCGGAAGCGTGAGCTCACTCTGCATGAAGGTCATGCCACTAGGCAGTGGTTCCGGCCTTCTCAGCCTCCCCTTCCTACTGCTCTCCCCCTTGTCCTCTACAGCGAGATCATCTCCATTACCATCAATTACTTTGAGTTGTATAATCGGTGTGGGATCGACAGGTCTACGATCGGCTAAAAGAATGTTAGCTCCAAACTAGTACAGGCACCGCCGCCGTGATTTGCTTTTCCGTGTGTGGAGTGGAGTTGAGTAGAGTGGATGAGGGAAAGGGAGGCACACGACCGGAGATGGGATGGGATTGGGATTAGGGGACTCACACTTCTCTCCAACGCCACACATTCTCGCTTGTACCGGTTGTTGACGCATCGTCATTTCATACTTTCTGAGAACGCAATCGTGGTCGGTAGCAAGATGACATGAGCGTATTTTGGTACGAGAAAGTAAATCGGCAGTAGAAATGATGTTTGCGGGTATGGATGAGGTCGTTGGTGTTGAATAGGGCGAAGGTTCGAATAACGCAGCACGAGGCGGTGTGTTTATGATAGGTAGTTGAGGAGCCGAGTGATGAGTTGTAGGCGGTGGCGGACGGCGTACATGATGAGGCATCCCAGAGTGAGAGGTGGACGAGGTCGGCGTAGGAGGTAGACGAGGATCAGACCGAGGAGCGAGTTGTTGATGCATCAAAGGCCATGGGGCAGCAGGTGCAGTGACGATAGTCGTTGGGTGATGTGACCGGCGAGGTAGGGGTGCATGATAGCGGCCATGGTGGGATGCGTTTGATGATGCGGGCGAATGAGGTGGCGTAGAGAATGATGCGGATGAGTGGGAGTAGGCAGTGTTGGGAGGAATGTAGACGAGTTGATGGGTAGGTGAAGCAGGAGGATAGTAGTGAGGTAGGTAATACAACATCTAGATCAGCGTTTGTTCGGTATAGGTATGGATGATGATGATAGTATAAGGTATAAAGGGGAATAGAAAGAAGTAGAAGTCCAAGCACCAAAGTCTAGGTCCGAGACATCGAAGTAAAGAATGATCGGCAATTGACCTATTCGGTACAATCATGCGTAGCATAGCAATTCAAGTTTCCGGTTGAATGAAAGGTATCATCGAAGGGAATCCAATGGCACAGTAAAGTTGGTTGTATTACCGAACACCCTGGAAAGGCAGCTGGGGCGATTAGATCGGATGGCTTTGGGGTGACATACACTCGGGAAGGGCTGTCGGTAAGAGTGTGTGTATGTGTATGTGTTTGTTTGTGATTGATGGCGTCAACGAGAGCAGGCGAGGAGTGTAGGACCAATGACGAGGATAGTGTGTGCTTCGGACGTATTTGATTGAACTCTGTGAAAAAGTGAAAACGTCGCTAGCGTGTCCTCATGTTTGTGTGTGTTTGCGCATGTTGCAATGAAATAGCACCGCTCTAGGATTGTAAGCGACGACCTTGACAAAAGAATAAACAGACTTACGGCAAGATCATCGCCATCAAACACTACTTTAGACCAGCTGTTGAACCTTGAACGAGTGGCGACCGCTCTACATCACTTGGCGATTCCCCCACGAGAAGATCTTTCCAGCGGATTAGGTCGTGATATTTACTAATCTTGGCGACCCGGCGATTGCACACGGTATGCCCATCCTGCGTAGTACCTCGGTCATGGTGGCTGACTAGATCGTGTCTTAGAATTGACTAGTGATCGAAAAGCTCGAGCCATGATGTGTGGATTGGCGTCAAAGATGACGAGAACGGGATTCGAGGCGGTTCGTACGTAGGTTGTTCGCTTCGGGGCTTTTCCTTCTGAGTCGAATTGGATCGACAGACCGGGTGCTTGGACAGAGGAGGTGGGGGAGGGAGTGAGATGACACGACATGACGAAAGAAGTAGAGTAGGAAGGAGTATGAAATAGCGTAACACGAAACATAGATGGGGAGGGTTAGGACAAATCACTTACATCTTTTCTCTACCTTCACGTCGCTATCACATCAGCATTTATCTTGGACAGTACAGTGATCGAGGAGAATGTTCCAGGAGAGCATCAAAGCCCGGTAGGGAGAAGTGATTAGGAGGTGAAGTGTAATCCAAAAGGCGTAACGTACCTGAGCAAGCTGTACGTATTCGTACGCAAAATCCCCATCCTGCTGCCATGCTTTACTATCTTTATCCTCACTCTTCTCCTGCTCCTTTCCAGTCTCCTTGTCATTCTCATTCTCGCTTCCTTCTTTTCCGTCGTCCTCGGTATCCCTTTCTGGCCTCTTTGGCGAGGTATCCTTCTCTCCTGAATTTCCTTCCGTTGCGACTGGACCACTCATCTCGTCAGATGGCATGTGGCTATGAGATTATCCCTACTAGCGACTGTCGGTGTTGCGGTATCCGGTATGCTCAAGTGATCCACTCGGATATCGATGTCGGGGTTCGAGCGGCCTTCTCCGGGGTAGATCTTAGATGTGGCCGAAGTCGTCCACTAGACGAGGCTACCGGGTAGAGTGTGTACGAGCTAGCTCGACTTTGGGCCAAGAGTTAATTGTACCAGTCCCAAGCTATGTATCTTGATGACGGTTATCGAGGATTATGAATACCTCTGCCTGTACGTTGAATGTCGTTGAGCGGTTTAGGCGTAATTCAGGGACCAGGTAAGTAATACGGCAATCCCTGTTCCTAAACCTTATTCTTGAGAGAGAGAACCGTACTCTTTAACTTGGGTGCTTGGGGATGTTGAGGAATCGAGGAGAGGGTGGGAATCTGAATGAGCGGTACTGGATGTCAGCAAGGTCTCTTCTGAACCCGAGATGATGATGTGGGTGGATAATGTACAAAATGCCGGCGGTGTCTTTTGAGTGGTAACTTATTGCCTTCCCGGTCATTACATAGACCAGGGGTATTAAGTCATAAGGAGTACGCCTCTTCTCACATTTTAGTTCGGATTACCCCTTGCCCTGATGCCCGGATGTAGAACTTTGAAGCTAAACTCACCTTGTATGATGATGCAGTCTGGAACCAATATGTTTCTTATAGATAGATCCAAGCGTGCGTATAGTAGTAGTATCCTCAATTATGTGACTTGCTTTGCCAGTTTAATTGGTACCGATGGTCAAAGACTAAGCGTTAGTATTGAATGTACTATGGTATGAAAGGATATCCCCTTCCCCACTTGTTCAACTCACCAATTACTTGCTGATCGATCCCCCGAAAGACAGTCCGAGTGTTTGGCCCCTTGGTTATCCTTTCGTGATGGTGACCCGAAGTGCAATCACCGAGTCCTTCCTTTGTATCGATCTACCAGGTGGAAGGATGTGGAGGGTCGGTCGACTGTCGACTGGAGGAGAGAGAGGGGTAGAAGAGGGGGATATGAGATCTCGTGCGATCTTAGTGTTCTGGGTGAACTTGATGCAGACGATTGGGTATGTGAGATGCTAGTACACTCTATTGAAATAAAGAATATCAAGAGGTAGACAACAAACTTTTACAGTGCATAAGAATACAACAACGCGACTGTCTTATAGGAGGAAAGGACGTCCCACTCATCCCCTTCCGACCCCCTGTTCCTGTAACACACTACACTAGACGTTACATCGACCCCTTTAGCCTTGAAATCAAGGAATAGAGTTTTCGGAGTGCATAGAACCAGGGTTTCGGACTTGCATCTTGAGGATTGGGAAAGGATGATTCTTGATTCTTTGAGCTTGGATTCTGAACCCCAAACTCTGTTCCGCTGCGGAGATGGCATGAAACGCGTTGCAGTACTTCAGTTACCGTAGAATTAGAGTACCCCTCTCCTCTTCGCTACCAATTAGCCTTTACTATAAGCGCCATGCATGAGATCATGACCGAGGTACATTGAGTAAGGAGGAGGTGACGGAATCAAAAATTTCGGTTATCAGCTGACTTTTGTGTCACTTCTGAAATCAGACGTGACTGCTGTACACACTTATATACAATGGCAAAAGACCCAATCCCCCGTATACAGCTTTTGGAAAAGCACCTCACCAAGAAGACCGATTCTTTCAATCCAAACCCCCTACTTGAATTAGTATCTCTCTCGCGACATGAGAAGCCAGAAGTGGTTCATTCGGCAATCTGGGCGTTGCATCGAGTATTCATCAAGCTCGTTGGGGATGGACGATTAGGCCGCGCTATCTTAAAGGAAAGTATTGGGGAGGATGAAGAAGTTGATTTAGATGGAGAGGGAGGAGCTGTTAGGGATTGGATGATGAAGCGTTTGGGGGAGTATGTGGATGTTTTAGGTGGATTACTGAGGGATTCAGAAGAAGGACTAAGGGTAGGTCAACACGGTATTTGGCAATGGCAATACTGATCAAATAGTCATCAGCAGTCCCACTACTCTTCTCTTTACTACCATCTCTGTCTCTAGCGGCCTCACCACCACCAGGCCCAGCGGTAATTCACATCCCCTACGTCCGACTCGTCATTCGTCATCTCCTCTTCCCAAGCCCTTCACTACGAGGATCAATGGTCAAGAAAGGGTCATTGAAGACTGTCGCAGAGTATCAGGTCGAGGACGACGAGGGTGTCCTACCCGAAGATGTTGCGAATACCGTTCAAGAGGATTTCTGGGCGAAGTATGATGATCTCCGTTGGGCTTTCTTCCGGGAGGCAGTGTAGGTCTATCTCCATCTCTCGGAGCCGAGCTGATGTGTAGGACTGCATTACAAAGCGAGGACCGCCCTCTGAGTGACGCTTCCAACCTCATGAACCAGCTCGTTCCCCTAACCAACCTCCCAAAAGTCAAAGCCGACCTCAATACATTCTTCATCCCCACCCTCTCCGAACCACCTACCTCCCAATCTGGCCCATCTGGATCCAAGAAGCCAAAGACAAAGAAAGGAAAAGGCAAAGAGAAAGAAATAGACGCTACACCTGATTGGATGGCTTTCTACGATTCGAACTCTGAAGCTGAAGATGATGAACCTGCCAAAGCGGGCAAGAGGAAGAGGACATCACACATGTCTATACATGCTAGTGTACATTCAATCGCTAGTCATCAGACTGTATACACCACTCTATGGGAGACTGTACTGGGCCAAGTTCGATTGGATGACATTTGGATTAGAAAAGTGCTTGTGGGATTACATGGAGATAAAGGGATTTTGAGCAATATGAAGGCCGAGAGGAGGGTCAGGTTTACAGATTGGCTCGGAAGTCTAATTGATGGAGGAGGAGCGAACGCCATGTTGGCAATGAATGGTCTTTATGTCTTGATGACACAGTACAACCTGTAAGCTGGCCAGAACTCGAACTAGGAACAAAAGCTAACAGACAGTGATTACCCAAATTTCTACCAGAGGCTATACAGCCTCCTAGATCGAGATGTCATGCACGTCAAGTACAGAGCTCGATTCTTCCGTCTACTCGACACTTTCCTAGCGTCTCCGTAAGTCCTCAAATCCTCTTCACCCGCATCGGACCTGAGGATTGACGCTGATGATCAGACTCCTACCTGCCGCACTTATCGCATCGTTCATCAAACGCCTATCCCGACTTGCGCTCGTCTCGCCTCCAGCTGGAATCATCATGCTCATTCCCTTCATTTACAATCTCTTCAAACGCCATCCTGGGTGTATGGTCATGATCCAACGAATGGCCCCAGAGGATGATGATGTATACAGTGGTAAGTCCCATCGCCACCCTTTTCCACTTGAATCGAGGCTGACCCATAGACCCATACAACGCAGAAGACATCAACCCATTCACTTCCAACGCAATCAAATCAAGTTGTTGGGAATTATCATCCCTCCAAACGCACTACTTATCTTCCATCTCAATCCTCGCAAAAATCTTTACAGAGGTATTTACCAAACCTGAATTCAACATGGAAGATTTCATGGATCATGGTTATGGAACTGTACGTCCTCTTTAGGCCCCTGGAATTATGCAGTGCTGACGAAAAGCTATTCGAGACAGAGACAAAGAGGAAGATCAAGTACGATCCTGCTCTTAGTGTGGGTATGGAATTGGGTGAGATCGGAGAGTTGTTCCCTGGTAAAGGTACTTCGGAAGAGGCGAGAGCAGTTGGGGATATCGTTACTCAGCTTTGGTCTTTCTAGTTCTAGCACCCCTCTTATCTATGTAGCATGTATCTCATTAGGCATCAAGTCAATCCACAACCAGTAGTCAAGCTGGTCAGAGCATACAATTACATCGCAAGACTAATATGCGTTTTTGCTACCACTTTCCCTAAAACATCATCAACGAACCCGACCTACTCCATCTTCTGATCCCCATCCTCATCCTCATCACTATCCTCATCATCACTCTCTCCCTGTTTAACAGTAATCTGTTCCAAATCAAAGTCCTGATCCGCACCAGAATAACTATCACAGATCAAGTACAACTTCAATTTGTAATCTCTA
>Ga0308160_10002373_pt1 | contig 23008 bp, 26 predicted proteins | sample PhyFR1_FD_201036 | JGI IMG/M metagenome (GOLD analysis project Ga0308160, IMG submission 201036) | Phyllosphere microbial communities from UC Gill Tract Community Farm, Albany, California, United States - DLSLF.R1 | ecosystem: Host-associated > Plants > Phyllosphere > Unclassified | place: USA...
GCCTGGCCCTTGGTCACATGAAACGGCTGACCCTGGCGCCTAGTTCTTGGTCAGCGGAAAGATGGCCGAGAGAAAGAGTCCGCTTGTGTCACAAGCAAGATTTGCCCAAATCACAAGAGCAAAACGGTGGACTGCTTTGAATTGGATGATGCGCTGGATTTGAGCACTTCTGCAAGGACAAGATTGGGTCATGGATATTCATCTCTGAGCACAGAACCATTGTTTTGAATTGCCTAGTGACTCTTCTTTGACCAGAGATCAAGTCTGATGCAGCGTACCGGCTTGGCATTCAACACCAGTGCGTCCCTGCGTAACCCCACATTGCTCCCCTGCTGCATGCATCTTCGAAGATTCGGGTCTGGCTTGTACACTTGCTAGTCTTTCCTTGCATCACCCCAGAGTCACAAGACAAGAGAGGGGTGACATGTATAGCAGGAGCTTGCCAGGTGTAGCTTGACCCATGTGTAGTTATCCGGAAGCAGATGGCTGGGTGGACCATATAATAGAGTAGGTGGTGGCAAGTACAAATAGTCTTGTTTGGCTCTGACGTGCAGAATCATCGAGTTGGGTGACTTAGAAGAAATGACACTGCAAGGTATACACAACCACTTCTGGGTCATTCGCTCACAATTCCATGTGAGATGACACATGAAGCTGGTTTACATGGTGTCGCAGGCTTCAGAAGAGAAGACGTCTTCAAAGCTATGATGTTCATCATTGCCTTGCATTGCTTCAGTCATATCATTCTATACCTAATCAGCATATGCATAACAGTATTGATGGATGATCTACAATATACAAACATAGGAGTCAAACATAGGGGTCAATCTCGATGTCAAGTGCTACACCCCTGTTGGGGTGTGACTGGAGATTTTAGGTCAAGCCAGTATCTTGAAACAGTACAAATGGGACTAGCAAAGGGTAGCTTCATATGTATAGATGTAATAACAGATGTTGTACAATGTACAGAGGAGATAAGAGTCCAATATAGGGGGTTCAGCACGGCAGTCAAATAGTACACAACTCCTTGGTGAGTCCAAGAAAACCCAGAGGCTACACCCTGGTATGTCGCATTACAGATGCAGATACCTCCTGACTTGGAATCTAACAGAGAACGTCTAATCGTATAGCCCCAGCGTATTGCACTACTGTCAGAGCCCAAGTCAAGAGGTATCTGTGGTGCGCCTGGCTGGGTTGCGCCGTACAGAGACTTGATTTATCATCATCTTACACTTCTACATGTGGTCAATCCTAACAATAACAATTGTGAATACCCCCTGAGTTTGGCTCCAATACAGAGAGATTGTGGGATCCTATCCGAAGTCGTAAAGATCGTACGGGGAAGCGTATAGAGTCTCCTAGAAAGCTGGTAAAGTATCCAAAGGTATGAAAATTCTTTGCTAAGTATCTGTGGGGATTGTACACAAGACGTGTGAATTCTGCATGATGATATTGCCAGGGCCAAAGCGGTAAAGGGTTAGGGTTTAGGCTGTCAGCAACCTTAAGTAATGATTCACAGAATTTCTCTCAGGTATGATCCTATCTGAGACTATTGACAGCAGATGAGGTCTATACACTACAAAAGGGCCATGAAATAATGATGTATAGAGAATGTTTCAGACTTACCTCCGCCAGAGGTGCAATTTAGAGATTTGCCAGGGTCCTGTCGTGGCAGATAATCCAAGGAAAAATGTGCATGGAGGCTTCCATCTGGCTGCAGTACTACATATGAGAATTGGTGTTGGCTGCCATCAAGCTATACATAGATACAGTGATACCGTTTGATGATCCGCTTGGATGAAGCAAACTGACTGCCAACAATAAGACAGGTGATTTGTACCACACAAGCCATGATATCTCACCGAAACAATGAATTACATCTTCCGGCAGCAAAACAAAATGACCAGCCATCAATTAGAGATGTACACATTTACTTGTGCTGCTGTTCAGTCAGCTCGTTTCTCTGTGGCAGAGCGACATACAGCAATTTTAAACCTCCTATGAAGCCGTTACAGCGTGTTTAAGGTACTTACTGAGAGAAACTCTAACACAAAGAACATATGGCTCGATATCGCATTCTATACACGACTACTTGTTGACTACATACGAAGACGTGTTGTGAAGAGGTTACAATACTTAGAGTCTCGCTGAGTACTCGAGAGCTCTCACGCTACGCTTACCAACTTGCTTTAAGTACCACAACAGAAGCGCTTCCTGAACCGAACTCGGTTTTGCCCAGACTCGCTTCAGTTCCACCTCAAACACCCCACTTTGACCTAGTTCAAACGACTTCGCTTCTCCATCTACACGGAACCAAACTCGTATCTACCTCGGTTCGATATCACCATCTACATAACTACCTACGCTTCGCTTCCGAACCTCTACCCCACTACCTACTAGCTCTAGTCTTAGCACCGGACTCGTCATAACAACTTAACAGGCAGAATTCGTTCAATGCCACAAATTTGATATTCAGAACGCCAAGGTCGATTGCTAAGGCCACATAGGCGTGTATATTTTAGGACACCAGGAAGCTCCGGCAGAGGCTGCCTTTTGTATTGCCCAAGGAGACATGCTCCAAGAGTAGTGAGAGAAGGCAGGTACAGGGTATGATGGTTGACAATAGATTTGAACACCATCTACAAGATATGACTAAGAAAATCATACTGAAACAATGTCCTTTGATGAACTCTGAGGACTTCTGACCAAGTCCTCCTCCGTGTCTATATACACGTCGCTGTAATCCCTTGTTCATTGCTAGTCCTGAGTATACTGTTCTGAGTTACTGGTTGATTTCAACACCATCTGCCATCCAGATACCAACGACCCTTGCTATACGGTATACTTTATAGCCTCAGGAAACTCTCAAATAGCAACACAACCTCCTGACCTTTCCATGTGTTTGCTCTTGCGCCAGCGATCAATCTTTACCACGTTGGAAGAGTTCGCGAACCCGTCATGTGGCAGAGACGATGGTTGTGTTTACTTTTCCTTGACCACGCGCTATTGTGGATAGGGAATCGCTAGTGGGATCTCATTCGCGATTGAAAAGTCAAGAATAACCTTTCATCTCGCCTGTCGAGGTTCTTTACACGTTCACGGCGAAGCCGTTAGCTATAGCAGCATTGATTGATATGACCGAAGCCGGTGACATCGTAGACACGCCTCAGCAGCTGGCTGTAGCCCATCACGCCAAATCCTTGGCTGCTTCTCCTATCTACGGCTTCCTTTTACAAAACTTGCATGTCTTGCCTGCAACTGAAATAGGCCAATCGATATCTTCTCTCGTATTGGAACCTCATCATCTGAATTCCAAAGGCAGCATCCATGGATCAGTCAGCGCTGCGATCGTCGATTGGGCAAGCGGTAACGCACTTGCAACGATGGGAAGCCATTCCGGTTTAAGCGTCGATATGCACGTGACTTTTTTGAATACATGCAAAGGTGGAGAAAAGATGATCATCAAGGTCAGTTCACTCGAAGTGCATTGTAAGAGTATACTTGTATACTCACTCAAGCTCATGACAGGGTATCATCGACAAGAAAGGCAGCAGAATGGCTTTTACTCGAGTTGAGCTCAGGCGAGAGCGAGATGATGCGTTGATCATTACCGCCATCCACACGAAATTTGTTGGTTAACGCAAGGATCAAGCTAGCTACGGATCTGGTGACAGGACTGGACGTTGTAGAGGGAATACGTAGCAAACGAGATAGCTATGACCTTTCGAAGTCGGTCAACTCGAATTGGTCAGGAGACCCTGCCTCTCTTCGTCTGGCTCTGTATTCGGCTTCAATCTCCTCTCGCCAAAAACCAGCTTCTGTCCAACAAACCACCCATCCGTGCATAGCGTGATTGCACTCAGCCCGAGTTTCAGCGGATTCCCCCAAATGGCAGGCAGATCATTCGCCAGGTAGCTGGCGATGACAAGTTCGGCTAGAGATGCGAATGACCCGACCAGGTCGAGGACAACGGTGGCGATGGAGAACCCTCGAGTCGAGCGAAGAACGTGATTGATATACAGCTGAGGTAGCCATTTGGCAATGCTATCGGATTTCGGCAGAGATTCAGTGCAACGCCGGGTCGTTTGGCTTGCGACTTACCTGATATAGAGCTTGATGTAACTGATACAGTACACGAGATCCAACCAGTCCTGTTTCCCAATTGCTACCAAGAATGTCTCCGTTCCCACGACGACAGTAATCCCGATTAAAGAGACTGATCCCCATCTGGTCAAGCTCTCGCGTCCACCCTGCTCAACCAAGCGAGTATCATCCTCAGTTCGAGTGGTATCCTGTTCCGTTTGGGATAAGGCTCCGTAGATGTAGGTGTCTCTGTCCCGGGCACTACCACTCTTGCGCCTCGACTCGATGTACCCGTAATAAATCACCTGTCGCGACATGAGTGTTCAGTCACCTCGGCCATCTCTGCAACGATATGTGGCCTACTTGCCTGAAGGAGTCCAATCGAACTCAACAGCATCGCATGAGAGGCGAAGCCAACATCGGCTCGGCTGACTTGTGGCTCGTGCCCTCCGTTTCTCTCGGCGTATTGTCTGCGAATGACTGGATCATATCGAAGCAAGATGGCGTAAAGTGTATAACAGAGGAACCCAAGCGGATTGAGTACCGCAAAGTCAAAGGAGAAACCAGTTGCACTAATCACGAGAAGTGAATGATGTTATCATGAGACAACAACGATGGGGAACTAACAATCAAGAGAAATATTCGGGCCTCACCTCTTTCTTCGGTAGTTCAGTAAGAGCTGCGGATAAAAGCTGACTGACCAGGCCGCGAAGTAGATAAAACCCAGGTAAGGAACTATAGCTTCCAGAATCGCCGAGTGGTTCTTCATTGTATGCGAAAGACAAGTCGTCTGCTTGTCATCGCTGTATCAGAGTGCTACCAACATCCAAGACATGAAATCATTACACCGTACAAGTCAATTCGAGAGACCTCGCATGAGTTAGCGAGGGACTCGCAGGCTAACCACGGCACCGCGTCATCTTCTACGCGACGAAGGCCGAGACGTACGCCCGACGTCTGAGTGAACGATCGAAAGACTATCGATTGCAAGAACGACTGACACAGTCTAGGAAATGTTTTGCGCCTAACAAGATTGGATAGTCATGCGCAGAAAAAATCCGACACTGGAATCGCTACACTAAGCTCATTGACAGAGGGATCACTAATTATCCGACTAATTGACGAGACTAGCGATCTACCACTCGCCAGCGGCGGGCGCAGCGGTCTCCTCCTGCTGAGCGGGCTGCTCAGCCTGGGCCTCAGGAGCGGCCTCAGAAGGTTGCTCGTAGACGGCGGCCGGCTGAGAACCGTTTCGGTGCTCAGAGTGAGTCTCGATGGGCTGCTCCTCCTTGGGCCTAAAGAGGAGAACGCGTTATTAGGAAATGGTAGCGTAGGCTTGGCGGACAGGCGAACTCACTCAGCGATAGCGACGAGGTCGGGCATCTGCTTGGAGGGACCGGCCTCACCAGCGGGGTCGTAGGCCTTCATGCTAAGAGATGAAGACTTCTCAGCATGCATTCTACGGGTGGAAATCGTGCCACAATGATAGCTTACATCTTAACCTTGATTCCCAAAACTCCCTGCCTCAACAAGACGTGTCGGACGGCCTGATCGATGAAGTCCCTGGCGGGCTGACCGGAGTGGACCATGTATCCATCGGTGAACTTCATGGCCTTGGCTCGAGCAGCACGCAGCTTTCCGGAAACAACAACCTCACAACCCTTGGCACCAGCCTCCATGACGAATCGGAGGACACCGTAACAAGCACTAACGTTGGGAACGAGCATGGTGTAAGTATCCAATCCCTGCCGAAGTTCAATGCTTGTCCAACAAAGGTGAACTCACCGCCTGATGGCCAAACCTCCCAAAAGCTTGTACCTCAAAGACTCGGCCTGGGCAACGGCACTGAGACCTCGGTGCTTGACCTTCTCAGCGTAGAGCTCCAAAGAGTTCTCGGGGAACTTGAATCGCTTGGCAACCAAAGCGGTCAGCTCCCTGATCCTCCTTCCCTTCTCTCCGAGGACATCCTGGGTGTGGGTAGCACGGATGATGATCTCGGTCTTAGCGTGGGTGGTTCGGACCTCACATCCGGCGTAACCCTCCTCGGCAAGCTCGCGGGTGCTATAGGAATTATAGCAGTACTATCGTAAGTTTATCTGCTCTGAAGGAAAAGAAAGGCGAACGGCTGAAGCATATCGATGCGGCGAAGGATCTGGTATGGATGCAAGAGATGTGGACTCTGCTAACATCTGAGAGAATGCTTGCTTGTTGACGGCCGAATGTACTTTGCCACTCCAGCTTCGCCTGCACCAGCTAATCTCCTTGGGTTGTTTGCGTGCAGTCCTTATCTGCATGTCCTGCTCGCTCTGCATTTCATGCTCCAGGAACCCTCGCATCCCTTCGTTCGCTTGATGTTTTGTTTCCCGTGCGACTCACAAGAACTCTCCCAACTCAGCCTGGAAAACTCCGTCAGCCACAAACTTTCTCCTCTTGGAAATTTGAGCGGCCATCTTGATCTTTTGTTGTTGTACGTTGACTGGTGATCCTTTGGTCGAGATAGGAAGTGCCGGTGACAAGAATGGAGCAAGGTCAACTTGAGGATGATGAGTGTGATCGAGTCGATCGAGGGATGAACTATGCGATGGCTGAGAGGGAGATGGTGCGAGGAAATCGGGGCCTAGCGAGGCAAAACCTAGCCAAAGGGGAAGCAGCAGATCGAATCGCGCGCGTGAGACCAGGTTCATTCCGGTTCTTGAATGTCAGGCTGAAAGAGCCATCCTAACATTTCTACATCATTGGCGCGTGCCCTCATTGCAAATCAACTTTCCGCCTGCGTCCCCGGCCAAAGCTAATCTCCGACGACTCGATAAGAAGTGTATTGCCATTACATGGTGTTCTTCGATAATTGCGGCAAAATAAATCATTCCGGCGCATCAATAGAGGAAATGCTAGTCGTGAGGGGTCTTACATGCAGGAGGGCTTTACATAGGTATACATCGAATACATTGCAAAAAGGTATGCAAGTCATAACGGGAAGATGGGTACTGAGCGCTGCGCGAACGAATCGGCAGACGCCCTGTTTGCTTGTGCAGGAGCTCGGATGGCTATATCGAGCATTTAGAATCTTTGCTTGAGTCTGGCTCCGACGCTTCGCAAGTGAGCATAGACTTTGCCTGTATGGACGAAAAGCGGACGTCGCAAGATATCGTTTTGTAAAAATTAGCTGCTTGCTTCGCGTGTATGGTGGGATAGACCAATTGATCACTTGCCTGGCGGGGAACCCAGGATCAATGAGACGATAGCATCCCTTGCAATCTTGATATTCTGGACCGATCCAAGGATATGGATGTGGCTGGAAAATCAGGTCAACCGAAATCAAGCCGAGTCCGAGGGTGACGAGATGTGGGATAGCAGCATCGATCAGCCCACGGCGTTCCCATGAGGATTTCTGCAGCGTTTCAGGACTCACGTGTCAGCCAAGACGATTCTGGTCCTACTAGCATTCTCGATCGTGAACTTCGTTTTTCCGTCCTGACCGGCAATACGTCCGATCGCTCGAGAAAGATGATCTCCATGCAAAGTCTTCACGTCCTTCACTTCAAATGAGTCAAGGTACAGGTCTTCTAATCGTAGGATAGCAATGGCATCCTGTACGCAACGTGAGCGGAGTGAAGGAGAGATCAGCCGGCGGTCAATTGGTCATTCTGGAGACAGAGCAGTACGTACCTTCACATCGAATCCAAGCGCGAAAGCCTTCACAAAATCGGCTCCCTTTTGAATGGAACCTTGGTCAGGTGTGTGTTTGGAAGTCTATTTGCCGCCACGCCGGCAGAGGGGAAAGACGGGAATGATTAGCTAGGTGAACGAATGTGTCGGGCGGAAAGGGCAGGTCGACCGGATGCTCGTGCTATACAGCACAAAGAGCGAGCGTTTAACATCTCCTCATCTGGAAATGTGACTGCGTTGCCTCTTGTTCGTAGCAAACGTCGACCTCATTGCGATCTCTCCATCGTGACTCACCTTCATCTCAACGCATCGTTTTTTTACGTTCATCCTCACTTTGAGGCCCATCATCTCAACCAGAGGTCCGTAAATGTTGACCCATTCCTTCTTCAGTGGCGCCATTCGGTGAGCAGGGACAGCGACCCGTCGCTCTTCCTCTTTCAGAAGCTGTTTGTTTTGTGCAGCTTGCGTTATAGGCTGGAAGTCGGATGAAGTAGGCTTGTATGCTGGCTTTGAGCCTGAGGCCCCTGACGATTCCCCGGTAGGAGCCGAGTCTATAAGCATGTCCGAATCGTCCTCCCCGTCTTCTCTCGCTGCCAACGACCCGTCTTGCACCATGTCCACATCTCCAGATGCAATATCCGCCACCTCTTCATCATCTTCTTCACCTAATGGCTGCCTTGCTACCTCCGCTTCGACTTCTACAACATCGGAGCTCTTCCCCTTCCCCTTCCCTTTGCCAACAATACCGTCCTTTGCCGACTTTGACTTCTTGACTTTCGGTTTGACGAGCGAAGCAGGCGGCACGAGCTCACCGGCCGAGGTAGATGGTCCGGCCTCGAGCTGTGCAGCCAGAGCTTTGGCACGATGGGACTTGGATGACATTTTGGCTTTGTGCTTTTCGCGGTCAAAGTGGCTGAGGTCGTGTGTTATGGACCAATGGGCGTGGTTACTGGATATGCAAGACCTTACACCTTGATAGCTTGATCCCCAGTTGCACCATTACAGCATCTCTCTTGTTGCACTTTGCGTCCTGTCGCACCTCGGTCGATGACCGAGATGAACTTTTGCAAAAGTGGAGGCAAATGAATCTGCGGATGCAAAAAACTGCTTGAGGGCGGCCGGGCGGCGCTCCGAATGTGAGTTCACGGATCATCTCGTTTGTACAACAATATCTCATCAAGATACGGGATCACAAGGGGCAACGCGGCCAAGAAAGTACAGGCTGATGCGGATTAAGGCTCCCTCTGGTCGGTCTTGCGCTTCTTCCTGGTAGGGCCAGCAAAAAGCTCGTCTGGGCTGCTCGGCTTGATTGACGGTACATTGTGGGTATCAGGTATGTCCCCAGCGTTACTCGTCGTGGCTGAGCGATCAGTTGGAGTGGCAGTCTCCACTACTGGCGGTGTCATTTCATTACTCTTGTTGAACATCCCGTCAAAATCAAGCGTCGCATCTTGGTTGAAGAGCTCGTCGTACTGATCATCGTTGGTGAAAACATTGGGACCTATCCCAGCTTGATCGATAGTTGCTTGCTGATCGATTATAGATTGCTGTTGGCTTAGCATAGATTGCTGTTGATTGTGGTGGTCGAACGCTTGCAACAACAGGGCTTTGACAGCCGGATCTGACCAGTCAAAGTCTGTGTCCTGTCCGACGGGTCCAGTTTCGTCCAAGACGACCGGATCTGGGTCCCCAAGGTCATTCAAAAGCGTCGTATGGCTTGTGAATGGTTGAACCAAGTGATCGGGTAGCCCCGCGGCTTGGGGAACGATATCAGACATCCATGACGTATCTCCTTCAAGACCGGGCATGGAGGCGTCCGCTGCGCTTTGAGAAGGATTATTCGCCCTTGCGTATGGGGTCCCATGATGATCCAGGCCACCCAAGACTTGATCAGAGGCCTCATCGGCTAATCGCGTACTTGAGTTGGCGATCCCGCTGCTGCCCGAAGCCGCATCCTTCCTTCGCGGGGAGCTTGGAGCTGGAACAGTCTGGCCTAAGAACGATGCCGCCGACTGGCCGAGGGTTGCTAGGAACTGCGCCCCTGCTGGAGTGGAAAGCAAGGTACCAAGAGGGAGATTCAAGATGGTTGGATCGAGTGTGTATTGACCGTTACTGAACTGTGAGAATTGTGATGCAGTGGGATTATGAATCGCTATGGCGTTATCGGTATTCGCCTGGAGATGCACGTCTTCCTTTTCAGACCCTCTCAGCCCCGCGTGAGTGTCAAAGGGCGGGAACAGTCGTTTCGTATTATCCACGGATTGAACAGACATCGGGGTGGAGACATCGGCGGATCCAGATTTGGGCGGGGTCTCGAAGCTCATCCTAGACAGTTGTTCGGGTGATCCATCAAGTCGCTCGAATCGCTTCGACGGTGACAGATCCGCTTTGCGCCCTACAGGAGGCATACGTGCAATATTGAACGTTGAGCGGGTTGGTGTGCCCATTCTTGCTAGACTGGGTCGTCCAGCGGAACTTTGCCGTTCCGCTGTTTAGTCACGAAAAAGAATGAGTGAGTTGCTTAAAAGCCATGCTGACTGAATGAGACACACCACGTGGTTGCGGGACCTTGATCATCTTTCCGCTGTCGTCAACTTCCCAGAATTGACGGGCTTCTTCTCGGTCTCCGGACTCCCAGAGAGCGGCATCCTCATCCATGTCCTCATCGCTCGGGCTACCATCGAGCCCGTTAACCCCATCACCTATCAAACGACCTTTCCCCATCCTAGATATTCTTGCAGGTTGTACGACTGAGCCTGACGTGTTCTCGTTGTCGTCCTCCAGAAGCGCCATATTCATGTTCCCAAATTGGCCAGCCAGGAAACGCATCACACTGTCCAATTTCTTCTGGCTCTTGAGCTGCTCCTCGCGACTGAGCATGGCTTGGCGCCACAGCATCTCGTTGGAGGCTTTGAGCTCGGCAAGCTCTCGCTCCAGCGAAGTGTGCGTGTCTTTCATCAACGTGATGGCGTTGCTTAAAGACTGCGAATCTGCCCCATCCTTTGATCCAAGGGAAGACGAGCCAATCTCGACCTCTCTGGTCAGATTCCGACGTTCGTCGAGTACAGTCTCCCCTTTGAGCGCGGAACTTGACTCGCTGGGCGTGCCAGCTTCCCCTAAGTGGCCTTGAGCTGCCAGCGCTGCAGCCGCAGCCAGTTCCTTCGCGCTCTTTTTCCTGGTGATCCCAGCAAGCCAATCCGGATGATCACGATGGAATTTAGGATTAGAAAACTCCCAGAGCTCGTTATTTGGCTGAGGAAAAGTGTTCAAAGTCCCGGTTTGAAGATGAGGAACTTTCTCTACGGAACGCAACATAATCCCTTTAGGCAACCAAAGTCGAGCACAGACTGCCACGACACAGCTTACTGAAGCCGTACATATTCAGTTGTCGAACGAAGCTAGTAAAGTTCGCGTGTTTGAAGAACTGCGGCAAAAGTTCCCGTCCGAACTCTTGTGTGTTTGGGACTGAGTACACAACGTCAGTGCATCTGCAGAATGCGCGGTTGATACCGTCCCGGCTTACTGAAGAAGGATGCCCCATCTGCTGCCCAATAGATGAGCGCATCAGTTGCCAGATCGTTGATCATACTGCACATATGACGTGAGCTGTCAGTATGCGCATATCCACTGATGCTCGAGGGAAATCACCTGAATAGCTTGTTCAAAAAGGCGGGAACCTTTGAGCCTCCGGGATTTTCCGTCCCATTATTGGTAGCATCTCTATGCGAGTCAGTTGATCCGCTCGCAAAGACCACATTTTTCTCTCCTCCGAACGGCATGATTGGCTTTGTGGGGTTGGGTCCATCGATAACGCTGGATCCTAGCTCGGTAACGCTTCGCAGAGGTGGAGATTTGCTTTGGAATTGTGTAGATCCAGAGCGAGTCCTGTTTCGAGGCACCGGCACTGGCGTCGCCCGGACCGCGTTGATATGTGCTGTTGCCATCTATACGTCCCGTCCCGATCAATTGCTGTCCTGCCGAGCTTGTCAGGAAGTTTGCTGTTGGCCGGCGAAGACTAGTGGTGATATGCTCCAATTACTAGGCCCTGAATGACATATAGGCCATAACAATGAGTGGTGCGATTGTCGTCTGAAGGTCGGTCAAGCGGGATAGTACATTCACAAGCGAGGGGCGATATCGACGATTATTTTGACAAGAATCTCAGACATACAGATCTGCTCAGACAAGTTAGATGAGCCTGACAGCTACATGTATCCTGTACATCGATTATTAGGTCAGAATCGCCCAATTCCGGACAAACAGGTCCATTTTGCTGCCGCATATTACGGACATAGTCAAACATAGATGTCCACCTGTCCTTCCCGCTTGCATGTGATTCTAACGTTGATTTCCATTTGCGTTTGTGATACAGACCATGCCTTTTCATATCGTCTCTCCTTGTCAAAGGTAGGACTGAGTCGTTCGTATATCATACATGATCCTCAAAGGGCGTGAACTCGTCAAAAGGCGCGATGAGACCGCTACATCAGCGACATAGCCCGAGAAGCTCCGAGCCTCTCAATATCAAGCTCCTTCGGACCCGAACGGGTACTCGAATGAAGCCGGCACTTCCGCCTCAGCTCCGTCGTCAATTTGCATGTCATCGGTTTGGGCCGCATCATCCGCAGCCGTTGCTGGTAGAGCTTCAGCTGCAGCCGTCGCTGGCGGAGCGGGTCTCTCTAGGTTCGGGTTCAGCTCGATGAATTCTGCTGTTTCATCTGGTTTGGTATCCCGAAGTAGTAGGATTCCGCCACCGGTGAGAATCCGCGTCCCAGAAGTTGTAATGTCACTCGCTTTCTTCGTTTTGCGAGCAACCGGAGCTGCCGACGACGTGCTAGGGATAGGTCTGATGGGTCGGTATCGAGCATCGGTGGGGAAGGCGATATAAGATAGCTGGACCGGTGTGACCCTGGAGAGGTTTGGAAGATCCTCCGAGCCAGGTTCGGACTTCTCTTCGACTTCGCTATGAACCTTCTCTTCGACCTTCTCATCATTGAGCGTAGCATCAGCTTTGGGCTTGTCTTCATCCTAATAGTCTCAACGTTTTAGCATATGGATGCTTAGGAAGGTTTCATGTATCTAGGTACTCACAGTCTCCATGGCGTCCCCCTCTGCGACTGCTTTTTCCTGCTCTCTAGCTTTTGCCCGCGCGTTAGCTCGAGCGGTAGTAGACAGCACAGCGGTCTTGACCTTCTCTACGGTCTCCTTCTTGGGCGGCGAATACGCAGCGGGATAGGCGAAAAGGGAAGGCTTGGCGTTGGAAGTGAATTCAAGCTTTGGAATCTAGAAAATCCCGGTCCATCAGATTACCGCCATTTGTGCGATCGAGTTTCGAGACCTACCTTGAGGTTCTCATCGAGACCGATGATACCGGTAGGGATAAAGCTCAAGCTTAGACAATGGGCCAATGGGAACCAGTACCAAAATTGACTGAAGAGGGTCATTCCCACGATAGCGGTCATGTTTGGCGTTCCGGCTTTGGTTCGTAGCGAAATGGTAGCGTTGCGTCCACCAGCATCGATAATCCCTTGAGCAATCGCCGCTCCAAACTTGGCAAGTGAGTCCTCATGCTTATCCGACACCGTCTTCTCAAAGAGGTCCCGCACGACTTTGGCTTTCGGGGTTTGTGCTTCACTGTGCTGCACCAAAATCATAGCAAGCGAGACAAGCGCACCCTGACGGACGAAGTCCGTGGGATCTTTGGTCATAGGTTCCAGAATTTCAATGGCTTCCTGTTGGTTATGCGATAGAGATTATTTTTGAGAGCGATATCACAGAAGTCAACGACTGTCCACTTACGGCAAGGCCAGTACCAGCGCAGCTGATTCCGAGGGCAAGAGTCGCGCCATGGCGAACGTGAGGGTTGTAGCTTTCGCTCAAGAGCTGCACGACCCTTGGTACCTGCGTATGGTTGCTGAACATCACAAATCCAAGAGCCGTAACAGCAGCACGTCGGACGTCATCGTTCGCATCAGATACAGCAACATGCAAAAGCTTCCTGATGGCCTGGTTGTTGGCGGTCCCAGCGTAAGCTAAGGCGATGGTGTACATTCCTCCATATCGCAGGATCGCATCCTGTATAATCATTAATCCATCAAATCAAGTTCATAGATCGGCAGATTGACGACTGCTCACCTTTTCGGCCAGAAGCTTGTCGATAACAGCGTCTGCGGCTTGAGCCTTTCCGCACATCAGGAACGCAATTCCAATGGCAAGTCCTCTGATGATCTTCTCATGTTGAGTCTCGTGGGCGTATTGCAGCATTTCGTCCAAGGCCTTTTCTGATGCCGAACCCAGCAACACAAGCCCCATAGCATATCCCGCGGCCTCGCCTGCGACAGCCGAATCCTGGAAAAGGACGTCTCGCAGAGCGTCGTAGACGCCTGGCAAGAAGTGTCAGCTGAAGAAGTATGCAGCCGATTTCTGCTGTAGTACATACTCTCATCCTGGCTAGCAAGACCCGTCATACCCAAACCCAAGGCAGCTCCGTGCTGGACAGTCTCATCGCTGTTGTTCTTGAGTTTATCAACGAGATACTCCACAGCCTCATGTCCATGACCGGCATTGATGAGACCTAGGGCGTATAGACTTCCACCCTCCGAGTATGGACTCGAATGAGCAGCGCTTGTGCCATCTGCGCGAGGCAAGTATGGCCCAAGTACGGTCATGGCTTTGGCTAATGATCCTTTATGGATGACGCCAAGTGCAGCGGTCGCAGAGAACATGGACCAATTGGAAGCCCGTCCTAGCCACTCGAGGTTGTCACGCAAGAACTGATCGGATGATGTTCCGGCGTTAGCGAAAGCATTCATAAAGGTAACGGCTGAGTGATAGATTGAGTGTCTGGCCTCGAGCGCCTCCTAAAATGGGTCCACAGCCGAAGGTAGCTCCGATATTAGCTATCGCCAAAACTTGAGCGAGCGAGGTCCGGTTTCAACAAACTCACCTTGGTATTCTTGAGGATTCGCAGATCGGCATGATTGTTTTTCTGTAAAAACTCGAGATAGAGGCGGATGCTCTTTTCGCCTGACAGAATATCCTTCAAGTTCTTTGACATGTCCTGCGAAAATCCAACGAATTCCATCAACATGAGGCAAAATCTCGAGAGCAACTTGCCCAATGAGTTGTGACAGGCTGTCACTTACGTCATCAGCCGTTCCCAAAAACTCCCTAACCTTTCTCAGGAATTCCTGTCCACCTCCCTCGGCGAGATCGAATCCAACCTGGTAGGCTTGTAATTTGTCTCCTCGTTCAATCAGACTCTGGATGGTTTCACCGGCCATGCTCGATCCTTTGTTGACATCTGCGATTTGCAACCAGATTTGGGAGATTGAGGAGTAGTCTTTCTCGGTAGATAGATCAAAGAGTCTCAGAAGGAGGTGCAGTAGCTAGAAAGTAGACAGTCTGGGCCGTCAGAGCCACTTCTAGCTTCGGCGATGTTCAGTACTCACGTCTTCCCTGAACTCCACGCCCCATCTTTCGTTGCCACTCGCTCCCGCCGTTGTCTCGAGCAGGACGTATCTCAGCAATTCCTCGTCGGGTTCTGATGCAACGCTGGCCGCGCCAGCCTTCCTCGATCGCAAATAGACTTGCTCAAGGAGATCCAACCGTCTCAATGACAGGGTCAAACCGATCGCCTGTTTCCGGATGGCAAAGGGGGATAAGACTCGACGAGCGCTGGCGAGCGCACTTGACTCACAAGCTTCGAACTTCCAGCTCCCTCCACTTGCTGAAGCGCAATATTCCCCTCTAGAACCTCCTCGATTATAGCCTTCAAGCGCTCATCCACCTCGTCACCTCGTCCCCTTTGCAAGATAGCTCGATCGAGACACCTGGCGATGATGGTCTCCTGAAATTCCCTAGTCGCAGAAGCTTTAGCCGATGAAGCCGAGCTGGAAGGTGTTACAGCGGCATCTCGAGCGAATGCAGAACCCGCCGATAAAGCTGCGTCGACGGCCTCCTCCAATGAGCCGAGGTAGAAGTATATTTTGGAAGACAGAAGAGATGCAGCTTGCCGGGATTCAGGCGAAAGGGGCGAGGACAGCTCAGAAAGCGCTTCTCTGTTTTGATCGAAATATCTGGTCAGGTCGAGTGCCATACTTGAATCTGCACACTATGTCTTACATATGGGTAATGCTCTCGCTGATTTCCGCCCAGTGCAATGCTACAACGCTGTTCAGCTCTTCGATAGCATAAGCCTGAATCTCGGTATCAGGATCATGGAGGAGGGAGACCAGACCCGCTATCGATACAAATGTTTGAATCAATCAAGTGTTCTCGTTATGCGCCGTTTGGAAGATCAGCCGAGCTCACCTGCGCTGCTGCTTTGAGCGTTGACCATGGCGACAAGGTAGGGTTCGTAAGAGCTCGTGAATGTAGGCCTCGCAGGTGATATCGTAAACGTAGGTAGATAAGAGTTGATTGTCACGGAAGAGAGACGGCCTGATCTAGAGTCTCAGCGTGTTGTATCAGAACGCAGTGGGGATAATTCTACTGTACGTTTTGCTACTTGACTACCAGCTGCTGACCATGATCTTGCTCTGGATCATCGTTCCCGAGTCGAGCAGTTCAAGTGGTGACGACGCGGAGTAAGCGCTTCGTCAGTCGATCTGAGCCATTTTAATTTGATAGAGGGATGAGTCATTCAGTATATCATGACGTGTAAATATCTGCATGATTTCAATCCCGAGATGAAGATCGCCGAAGCAGCTCTGAACTCTGGACACTGAACGCTTCCGTTCCGGATTCCTTGAATTCACGTCGAAGTCGTCGGGTTGAAAGTCAGACGGTCTTCCGCTGCGAGACTTGGCAGCGATATTATTTCAACGATTGTAATCAAGCGTTAGCTAAACTACCACCACATAATTCTTCCATCCTGCGTATCAAGTGCGACATCCACAGGTTGGGTATCACTGCTCGCATCGATTGACGCATAGATTCACCCGAAATGTCTCATTCGTCTGGCTCGACATCCATGTCACCTTGGCTGCCACGGGCGAAGCTAGTGGACGATTGGATGAAGAGTGAGTAGAACCGATAAACCGAAGCCAAGCAGGGTCGCTCGAAGAGCCCATACTGAGCCGGGCCGTAGTGACGCAATATGTCCTCCGTTGCTCACCACATACTTCCACTTATTGATAATTTACGGACATGGGCGCGTCGGCATTATGTTCATGAGCAGAGCATCATACGGTCAGTGCTGCAAGAATCGCGCCGAGACATATGGACTGATCATTCGACTGGATGTATCAGGTCGTTTGCGCAACTTCTTCTTCGCTCATCTCAACTTTCGCGGGTTTCCCGGTATGCCCGGACAAGACTCAGATCGATTGATCTTTTCGATGCTCATCGTACCAAAATTGGCAATTGTAGTTGGATTCCATCAAGTCGAGACTGCAATCACAGAGAGGGGAAGGTGTTTCGCTCGCGAAAGTGGCTGCAGATGTTGTCAAGGAAGAGGGGATCCGAGGGTGAGACCCACCAACGCAAATTGAAGCGAAGCACCTGCTCATGCGGGCATCACCCAGCTGATACATAACCAACGGTATAGACTATGGCGGGGTCTCCCACTACCTCTCGTTACCATATCGATCGTGCGGACAATATCATTTACGATATATTCCGAGACCAAAGGTTTCGTACAACGGTCCGGAGTCTTGTTGGATAAAGGCAAACGTCGCGCCTCAGAAGAGGAATCGCTATCTCCGGCATACACTCTGTTTTCGGTAGCTGTAACTTCCAGCATCGCTGGAGCCGCCTCAGGTGGGGCTGTTTCATTAGGTTCTGCACCATTTGAGCTCGTAAAGGTCAGGCGGCAACTAGAATTCCAAATCGAACGCGATCGGCGGTTACGTAAACTACGGATAGCAGGAGGGATTGGAGCGGGTTCTCTTGGCAGCAAGGTTGTGACTAGCAAGACAGATAAGGAATTGATGGCAGGATGGAAAGCGCCAGGAACTTGGGCTGGCGTCAAGGATATCTACGCCAGGTACGGCCCCAAGGGTCTCTGGACTGGTTTTCAGTTGCATACCGTCAGAGACACTCTCGGCACAAGTCTATACTTTGCCGAATATGATACTCTCAGATGGTTGTTGGGAAGGGATCCGAAGACAGGTCGACAGGGCAAGCTACCCGATTGGGCGTGCAAGATCGGTATCCGCGAAGGCTACGTAGCTTTTGGGGCTGGGGCCTTCGCCGGAGTCACCAGCTGGTGAGCATGTAACGCTGTCATCTATCCTTCAGGACCGCACTGAACGCTCGATCCCCTAAACATTGTTCAGGGCTTTAATCTATCCCGTAGACGTAAGTCAACGACTCGAGCGGCCCCATTAACAGAAGGCATCGATGAACTAAGCATTCTGGGTTTGACTGATGTGATACGACAGGCGATCAAAGTTAGTACAAATCATAGTGTACTATCAGGTGATCTTCTTCTCACTTTGTTATTATTCCTTCCCCCAGACAAAGCACCAACAAAGAGCTCTCGCGGGTCTTTCTCCGAGGCCGTTTGCCCAACAGCTTTCGCGTTTGGTCCGAGGGGCAGACGAAAATAAACCTAAACCTCTTTTCATCGGTCTTGGTCGACTGTATCGAGGTTTGGGAATATCAATGCTTCGCTCTGTCATGACGCACGGACTTTTAGTATGTGGGAGATCGACCAGTGTGACCGGACATCGAGCTCATATCTTGCGGACGTGAACAGTGGACTTTAATAGACAGAACCAAGCTTTGGATCGACAGCGAGCCCTTCGAGCGATATACTGAGGCTGCCATGCTGAGCTGAACGGAGGAAACGAATGTTCACCGAATTTGCGCCTGCTCCGACGTGCCACTCCATACCCTTGGAGGTCATAGCTCACAAATACAACACTCATATGCATTAAAACCACAGTCTCATTCACCTTGTATGTTTCAGCGCGTCCATGAAAGGTTTAGACTCGCATGCGTCCGGCATCATCCGTTCTCCGAGCCTCGCGGCACAATGCAAAGAGTTGCACGCCAAGTTTGGGAAGGAACAGATTTGGTTCTCGTGTGGGCGGGCGCAGTGTTACCTCAATTCTGGTAATTCCGTTCATAATCGCTGGGAATACTAGCCCTCCTCTTCATGTAGGCTGTGGTCCCCGTCTGCACAAAGAACGACATACAGATCCGTGCCGTCTGGTTGTTGGGTGTCGGCGATGTGATGGCAAACGGGCTACTCGACGTTCGCAGACCGGAAGAGAAAGAGCAAACAGTCTGATAGCTCAATCAGATAAGGATTCGGTCGTTAAACTCGTACGGTACAATAATCAGGGACAACAAAGAGGTGGTATCTATGCACTTGCAGTCACCTGCGTTCTGTCTACCGATTCTTCATCCTTGTTTTCGTCTGCCTTTGCGTTGTTGGGCTTCCTGACGCCCTTTTTGTATCCTCCTCGGACGTCTTTGCCAGATTGCTCATTGACGACAATCGCGTCCTGGATAACCTTTTGTACGTCCTCCAAGACCGTCTTCCACTCCCCGAGTCGCTTGTCGAGCAACTGCCACTCGGTAGAGCCAAACGATCGAGTTTGAACCGACTGGACACGTAAAGTCTTCGTCGGCTGCGATAGAGATGCTTTCATCAGGCCGGAGTGGATGGCTGCGATCGGATTCCCATCGTCAATGTCAGGCATGGTGGAACTCGTGCACCAGCGCAGAAGAACGTTCTCAACGCACCATCAATAACAGAGATCTCGATATCGTCTTCTTGCAGTTTGAGTGCCTTTGCGATCTCAGCATATGTGATTTCCTTGGTGGCAGATTTGGATGCCAACGTGGTCAGGGCCAAGAGGCGGAGCTTTCTAACGATTTGATCCGCTTTCAAGGCTGATCGAGGGTGAAAAGTCACGTTAATCACGAAAAGGCTCGGTGCTTCAGACAGCTGACGTACACTCTTTGGACAGGAAGTCCCCGTTCTTCTCAACCCATGTCAATCCCTGCTCGAGTTGACCGTTCTCGAACAACTCGACCAGATCCTTGTATTGGCCGGCCAAGCCATCCCTGGCGGTCTTTACACTCAGTACCTCCTCCAAATCAAATTTGTTGGGGATGGCGAGAAGAGCACGCAATGCACGGTTGGTGAGATCCTTGCTCTCCTCGACCTTTCCATCCTGAACGGCTGCTCGAAGAGCGAATGTTCTCAACTCCAAGCCCTTCTCCTTGTCCCCCTTCTTCGATCCTTTGGTCTCATAGATTTCGGCAACATCGCTCAACCAGGATGTCTTCTCGCTCGTAGAGATATCCCACTGAGAAAGAGCTGAGGTGAGCCATGCACTAGTGAGGGGGAAGTAAGACAGCTCAAGGGTCGAGTTGGAGGTAAGCAACTGGAAGAGGGAGGAGAGTGTGTGGGGTCGGAGGCTCGACGACGCAGGAAGTAGGTTGTAGATGTTGGTAAGACTGCGTGAGAGACACATGCAATCAGCGTTCCAACCTGGTCACACTCTGAAGGAAAATCGACAAACATTCGACAGGCTACTTCGGCCTTTTTGGAGCCACTGGCGCTCCTGACAACGGCGTCGCTAACAGCCTTAAGGGTTTGCTCAACATTCTTCGTCGATTGAATCAAGGTAGTCAAAAGCAGATATTGCGACTCGATTTCTGCAAACAAAAGCAAATAGCAAGACAACCAGCAAATGGCAAAATATAAATCAGCTCGCGACACCTAGCTGCTCTACGAGGTAGTCGTCTGCATGATGCAGCCTATATGAAGCGAGACTCACCCCTGTCGTTTCCCTCCAAACCAGGGTGTCCTCCAGTTATGACACCGACAATTCTGCTGACAGTCTGCTCCTTCTCCTCATTGCTAGGCTCGCTGACGACTTGCTTGGTCTCCTCTCCCTCCTCTGTCTGCTCGGTTACTGTCTTGGCCGACGATTCGATTAATTGACGGACCGATCCTAGGAATTCGTTCTTTTCGGTCTCGGGCAAGGCTCGCGCGAGGAAATTTGAGAGGTCATCAACCTGTTCGAGGAAGGACAGAGCGGGAAGGATAGCGACGGAATCGACCATGACGGCTTCTAGATCTATGTATTAGTTCGCTAGGCAAATGTGTTGGGATGAGATTCGATGTGACAGCGAAAACACCGTTCCGATGACTGATATCAAGATGGCATCTTGTCTACCCAACGATTCGCATTTGACTTTGTTCGCTCATCGCGGCGGCTGCTTTCACCCGTAGCTGGCGATCACGTGAAAAGTAATCAAGGCAATCAGGGAGAGGAGCCGCGACAAAGCAATGGTCGACTCGTGATTCAAACGAGGTCTCATCTTTCGGGACCCCTGAAGAAGAGGACAGAGCCATTTATTCATTCTGTAGACTTTCTAGACGACTGGAGATTGTGGCTCAATCGTACAGTATGCCCGATGCACCAAGTCTGACTCTCGCCAATGCGGCATCCGAGCGAAAGGAGCGTTTGCTGGCGCTCAAGAAGCGAAAGGCCGGAGAGGTAGACGGAGGTCATGGCAACGACGACGCACGGTCAGTCCGATCCATTTCAATGAGGTCGAAATGATGCTGATTCAGGGTCTACTGGACAATCAACGTGAAGGAAACCTAAAATCGCTCTCCGACAGCGGAATTTCGACCCAGTAACACGTCAACCGGCATTACGCACCGCTTCAGCTGTGGTAGGACAAGACCACGATGGGGAGGAGGGGATTGATGTGGGTCAGACTGTCGAGAGAAGAATGGCAGGAATGGCGGAGAAGATCGTGCAAGAAGACGAGGCCAAGCGGACACAAGAACTCGTGCGTACAATACCTCACTCGCTTATCGATGTTTGTCCCCCCGCTCAATCTTCAGGAACCACGATCTCTTCCCACAGGATCTCCTCAACATTCAACCAAAGCGAGCGAACTGGGATCTAAAACGTGATATGGATAAACGCATGCGGAAAATGGACAGAAAGACCCAGGAGGCTTACGAGTATCTCTTCCGTAAGCGCAGCACACCCACCCGAATTACATAAATAGGACGCTGATTTCGAGCCGCGGGATCATGATCTTCAAGGTCAAAGACTACAAGCGATGCGCAAAGGGAATGCGCCTGCACAATCCCTTCCCGGTGGAGCCGATCTTCTCGCCAATATGTCGGTAGTTGAGGGACAGCGCCGAGTCGGCGCGGAGCAAGATGCGGCTAGATCGGACGAAGACGAGGAGATGGATTAAGCGAGAAATCATTGTATACCTTGGGTCGAGCTAACAGAAATTATGAGCTCCTGGATGTCGTTTGTGTCTATTGTATAACAACAAACTCATGCAGTTACGATGAGCTGCACCTGCTTGATGACCGCTCCTGGCGGTCTGGCCTTGACATCTGTCTGTCACGACCTCTTGGCCGCAGGAATTGAGGGATCTGGCCGCCGGCCCTGATCCTTTCCGCTAGAAGGGTTCTGCGTCATCCAATACAGGCAATATGAGAATCGCTATCAGGTCAACTCTCCGCTAGACTCAGTGTACATGTCACAGTATGATATAAGAGACATTTATCCAGAGAAAAACAACCAAGCCCGAAACTAAAGAAATCTATGGGTTTATCGCAGACGAAACACAACCGCAGCAAGGTTGACTTGTTTTCCCCCAACCAGACGCTTTAAGCATCTCGAGAGATGGGGTGGAGAGAGAGGTCGGCCTCGGAGTCAGGGACGCTGCGTGGGGAGAGATATCAGCTTTGTGAGGGAGAGCGATTTCCAGGGCAAACTTACGAGAGGATTCGGAGGGTGTTGGTGTGACCCAAACCTCCCTTCCAACCTTGTACAGCGATGACAGTCTGGTTGGGCTTGACAATGTTCAAAGCCAAAGCGGTCTTGAGACCGAATCTGAGACATCAAGCAAGAAATTAAGCGCCACCATTGCAAGCGAGACGAGCCAGGAAACTACTTACCGGATTCTGTTGTCAACATCGATCTGCCATTGAGCAGTGGGGATTCCACGGGGCTCGGGGTAGTGGACGGGGTAAACACCTCGAGACAAGTGACATTGACGGGCGGTAACATCATCACGAGTCACTGTAAGCGAATGCAGGTGCGTCAGTATGAGCAATGGCAAGCGGAATGGCAGATCACATACCACAGATGATAGGGCATTGAGGTCGGTATTTAGAACAGAGACGGGCGGTAGCTCCACTAGTGGACAAAACAATGATGGCACCGGCATCTTGCTCGATAGAAGCAGAAACGGCAGCGAGAGCCAAGGTCTCGGCGGTGTCGGTAGGTCGAGGAGTCAATTGCCTCATTTGGTC
>Ga0308160_10002374_pt1 | contig 23003 bp, 28 predicted proteins | sample PhyFR1_FD_201036 | JGI IMG/M metagenome (GOLD analysis project Ga0308160, IMG submission 201036) | Phyllosphere microbial communities from UC Gill Tract Community Farm, Albany, California, United States - DLSLF.R1 | ecosystem: Host-associated > Plants > Phyllosphere > Unclassified | place: USA...
ATTTGTAAGCTTCTCCCTCCTTGAACTCAGCTGATGATAGATACGATCGAGAATTCTTCCTACAAGCTGGAATCAGCCATATCGACATGTACTTTGACGACGGCTCCAATCCCTCTGACGAGATTGTTCGGCATTTCATCAGGCTCGCAGAGGACGTTATCGAGAGGCAAGGAAAGAGGGTCGCTGTACATTGTAAAGCGGGTCTAGGCAGGACAGGGATCTTGATTGGAGGTAAGCTCCTGTGGCATAGCCAAAGCTGACCCCAGCGTACTTTATCTACAAGTACAACTTCTCTGCCCAAGAGGTTATTGCGTTTATGCGGATCGTTCGGCCCGGAATGGTCGTTGGGCCACAGCAGCAGTATATGGTTGCTAATCAGATGAAATGGGTCGGATGGGTGAGCTTAAGTCCTTGGGTATTGACTACAAGCTAACGAATAGGCGGCACGAGACGCGTGCTTACGCGAGTTCAAAATGAACACCAGAAAGGATTCCGCATTCGCTCTTCATACGCCCCCTCTCGAGATTGAACCACTTTCGTCCTCTACCACTGCCGTCAGTCCACAACTCCAAGCCAACACTTCAGTCGAATCCCTCAAATCGCCCGCTCGATCTCCTCGACAAACAGCTCCCGTCTCTAAATGCGGCGATGCTGTTGGTCAACCACGTAAAGGGACCGGACCGGTCCGACCTGCTAGCATCGTCGAGGCCGACGATGAACAAGAAGTCCAACATATCTCGACTAGGATCGGGTATCGTGAACCCCTCACCTCCTCGTCCCGACCGTCCAGAGGAACCAAACGCGGAGCCACCCGAATCCCAGTGGATAGGACGCCAAGTTCTACTCGTACCCTCGAGATCCCCTCTACATTGGCCCGATCAACCTCTACTGCAAGTATGCAATCGACCACCACAGACATTGATGATCGAGCACATAAACGACGACCTGTGAAAACTCCCTCTCCAATGCGAGAAGTAAGGGCATATCACCATGAAACCGATAATGAACCCTTTCACCATGAGATTACCGATAATCAACCATTGACTCCTTCTCGAAAAGTAAATGTTAAAGTCATTGAGGAAGTTCAACTTATCGAGACCAAGATGAAGGGAACCAGGCCTCAGAGGAATGGATCAGAAATGGTTCGACCCGTCACTACTACACCTACATACTCGCCCGGTACGCCATTATCGAAATTGAAATTCGGTATTAGTAGGAAATCGCCTCCTACAGAGGAAGTTACTCTTATTCCAGCAGCTCCCGAATTGGCTAGGACCAAAGGAAGCTCGAGGGAAGGGACTCTGACTCGAGCTGGAGGTCAGGGTGAGGGTGAAAAGGAAAGACAGAGGGAGAAGAAGGAGATGGAAAAGATCATGTCTCCTCCGAGATTCGGCGCTAGGCTATTGAGTAGACTCGGGGCTACTGGTAGGCCCATCGCCTTTGATTGACTCAGCTGATCGGTAGGATGATCCACCCCAACCCCCGCTTTGTACGCAAACCCTTGAGGTCGTACGACTTGTTTATAACGACCCATGACCCACTTCACGACCAAACGATTTTCACGATCATTGCACATAATTATGACTCATTTCCCTGGTTTCCCGTTCACGTTCTCCGTTTTCATCCATCTTCTGTCGCTCCCTATGCATCCTTGTCGGTGTTGCTGCTGGTCGTTCTGTGTTTAACCGTGATTCTGTGGTTTTTGGTTTGTAGATGCTTCGTGTTGATAATCCATCATTGCTGTGCGCTTCACCTTGAATCTTGGCCTTGAATCAATCGTGTGGTACCCTTCCACTGACGCTACTGGTTCATCAGATCGTTAGCACTGATCCCAGGTAGCTCCAGCTGAGCTTCATTCAATCCAATCCGTCCAGCACACTCAGTCAATATCCATACCCAACCCCGAACGCGGTCATGCAATCGAATGTCATTCCACTATTGATTGTATACAATCTAATGCTTCTTGTCTCCCTCGGCCTCCGAAACGAATTGTCGAATGCTGCAGATTAGCTCCTATCCTTGTGTTCCATATTCAGCTCAGCGCGGCGCAGAGTCTACGACTCTACCCATACTGTAACTCACAAGTCCTCCTCCTCTTTTGATGTAGCTTGGATAGAAGTATCCTTTTCAACTGGTGGTGGGACGTTTGAACCTGCTGGTTTCGATCCTCCTAGTTTGGCATATGCGATAGCCCCTGTTCCAAACATTGTACCGAGTGCGCTGGAGGTTAGTTCGTATTCAACGTTTAAGGGGTTTGGACATACAGGTACTCGTTCTATTTGTTAGCTTCTTTTCTTCCAATTTTAGGTAGAGTAATGGGGGGACATACTTTGATGGTCATACCGGCGATTCTGTAGGACATGGTTGGTTGGTTTAAGTGGTGTATGGGTGTATAGGTATAGGTATCAAGTACAGTACGTTGACAAGAGGGATAGAGGGAGAGTACATTCTAATCCCGGTATTTTCCGATAGTGGCATCCTAATTTCGGTGTATTAACTGTCTACTGGATTGTACTATATATACTGTACACCTATACTATACAATGCTAGGACTCAACCTATTACGACCTACTACTGCATTCGCTTCTTCTAGCAGATTAACTCTATCTGCTCCTATCGCCCTTAATCAGGTTCAGAGTAGATTTAGATCAGATCTAGCTCCTCGTCGTACGAAATATCGAAAAGCTCAGAAAGGGCGCGTATCTATCCCAACCGTATGTCCCTTCTTCATGTCGTGGAATAGTAAGAAGACGACCTAACGGTTTCTAGGGAGGCTCAATAAAAGGAACAACACTCGAACATGGTACATTCGGAATCCGTACATTAGGTTCAGCTCGCCTAACAGCCGATCAATTAACTTCCGCCATCACAGCTATAAAACGTAAAATAAAACCAGTAAAAGGGGCTGAGGTGTTTATGAGGGTTTTCCCTGATATACCCGTTTGTGTCAAGGGTAATGAAACTAGGATGGGAAAGGGGAAGGGGAGTTTTGAATATTGGGCGTGTAGAGTGCCCTTGGGGAGGGTTGTATTTGAGGTAGGAGGTGGGGGGATAAGGGAGGAAATTGCAAAGCAGGGTACGTTCAGATTAGACATCGGCGTCGAAGACGTCGAGGTCGAGGGCGAGATGATCCGATCAGCCGTCAACTCGACCAGACGGATCATTTCGACCTCAAGTTGACGATGAGAGTAAGTGCAGAACTGATAAACAGCTCTGCGCCTTGCCCAAATGAAATTACCAGTCCAAACGGAATTCATAACCCACAACACCCCTTCTCGTCTAGGAACACTCTCAACAACATCACTAGGTCCGCCCTCGGCCGCATTACCAGTCCCAGCACAATTAGCGGAATTGGACGCTAAGGATGAAGGTGGGGCTCTTGGGGTTATTTTGGATAGGGAGCAGAGATTGCAGGACGCGATTGTTGGGTTGGAGGGGATGAGTATTGGGGAACAGCCTAGGTTGTAAGAGCGCTGGTCGCTTGAGTGAGTATGCAGGTAGTATGATACTCGGTGGACTTTTTCCTGAGTCGGCTTTTTCGGATTTCGGGAGATCCTTAGTAAGTCGACGTGCGTTGGGTGGATCTCTCCCTTGTGTGAGGGGGTCACTGAGTGGCGAGAAAAAGACAGACATTTACCCCCGTCTTCTCTCTCATATCCATACATCAATCAAAACTTACTCCCGGCTCACAACTCATACGCTCGACAGTTTGACTGATATACTGATATACAATATGGCCAAAACAACCCACACAGACGCATCAGGCAAATCGACAAAGACCTCCCTTACCTCCGTTATTTCCCAAATTAGAGAAAAGATCTCGCGATTCGACAACTTCTCGAAGAGCACGCAAAAGCCTGATTCTATTGCAGCAAAGGCCTCGACCAAGCAATCGTCCGCCTTTCCGGATGTACAGGCAATCATTGATGGTGGAAAGAAAACAATGCCGCCCCTTAGATCACGACCATCAACGGCCAACAGTCGGGTTCAGAACACCGGTACCAGGGAAACGGCGACTCGGGCTTCAAAGCCATTCGAATGGGATGAAGATACTTAGCAGCCCAATAAACATCCTCCATACTCACACACGACACGGACCCCCTTCTAGCACCTCCCAGCCGATTCCCATGTATATACTCACATCTTAAAATGACCCCCTGCCCCTCCTCATATCCATCGTTCTCACTTGTATATGACTAATCTCATTGTTTTATGCATTCAGTACATGCGCTAAAATCTACTTACATGATTTATTCTCAAGGCGGTGAGAGGGTCGGCTTGTGCCCGTTGGCTAAGAGGAGAGAGAGTAGAGGTGGCACCTCCACTGGTGCCATGGAAGGATCATTCAGCCTGAAACAAGGAGTCACTGACAAGGGAAGTACATGTGCAGGGGAAGAGATAATCGCCGTGGTGGCTTATGGTCGGCTTTCTCGGATTTGAGGTAATCCTTTGTAATCCGATGTGTGTCAGGCTCGTACATCCCTTGTCCAGAGAAGAGAAGTGGGGCCGTGAACTCTGAGAGAAGTTGGGCTTCCTGTCTTCTGCTTTCTCAATTCCCACATCGTACTTCCCCTAGACCCAAATTCACCACTGCTCCTCTTTCTTACGTCTCCACATCATGGCAGATCAGACTCCAAGCAATCCACCGAACGCTTCGACCAAGGCTTCTGCATCTACCCGTCTCAAGAACATGTTCAGGCCGTCATTGACCGGTATCAAGAATTCGATCCGATCCCATTCTCGCACCGCTGAGGACTCGGCACCACGATCGAAGAACCAGCAATTCTCGGGAGGCACTCAGACCGCTGACCCCTTTCCAAGGCGGGAAGAGCGTGAGGACCGAACGGCATCAAAGCCGAAATCCGATCCTTGGGGGGGCAGTAGGAGCAGTATGCATAGCCAAGCCCACGTCGGACCCGGGGACGGCCATTCGGTTGGAGGAAGCAAGCTCGATCAGACCTTATTCGAGCCTGTCGATCCGGATGCAATTACGCAATTACCACCCAAGACTCCCTACCCTGCCCAATCTCAAAGGTAAAGGCGAGAAACCCGTAGTTCACAAGCCCTACAAATTCGATCATCCCCTTGTTTAGAGTCACCCCGATCCCCATTCACTCGTCACTCTCTTTCCAGCATTGTCAAGCCCAGTTCACCACTCACATTCTCCACCTCCACATTCTTCTATTCGTCTGTTTCCTTGTCGTTCCTCATTATGATTGTGTATACCCGATCTTGCCCTCTCATGCATTCAGTACATGCCCATGACCCCGATATCTACCTAAGCAGCAGCAACTGACGAAGGCGTCCAGCTCGTGCCCCCGGTTGAGGCTGATACAGGTGAGAGGAGAGTATTGGAGGAGTGGCACTATCCTTTGATCATCATGACACTTACTCTCCTATCAACAGGGGTTCATGAAAGGTATTCAAAACACCCCTGTGACCTTTTCCCGACCGGACTCTCAAAACGCTTCATTTTCACGCATGATAGCGGTCCTACCTGTGCTCGCGCTCACCTGTGCACTTATACCTACCAATAACCGCAAAATGCCAACTCAGTCTCCTGCACCATCCCATCCCTCAAACCCGCGGGATCAGCGAAATCATCCAGGCCGGTGTCATTCATTTCCCTCTTCAGTCGGAAAAAGTCGGTCGTCGCCGGGAGCACCCCCCAGCGCAGATGCGCTACCAGAAACCACGACACAGATACCAGCTCGCTACCAACAAAGCAGCAGCGGGTCGAAGGGCAAAGGTCCTGCCCTTGATTCCAAACTCATTCCCAAACTCGCTCCCTTCTCCAATACATGCAGCCACTGCTCGACACGGAAGAATATCACCTCTTCCCAGCACGACGGATCTCAAGAAGATCTTGAATGGAAATCCTTGATCAGCCAAAGAGTCTCGAGTCATCACGATGAGATTTCTGAGTACGACGGCATGTGCGAAAAATGCTCGACCTGGTACATGACCAGACTTGCCGATGAAGAGCTTGGACCGGGCCAGGTCGACGACCAACTCAAAGACAGCGCGGGAGAGGAGTCATCCACACATCAAGGACACAAAGCGCCCGCGTATGGAAGGCCATCACGTGTGACTAGACGTGCTCTGCAACCTGCCCCAGCCAGCAATGCCAGTCAGAAGTGAGGGTCGGTGGATCGAGTTTCCAATCACAATGACCCTCGAGTTTCCCCCACCATGTGTAGGTACATTAGAACTACCCATATCCCAAGCGACGCCCTTTGTCTATATCGTTGTATCAAGGTCGAGACCCCTGTTTACATATATTGGATCACCCTCTGCCTTTCATGCATTACCTAACAAGACGTTGGAGATCGGTCCGCTCCTCACGGGTCTCGATCACTTTTTGTGCTGATTGAACAAGCTGATTTGGGCTGGCATTTGACAACATATTGGCGGACCTATTACAGAACGTCTCTGTTCACGGTATCCGGCAGGCCGATAGGGCGAAATATGGGCAGAGCTTGGGCAGAGAGGACGATCGCCCTCCCCTGACTGTCCCCTTGGGCCTCGAGATGGACATCTCATATCCTTCCTTCACAGTGGCTTGACCACAAGTGAAAAAGCGCACGGTAGCTCACTATGTCAATAGCTCACAAGAGGGGCTGACCAGAGTGGCAAGATCCCTTCACCTACTGCAGGTTCCACACGTTTGAGGTCTCAGCAGCTTCCGAGGGGGCAGAAAAGCTAAACCCCTGGTGGCGAAATCCATTGATGTATCATCCATTCACCTTTTGCAGTGCTGGAAGGATAGCTACTTCTTCAAGTGGAGTTGCCACCTTCACATAAACAACCGGCAAAGCACTACTCCCTCATTACTGTACCTCATCCTAACTTACGGGACAGCACCACTAGCTCTTGAATCCTTCACGCAGTAGCTATTGACACTATACTATCCATCAATATGCTTGGAGAAGAAGATTCCGACAACTCACTGGCGAAAGGGTTTGCTACTCTGCAAGTGTCGCAACGTCGAAAAGAGAGAATTATATGTGAAGATCAACTACCACTCTTTGATCCGCCAGAGGGGACTCGGATAGCCGAAGACCCCGAAACTGGAAGAAAAGACTTCTTCTCTTGTGCTCTCTTCAAACATCCTCGTGGTTCTTGGTACGATGCAGCCAGTGGTTGTATCCGGGAGCGTGTGAATGATTACCTCTGGAAGCCAATCCCATGTTCGGTGCACAGAAATGCCATGCATGCGCACCTTGAATCGCATCACCAGATCCAAGAGAGCTCCGCTCAAAGCTCCGCACCAAAGGCCACGAAATCTGGGACAACCGCACAAACGCCACTCGAACCTTATGCTCGACCTGGTCAACAGCGCCGAAAACTGGACGTAGCCACAGATATCTGCCGCCCGGAGAACCCGAGGCCGTCCTCTAATGAGCCATCGGTCAAAGTATGGAAGGAGCATCAACAGTGGCCACTTTCCAACTGTGAGACAGTCGGGTGGGACAAGCACACACTTAGTCACCCACACCATCCAGGCGAGGCTCCAGTCAATTGGCAGCTGGAGGGACAAGACTTGGTTGAAGATTGGTGTACTATTCATGGGAAGAAGGAGACCTTCAAGAGGTCCTACTACGGTAGAGATATGCTTTCTGTGCGAATCGTTGAGGAGAACGACCGCAGGAGCATGGAGCCACTCGAATGTGGTCAGGATGAGGAGGGGAGGGATCATTGCATTACTATAACACCGGTCACCCAAAATCCAGGAGAATTCCGTCTTACCTCTGCGATATCCCCACCGCTGCCCCAGGAGCCCGTGTTCCTCCAAACCTGTGATGGAGACGGACCACCACCCGATTTTCCATGGTTCGATCCCGACAGACCCCCGGTAGGTTGGATTCCAGCCTCGTCCCGTAAACTCGGCTTTAGCTGGTGCGAGAAGCACGGAAAGGATGAGACCGGTACCAAGCGGGATTATCTTCCGGTGCCATTTGATCGGACCACTCAAAGATCATACCGATCATACATCGACGACCCAAATGAAGTCCGAAAGCAGCCTCTTTTCTCGGATGCCCCAACACGGGTATCAGAGGGGGGATCCGCCTCTGCGGTCACGACAACTCAGCTTCCCTCCAACGCCTAAGCAGATACGCAGAAACTCACCCACCGGTCTCGAGCTCCACACCCCTAGTACTCCGTGTCCGAGCAGGCACGGGGGAATGAGTGTCGTCCACCCCTTCGTTTCCACCCCTATCCCCGTTCTCGCCCCTTTTCCGCCCATCGAGAACTTCGATACATGTCAATAGACTCCAGAGATGCATTCATAGCCCTTTCTATCCTCACCAGTTGTTGATTCTCCATCGATTGCGGATGCAATCTTGCGATACTGATATGTCCGATCTTTGAGCTTTTACTGACACGCAACGTGAGTATTGTCCACGCCTTCTGAAACTTATCAGACGAGGCCACAAACTGAAGATCAAACGGTTCCGCGACTGGCGGTGTAGAGACAGGAGTCCAGGCATAGCAGTATGTGATGCATGCAACCTTTCAACATAGGACGAAGTTGTGGCCCTGAGAGGTGACCACGAGGTGTCCGGTCATTCCATCGCCGGATAGCCGGATACAACCGCAACTCTTATCTTCGACTCTGATGATGAGTCTTCACATACACGATGCCTAGTCCCAACTCTACCTGGGGGGAATACGAGCTCGTCGAGGCGCTTCAGTGTCCATCGCATTCGGGTGGCTCATCCGGTCCGGCATATCAGCCCGGGTACTGGCACCCTTACCCTTTTGATAAGGATGAGGACCTTGCCGAGCGTCCATGGTTGCGCCCCGAGCAGATCCAGATGAGCTTTGTTGGTGTCAATGTGATCGATGTGGAGAGGAGTAAAGTATTGGAGGGTATGACGGTCAGGACTAGCAAGGGTCTTATTCTATCGATCGACAAGACACAACTTGTTGATATGCAAGAGGAAGGGTGGACGAGTGTAGACTGCAAGGGCTTGTACATGTGTCCAGGCTTGATTGACTGTGAGTCATATATAATCCATCGGGAGCTGATCTCAGGTCACACCCATATTATTGAGGACGTGCGTTGATGATGTTAGCAAACACCTGCGTTCGGCTCGTTGACATGCAGATGGATTATGACTATGGAATCGACTATCCGGCCGCATGGATGCTCAAAGCTTGCCTTTCAAATGGTTTCACCACTCTAAGGGATGTGGGTGGTGGGCTGAGACGTCATCGGCAAGCAGTCAATGACTGGCTGATTCCTGGACCTCGGCTATTTATCGGTGGACCGGTGCTTAGTCAGACTGGAGGCCACGGTGTGTCGAATTCTACATTTATAGTACACACGCTGAACATAAGGGGATCATGGAGACCGTGATCGCATGCCGACTTCGGGTATGGTATCGGACGCTCATTTGGGAATCGGTGGAGATACTCACATGGCGCTCATCGTCGACGGAGGTGAGCCCCAGAATCGGCTGAAGGACTCGAGGCTCATTGTACAGTGGACGCATGCCTAAAAGCGACCCGTAAACTCATGATGTCGGGAGCGGATCATGTGAAGATCTGCACCTCTGGGGGTGTGCTATCTCCAACGGACAAATTGACGGGCAGCCAATTCACTATACCAGAGATCAAGGCCGTTTGTGACACCGTCCGTATGATGGTGAGTCCTCTCCAAGAGCATTGCTGAACCCGGTAGGGGGGCACTTTGGTGACATCTCACTGCAATACCGACGAAGGCGCGAGAAATGCGATCGAAGGTGGTATTGGAGGTATCGAACATGGAGGATTATTGAGTGATGACACTTTGAGACTCATGGCGAAAAAAGGAATCCATTACACTCCCACCCTCATCATCCAAGATGTGAGTACCTCCTGCTTCGACAGGACTGTAGCAGGCCGTTGTTCCGCTCTTGGGCTGGGCTGAACATCCAAGTACATCGTCAATGGACCAATGGGTCGGCAAGTCCCGAAGTACTCGCTTGAAAAGGCGAAACTTATCGCCAAGAACTCGTACAAAGTCGTCAAGAGGGCTCATGAGCTCGGAGTCAATATCGCATATGGGACTGATGCGCCAGCTCCTATCATGCTGGCGGAATTTGATCTGAGAGCCAAAGTTCTTCCGGCAGCCGCGATCCTACAACAAGCAACATGTAACGGGGGTGAGCACATTGCTCGTTTCCAGGGATACGCTGACAAGGTAGCGAAAGTGGTTGATATGGTCGGCAAGCTAGGCTGTATCAAACAAGGGGCGTGTGCCGATTTCCTCCTACTTGGATCGAATCCGCTGGAGGACATCGGAATCATGAACAAACCACATCAGTATTTGAAAGCCGTGATCAAAGACGGCAGGTGCGTGAAATCGAGTATGAAGGGATTGAGCGTGGAGATCTCTCTGGATTGAGATTGGCAAGATCGAGGATCCCTGAGAGCCGAAGCACCTCTTGGTCATGTCCTGCATGTACGGGTATGTGAATATGAATCGCTATATCCATTCGAACCTTTAACTTATTCTGGGCATTGCATCAGGCCGGCCAACAATCTCTCTCTTCTGCCGGTGCGGGAGAAGGAAAGACCGCCGCAGTGCAGCCAGATAAGCCCAGCCAGGACTGGTCAAACGTGTGTGAACGCTGAGCTCGCTCGAGTCAAGGGAGTGTATTCAATGCGGTGTATTTTCCAGACTCCGTCAGAGCTCGGTCCTGCTCATAAGTATGTTCCTCACTCCTTCTCTGTCGCAGCAAGCGTATCTTTATCACAGGCTCTAAAAACGTGTGTACTTTACGGCTCGATCGGCGCACGGGCTGGGAGTCGATCGGATAACAGCAGGCTCTGTTTCGAAGTCCGCTCTCCGGCGCTGCATATATAAAGTGATGATCACCCCTCCCGCTATCTCTCAGCTCTTACATTCATAAAAGAAGCAATCACCTCCAGCCAAATATCCATATCCACGCACACATTCAACATGACTGCAGCCAGTATCATCACCATCGTCGAGCACGCAAAAAAGGAGCAGGACACGTCAGCGGGTACCACTTTTCCGGCCACTACGGTCGCTCGTTCCGGGTCAAGCCAGAGTCAACAGGTCACTTTGAAACCGCCCATTCCGTCTACCATGTCCTCGAGCAAGGCTGGAGCAATTTTCGAAAGCTTAGCCAGGTCGCCAACTGTGTGTGGGTTGGACATGGTCAGACCTTCTTCATCCAAATAGAAACGTCAGAGCTGGTTAGCGGAAGGGAAGCGAGAGTGACTGAAGTCGGCTCGAAGATGTCGCATGAATGGGACTTGCAATCTGTACATAGTGGCGTTGAATGACTTATGAAAATCATGCTAGCGGCCAGGGAACAATCGAGGGCCTAGCCCGGCGTCTACCTCAATCTCAATTCGCCTTTCTGCTCACAGCTCATGGAGTTTTTCAGCTGCACTTTAGATGGAGACGTTTGGTGCCGCAATGACTTGTGTCGTAGCCGCGACTCAATCGAGTGCGTTATGTAGCTGTTCCATTGCTTGTATCTACCACTCGCTAGCCATATCATTAGGCTGCTTTCATGACTCCTGTAAGAGCAGGGCTTAGACTGTATTGAACAGAGTGCGCAACGTGATCAAGGGCGGCAATTCTCACCGTGATCTCCAGCTGATGTTTGGCGCTGAACGTGGCCGAGACTACTTTCATCAGAGACGATGCATACAAGCGTCACATAAACGTGCAACAAAGCTGTATGATCATTGAAAGGAAGATTGAGCGCTATGATGGTCACACACGTTGGTAAAGAGCCGCTTTCGTGCTATCCATGAAGGCCCTGGACCTTTCTTACTCACGGCGCAGCTCGGCGAGTGGTCCGACATTGGAGCTCAGACCATAGTGTCCAGACTATATAAGAGGGGCCATCAAGCCAGGATCTCACCTCATTGCACCTTAACACATCCATTTACATCAACATCAGCACTCCGCATTCACTGAAAATCAACATGTCTGCCCTCACTACCTTCGCCATTTCTGCAGCCGAGAGGAGTTCTGCCGGGCAGAGTTCCGCCTCTCAACCAGACCTTCTATCGACCATGAAGACAAATGCCCCACCTACAGCTCAGTCCACCAACCAGAGTCAACAACCTCCACCCAACACTGAGGTGGGGACGGCGACCCAACAATCCACCAGACAAGCTTCTCAAAGCTGGTGGAAGACCCCAGTTGACCCAGACCAAATTCTATGGAGTCTCGATGGTGATATATTGGTTCGCAAATCTTAATATCAAGTTCGTGTTGAGGAAACAGCGGAGTCTGTCTTGTGGAAGTCCCGGCATAGAGAGCAGGTTTTATGCAAAACTTTGTCAGCTATGTGCGGCGTTATATCCGATGGCGTATGCATGATTTGTGGAAGCAGATGTGATCCTTAGAAACCAACAGGGTCTAACATCCGGAAGACCCAATACTCATGTGGGCTGCTGTCGGCAATCATACCTGATCTGGTGTGCCGCAAAATCATCAGGTCGAGGTCACTGTAAGCCCTCTCATGGGGAAGGAAATTCTATAGCGTTCCATATACCTATGATCCGTCCAGGGACGGGACGAACGTGCGTGAATGCTCAGCTCAAAGGGATCAAAGGATGAAGGAGAAAAGCGGTGTAAATCGCGAGACTGATACTCCAAATCCTCAGCTCTACCCCGTTGCCAATTGCGATGTGAGCTTGAGAGTGTGAGAATTGAACGTCCTTTCATCACACGACGAGGGATTCCGATATTGAGGTTCCGCTCTGGTTCGGACATTTATAAATAGAGGTCTTCTTGCCGGGTGCTCTCATAATTATCCCCCTTCCACACTACACATACAAAACTCACTAGAAAACTTTCATCATGCCTCTTGCCCGATTGGCCGCCTCTCTCGCCGGCCTGAGTCGCGGAGTCTCGCACGACGGTAGTCACACTCACTTCCCTCCCACCAGCTACCGACCCCACTCACTCGTTGAGAAGAAGCAGCCAGACACACTCACACCTACTGAGACGGAGCCCATCACTCGACAGGCCACAACTCCGCCCACCACCAAAGCAGACTCAGCAAGACAGGCAGAGCTCTCCCGGACTTCGATGGTGGATGGGGGATGGATCCCGGCAGCATGTACCGAAAAGACAATCCCACTAAAAAAGGGAAGAGTGTCGCTCAGACCTTGTGGTCCCTGATCGATGCCGCCGCCCTCCCGCAAGACCCAACCGTAAAGGGGGTTCGTGAGGTTGTGATATCCTTTAACGGTTGATGGTTCGGGGGTGAAAGAGGTAGAGAGTCCAGGCGAACGTGTCAAAAAACAAGCAGGAGAGGATGATTACTTTAGCCTAGTGTGCATGTCTTGCAGGCGCAACTGAATAGTGGATGATCTTCTCTCAGGTGGATCGACCGTACAGCCTGTCAACCCATTTCTGTCGTTGGGTTGGTCATTGGCGGGAGAGAAGACAAACGTCTACCCAGCGAAGCCTCCGTTGCAGGTTGTGATGGCGATGAACGATCCCAAGTACCGACGGGCACAAAGAAGATCCTGCTGAAATCCCGCCCACGTTCGTGCTCCTGCTCTGGCCCTCCGAAGGCTACATCCTTTTTCCAACCCAAACGCGAAAGGGCGATCCTACCTTTCGTCGGTCCTGTGATGAAAGGTGGGCCTCCTTATCCTTCTTTCTGGGTGTCGCATAAAGCTGCGGTACCTCCCCTGACTGTTTCTTCTTCCACTTTTCTCCTCACATTCACCCGTTTGCACACTTCCATACTTTTTCACTCCCACTCTCATACCCCATTACCTTGTTCAAGTACACCAATCCCACATTTCAACATGCCGAATAGCGACCACTCAGCAACGGGATTCGCCTCAAAGACCTGGTCCGCGGTCCGGGAGCTGCTTGAAGCCGCCAGTGTCAATCCCGCCGCGGATCCGACCTCAGGGTTTCGGACAGAAGACGACTTACCCACATGGTTCAGCGAGCAGCGCGAAATGGAATCTGGGCGGTCTGCGAATGAGAGGCTCTCCGGTGCGCCCAGCTCTCCTTCGACTGCTGTCCCATTCTCTGCAGCCTCTACTGCTAGACCCTCGACTTCCGGTTGGGGTTGGCGCAAAGCCGTACCGCACAACAAGCCCGTAGGCCAAGACCTTGAGGCTGGCCCTGAATCCGTATGCGAGGAGGAGGAAGAAACGAAATTCGGGGAGAAGGAAAGAGAAACGCCGGAAGAACTCGTGTGACCGTAAGAGGATTGGAGAGGTTGTCAACGAGGCGGGGGAAGTCTGTACGGATCGTTTGAAGTTACAAGTTACCCCTTTCCGCATCTGTCGGTGTCTTGTAAGACAATTCGAAGTTCAGCTCTCCCTGCCATTCTGGGCGATCGAGCGATGCATGCCCTAGCAATGACCATTGTCTGTGTGCTTACCATCGATTCATTCAAGATTGAAAGGAAGGAGCGTTTCTCTTTCAGGAACCCACCATAGGAAGGATGACGACATCAATGACGTCGATTTCCTGGGCATTCTAGACTCTGGTCACTTTTCCGTTCCTTCTCTTCTTTATATTCATACCATAATACTGCTTGGCATACAGTATCATCCCAAATGTCAGGCAACGACGACCTCCCAGAACTACCCCCAGCACCACCATCTCAGGTGGTAGGTCAGGGGTATTCTGCAAACCACAAAATCCCTACCGTTCAGGGATACAAGCAAGATAAAGCGCGACAGGATGAGGAAGCGAAATCATATGCTGCAATGATTGAGAAGAGGCAGAGGGAGGCTGAAGAGAGATTGGAGAAGATTGCAGCTGAGCAGAATGCGAAGGAAAATGTAGCTCCTCAGAGTGGGGATGGGGAGTTGGAGGGTGATAAGCAAGAGACCAATGTTCTCAAGAACCGAAAGGGCAGAAAGGACGAGCAGGCGAGTGGGGGTGCTACGGACGAAAAGTCGAGGATGATGGAGCAGATGAACTCGAACAAGGGTGAGTCTACAGGTATTATCAAGGGTTGAACTAATCGTATAGAGCGACCTACCGACCGATACAAGAAGGCCGAACACGGCTCAAGGCGAGTGAGGGATCCCATCACCGGTACCGAGATCATCGTCAAGGATGCCGACCCTAAGGGTACGTGTACTACTCGTCGACGGGAATGTGGCTGATGACCAGACTTTGACTCCACCAAGCCCGCTACTCTCGGCAAGAATGTCCTACACCACCCCTTCCCACCCGCAGCACCCGCAGCCATCGACGGTCTTCTCGGTCGACTCAAGCTCGTCCAATTCGCAATTGCCGGTGGAATGTTTGTCATCTGGATCTCTGTCGCATGGGGATCCGGACTCATGGCTTTCGCCTGGAGGTCTACTTTGTGTACCATCATGGCTTTTGGTTTAATGACTGCCGTCAGTCTCGTTGAGAGGGGAATTGAAAAGGAGATTGAGAGGGTTAGGCAGGATTTGAGCAGGCAGAGGGGAGAGGCTTTCTCGCCTCCTATGCCCGAGAGTGTTGAATGGCTTAATGGCTTGATCAAGCTTATTTGGGGTGTTGTCGATCCGTGAGTGCCGCCAAGATGATTTGACGTGAGCTGATAATAGATCCCTCTTCATTTCCATCGCCGACATGGTCGAGGATATCATGCAACAATCCCTACCTGGTTTCATTGATGCTATCCGAATCACCGATCTTGGACAGGGAACCAACCCCCTCCGAATCACCCATATTCGAGCTCTACCCGATCAACCTGGAGACGACGGATACCCCAAGACAAGCTGGATCGACCAAGGCAACGAAGGTATCCACGCCGATGGACCTACTGGAAAGGCCGCTGAAGAGGATCAAGCTGGAGATTACTACAACTTCGAGGTCGCTTTCAGTTACGCAGCCCTACCCGGTCAAGGTGCCCACTTGCGAGCCAAGAATATCCATCTCCTTATCGAATTCTTTATCGGTATGTTCGACTGGCTCCATATCCCAATCCCCATCTGGATCCAGGTCGAGCAAATCTACGGTGTTGTTCGACTTCGAGTCCAATTCATTCCCGAAGCTCCATTCATCAGGAATGTCACTTTCGCCCTCTGCGGTGTTCCCGCCGTTGAAGTCTCTGCTATTCCCATGTCGAAACATCTCCCAAACGTCTTGGATCTACCCTTCGTTTCATCATTCGTCAAGATGGGTATCGCAGCCGGTACTGCCGAACTCGCCGTCCCTAAATCAATGACTATCAACATGCAGGAGATGCTCTCCGGTACTGCCGTCGGCGATACTCGGGCCATTGGTGTCTTCATTATTACCATTCACCATTGCGAGGGTCTTTCCGCTCAAGACAAGAATGGCCTTTCGGACCCATATGTCGTTCTAGCTTATGCTAAATTCGGTAAACCTCTATACTCGTCCAGAATCATTCTTGGTGATCTCAACCCTGTATTTGAAGAGACTTGTGCTATCTTGGTCAGTATGGATGAAGTCAAATCCCAAGAAGATCTATCCGCCATGTTGTGGGACAGTGACAAGATGTCTGCCGAGTAAGTCTTTCCTCCATGTGAGAGAACCATTGCTGATATCAGTGACCTCGTCGGCCGAGTTCAGATCCCCGTTTCCGAACTCATGAAGACCCCCAACAAGATGATTCGACGAGAAGACAGTCTCCGAGGATTCGAAGACGCCAACGATATGCCTGGACGAATCGTATGGTCGATCGGATACTTCCAGAAAGCTCCTCTTCAGAAAGAACTCGAGCGAGCACCTACTGCCGAAGAAGCTAAAGCCGCTCCTCAGCCATCCAAGACTCCTACCGAAATGGAAATGATGCCTAATGATGATGCTCCCAACCCCGCCAAGAAGGATCTACCCCCTCCTCCCCCCGATGTCGAGAAGACCAAGCCCAATCCCAAGTGGCCTTCTGGTGTCTTGTCTATTATCCTCCACCAGGTAAGCTACTTTCTGCCGAGAGTAGGCTTTAGCTAACAAATAGGTCAACAATCTCGAACGACAAAACTTGTCTGGAGCAAGCGGAGAACGAGAAGGAGAAGCTGGTCAAGATACCGATGTCCCCTCTGAACAATCCGACAACTTGCCATCTGGTTATGGAGAATTCATCATCAACGACGAAATGGTCTACAAGACCCGAGTCAAGCAATACTCTACCAACCCCTACTTTGAGGCTGGACACGAGATGTTTATTCGAGATTTCACAAACACTGTTGTTCGAGTCGTCATTCGAGATAGTCGATTGCGAGAGGCTGATCCAGTCATGGGTATTGTCAGTGTTAGGCTCAGTGAAGTATTTGCCGAAGCTAGTTCCGTTACTCAGACCTATGCCATCACTGAAGGTGTTGGATTTGGAAAGTGAGTCTGATTCAACAATGGTTCGAGAGGGTGCTGACGAAAAGGGCCAACATTTCTTTCGCTTTCCGAGGTGTTCAAACTTCATTACCCCCCAACCTCCGAGGATGGGATACTGGAACTCTCGAAATCAACCACGCCAGCTTCGAAGTCAACGCCGACTCTACTTCCGATTTCGAGGTCAAGCCATGCCGACTCAGGGTTGTCACCAACGAAAAGACCGAAGTCATGCAAAAGAAAGAAGCGACAGTATCAGGCAATACAATCACCTGGGACCTCGAACAAGTCCGACTACCAATTTACCACCGATACCAAGGATCTGTCGTTTTCGATATCGGCAAGAATAGTAGCGCATTGTCAGCCATCGGTATCAAGGATGCTGCACCTGATGCTATTGCTGTCCTCTGGTTGCAGGATTTGACGGATGATTTGGAGCAGGAAGTTAAGCTGCCTGTTATCAGTGGTGAAAACTTGGAGAATTTAAGGCAGAATGCCATCAATGATCAGACTGCTAAACACCACAACTTTAAGGTTATTGGATTCTTGACGACGAGGTTGAAGTTGGATTCAGGTTTGGATGAGGATCACGAGGTGAGTCTCCTTTCGTTCATTTGGAACCATGAGCTGATGGTAGAAACTCCGATTGAGTCAATCACGACGACATGCTCTTGAAGCTTAGTAAGTCGGCTCATTATTGACATAAACTTGAGCTGACAAGCAGCGACCACATTGAGGGAGAAGCCGAGATTGCCCGAAAGCAAGCAAGTTTCGATGATGATGGAGTGATCGATAAGCGCGAGCAGAAGGAGATTGATAAAGCCCACAAGCGACAACTTGAAGCTCGAGGACGAGGACCGGCCCAGTTCAAGCCTTACAGGACTGTCAAGTGGATGAAGAGGGTGAGTTGTCATTCTCCATCATAGGCGTTGCTGACGTGATAGGGTATCCAAGACCGAATTCCTATCGGTAAAGACAAGACTCGAGAGCGTGAGTCCTTACTTCGACCCTAAAAAGAGCCATAACTGACAAGCAGCAACTGTCCAGACCGAGGCTTAAGTGTGAATTGAGACGGGGTCAGGGGGGATATATACAGTATTATAAAGCAATGGGTTCCTTGATGTAGGAATCTCGTAACGATACATGCACGATTGGTACAACAATTGTCCACTCTTTCTTCTCTAATAATCATCATCAACCTCCATCTCGTCCATCTGGCTTGGCTGAGGAGCTTCCGGAATTGTGGGCGTGTAGCTAGGTTCAGGCGTATAATCCACAGGTGGTCTCCCATTCCCTAGATACTCCAGTTCTCTTGCATTGAGCGGTTCAATCGTCCTAAGCATTAGCTCAGTCCTCGGCGAACTTATGAATAACAGGAAGAAGGGACTAACGTAAGAGGAGTATCCTTCGCTTTTCTCCTAGGCGCAGCTTTCTTTCGTCCACTTTTAGCAGGAGCAGCAACTTCCGGTACTTCCACAGGCGTAGTGACAGGTTTACGACCACCCCAGAAACTTCTCTGTTCGGGTATTTGGGGGACTTGTTGAGCTTCTAATAAGGCTTTCTTTTCATCGATTCGACGACGGGTTTTGGCTATTTTGTATGCTATCAGGTTGTTTTCCTGTTTGTTAGTTCATCCTATACTCCAGAATGCAATGGGGATCGTGGTGTCAGGAGAGTCGAGGATGAGGAATGGGCGTACATCTTCTAGTTCGGTGATTACTGCTTTAATCGTCTTTACTTTTTCTACCCATCAGCACATCATCTGATTAGGTAGCAGGACTCACGATTGAATATGAGATCATCATCCTGATTGACTGGGACGAATAATGCCTTGGGAGGTGGTGGGTATGCCATTGTTCGTTAATGAGACTGATAAAAGGTGAAGATGTAGGAGGAGATGTGAGGGTGAAACGCCTTCTAACTTGCGGCGGATTTGACCGACGACTCGAGTGCCGGTTATCTATCGCACCATATATACACCATCATCCTATTGTTGACACCTATCTTTTCTCACTACAAACCTAGCCAAGGATGCCATCATCAGGCAGTAAACCAAAGTACAATCATTCTCCAGAAGATGGGACTGTCTTATACGATCAAGAACGAACCTTTTCCACCGACGTCGAGCTCGCGCCGCCCGATCTAGACGCGATCCTCAATAAGAAGCGAAAATGGCATCATCGCCTACTCAATTTCGAGTTGCCGAGGAAGTATCAGATGATCCTGACTGGGACAAGTATAGTGCTGAGTGCGGTACAGGCGAATGGAGTATATTGTTGGCCTACTTAGTATGTTCCCCCCTACCCCCACCCATACTTAGCTGATGATTAGTGGACCGGTTGTTATTCGGCAACTGGAATTGAACAGTATTCAAGCGCAGACTATTGCTGTGGGGTGAGCTCACTCCATTTTGATGAATTAAGGATGAGCTAATGAATAGCGGTATACTAGGAGTCTACTTTCTAGCTGCCCCGCTCGGGTCGCTTGTTGACAAGTATGGACCTAGAATGTGAGCTTGCCATCCTTGATACTTCTGAGGATAAGCTGACGATCAGGGGAAGCTTGGTAGCTGCGCTCCTGAGTGCTATTGGATATCTCACATTCGCATTCCTCCTAGACTGTCCGGCAGATACACCGTATATACACCTCTATCTCACCGCATCGTATTTCTGCGTCGGGGCAGCAACTGTTGGATCATACTTCGCATGTCTCACTACTGGTAAGCTGGCCGGGGTTCTGTCATGGAGAAAGCTGATGTTCAGCATCATTATCATTCCCCGCCTACCCGACTCTATCGCTCTCGGTACCCCTCTCACTCCTCGGCCTCTCCTCCCTGGTCTTGTCGTCGTTTTCAAACCTCGCTACCTTCCACACCGAAACCCGCGAATTGGATGCTCGAAAATTCATCATCTTCTTAGGTCTAATCTGTCCCGCCGTCAATCTGATCGGAGCACTCTTCATGCGTGTAGTCCCACCACCTACGATTCACTTACACGATCTCGACGAGACAGAAGCTCCAATCGATCAATTACTGCATCTAAGTGAACATACACCGCTACTTATCGGTGGACCTGAGTCTGGACGACAGGAGGCTGAAGATGAGTTGAGGGGGAAAGATCATACATGGACTGCTATGGGATTGATAAAGGATTGGGAGGGGTTCTGGTTTTATGGGATATTCCTAGCTCTTTGTATTGGACCTGTAAGCTTCTCCCCCCTCTGTTTCGGCGGGTAAAAGCTCATAGGTAGTGGGAAACGGTAATAGCGTCCATTGGATCATTCCTCACATCCCTCTTACCCCCAACCACCTCTTCCCTCCCAATCCCAACATTCGACATTCTATCCCTAAACCCCCTATCAATCCTCTCAACGAAAACATCGGACGAAGAAGCTCTAAACCTCCGAAACAAACACGTCTTCATCCTGTCCCTCACAGGGACGATTGCAAGGCTCGCAACAGGTCTCTTGGCGGATTACTTAGCACCACCCCTTGTCGCCATTCCAGCTCCTGCTTCAGATGATCCTCACGCCCCTACCCACTTATTTGTCAGGAAGAGGAAGTATCGGATGTCGAGGAGTGTATTTGCTGCTCTTTGTGCTATACTCCTCGCGGCAGTATTTGGGTGGTGTTCGGGTTATCTAAAGACCGAGAGGGGATTGTGGGTGCTCAGTGCGGGGACTGGAGGGCTGTATGGGGCTTTATTCACTTTATCAGTGAGTTAATGATCGTTTCAGTGATACATGAGACTGATAATATAGCCCGCTATCGTATCATCCCACTTCGGACCGTCGAATTTCGGTCTGGCATGGGGAATGGTCTCATACTTTGTAAGCTACTTTGACCTTTCTTCGGCAAGTTCAAGCTAACATCTAGGCCGCCCTAGGCTCAGTTGTATTCTCATATATCTACGCCTACTTGTCCGAAGCGATCGCTACGACATCGTCAACTCCCGCTCAATGTTATGGCTCAGAATGCTTCAGCGGGACATTAGGGATTGCTGCTGTCTGTTGTGTCGTTTCGGGTCTTGGGTTTGCGTGGATCGGAAGGAGGTGGAAAGTATGACCGTTGTTGTAAAATTAGCATTGTCTTCGTGGCCATGTCTAGCATCGCATAATGTATAGTATCCATGACCATAACAAGCAACTGCCATTCGGGTATTCTCATCGTTAAGTCATCATCTGCTCACTTCGCCAACCCCTTCTCTTTCTCCTCCTTCCACCCTTTCTCTTTCCACCCACTCAAATCCCCCGGCCAAAAATCCACGACCCCCTCAATTTCCATCTCATGTGCCAGGATGACCATGACATTCTCCTCGGCACTCATTCGTGTCATTTGCCCGATCGTATATGTCGCCACGGCCGGATCGATTGCTAGAGAGACCTTCCCATCGATGACGGGGAGTGGGTTCCTTCTATCCTCAGATTCTGTGGGGACGGGGAGATAGAGGTCTTGAGAATGGGATGCATCTCCTCCTAGCAGGACGTCTGTTGTCAGCCATCAGAATAGGGACAAGAATAAGGAAAGACGTACATGTGTCCGGGTTCGCTGTGACCCTAGCAAGAGCCATCAAGTGTCCTGTCGTATGCTATTCATCAGCATACCTCTTTCTACTGAGCTGCAAAGAAAGACTCACTCCTGGGGTATCAATCAACCAAAAGCTCCCATCCCCAAACCAATCAACTCCATTATCAAAACAACCAACGCCCTCCCATTTCCTTCCTCTCCCAGGTAATCCAACCTCGGAAACCTCCCCTTTCCACTGGGCATCACCTACATTCGATGGTGCGGGGAGTTCGACGAAATGATATTTCTTGAGCCATTCTGCTGGCCAGGCTGAGTTTGGATCGTGTGGGTATCCTGGACCTATTGATTCCAATGAGTCTGGACCTAGGATAATAGGGACAGGGTGGGGGAGTGTATCGAGGTCTCCGCTTTGCATCAGCTTATTCCGCCAGGAATGTATGAGCTTACTAGTCTGTATATCAGCTTGTGTTCATGGTGTAAGGCTTAGATGGGACGTACGATCGAAATGTTGATGACTTAGCATTACACACTTGATCCTATCCAGATCGAAGTGCCCCTCTCTTAATCGCTGAATGGGACCTTTTCCCCCATGAGGTATGAACTCTTTCAGCGGTCCATCGACAATAGGCCTAATGTCAGCCCCCTCTCATTCCCTCAGATTGACGAAGAATACGAGATCAAGGATAAAAGAGAGATGGGGTTAGCTGAGAAGGGGAAGAAGACGCCGAAAACTCACTTCGGTTCATTCTCCACATCAACCCTTAATCCCAAATCAAACATCCCAGCCCAATCTCCCTTCTCCACCAGAAAACTCCAACTGGGCGTATCAATCATTTCCCCATCTTTAGCAGCTGGCGTAAACGCTATACGAGGTGCTGACATTGAGGTCGTTGGAATGATTGATAGTTTGACAATATCATTCGAAGATGACGAGTGGGGGAGTGGGGTGAATGGGTAGGTTGATAATGGGAGTGGTTTGATTCGGGGGTCATCTTGGGTGTATTTCTCTGACATCTTGGGTAGTGAGTATACTTGTCAATGCGAAAGTGAGAAACAGTAGACGGTGAGGTTGGCTGTTGATTCCCTGGTATATATACGTTGTCTAATGTCAACAATAGAACAGACAACGTCATCAGACATTCGACCTGCTTTCGTGACATTCCGGGTATCTGAGCC